>Ga0116164_10002269_pt1 | contig 13896 bp, 10 predicted proteins | sample AD_UKC109_MetaG_FD_89888 | JGI IMG/M metagenome (GOLD analysis project Ga0116164, IMG submission 89888) | Active sludge microbial communities of municipal wastewater-treating anaerobic digesters from Hong Kong - AD_UKC109_MetaG | ecosystem: Engineered > Bioreactor > Anaerobic > Digestate... | reverse complement strand
GGAGGTTTGTGGGGGCGATGTACCTCTCGCCCCGGCCCTTCTCGTGGCTGAGCCTGACGATCGGAGTCTCGGTGAAGTGCCACCTCAACCTGATCTCATCGGGGTCCGCCGAGGTTATGCAGAGCCCCTCCACGCCGTGGGTTATCTGGTCTGTAAAGACCTCGTAGGCCTTCTCCGGGACGATGTAGACCTTCCCCGGATCAAGGGAGTAAAGGGGCCTTGTCTCCTTCATCACCTCGACGACCGGCTTCACCGCCACCTCCTCTTCGACGATCATCCTGGTGGCCGAGGGGCCCAATGAGCCGGTGAGGGTCTTCTCAAGCCTGTCTCGCAGCTCGAAGAGCTGCCTTGCATCGATACCGTCCCTCGTGGTGCCCAGGTCTGCAAGGTTCATCTCGACGACGTCCTTCGCCCTCTCTGCCCCGATGTACCTTGCCACCGTCCCCTCCAGTTCGTCCACCGTTCCGACCCTTATCACCATGCTCTCTCCGAAGGGGAGGACTGGACAGGTCTCGATCCGGGGACAGACCTTGTAGACGTCGACGAAGCTCTCAGCGAGGGCCTTCTCCTCGTCGGTCGGCTCGTGGAGGAGGGAGAAGAGGACGTAGAGGGTGAAGTTTGCCAACATCGACCAGAATAGGGCGTGGCTCCAGACGTCGAGCTGGAGGCCGAAGAGGGCTGTGGGCCGGAGGAGGGAGATCCCGAAGGGGCCGTTGGCGATCAGACTGGTTGAGACCCATCCGGAATCCGCTATCGTCGGGATGAGGCCGGAGTAGGCCCAGATGACAAAACCGGCCAATAGGCCCGCCACAGCTCCCTGCCTGCAACCTTTCTTCCAGTAGAGGCCCCCGAGGGCTGCGGGAGCGAGCTGGCAGGCGGCAAGAAACGACAACAGGCCGATGTCCACCAGGGCCGGAAAGCCGACGAGAAGTGAGTAGAGGTACCCGAGGGCCAAAACCAGAATTATGTTCAGCCGCTTCAGGGATAGGATGAGGGAGGGCAAGTCTCTACCCTTCCCGATCTTTCGGACGTAGGGCATCTCGATGTCGTTTAAGATCATCGTTCCCACCGTCACCGCCGAAACGAGGACCATGGCCGTGGCCGCCGAGGTCCCGCCGATGAAGACCAGAAGGGCGAGAAGATCCTGGCCCTGGCTGATGGGGATCGAGACCATGAACATGTCCGCCCTTCCCCCCTCGCCCAGGAGTAGGCCGCCCCAGGCAACCGCCGGGACGAAGAGGTTTATCAGCAGCATGTAGAGGGGGAAAAGCCACATCGCCTTCTTCAGGTGACCCTCATCGGAGTTCTCCACCACCATGACGTGAAACTGGCGGGGAAGAAATAGGATCGCAAAGGAGGACATGACCATCACAGAAAACCAGGAGACATAATCGATCTCCATGAGGTGAGAATATTCCGGATGGCTCGCGATCCCGCTGACGATCTCGCCGTAGCCGCCAAAGAGGCCGTAGGTTATGTAGAGGCCTGCAACCACGAAGGCCACGAGCTTCACCACCGACTCGAAGGCGACCGCTGCGATCAGACCCTCGTGCCGCTCCAGGGGGTCAAGGTGTCTCGTCCCGAAGACGATGGCGAATAGACCGAGGAGGGCGGCAACCATCAGCCGTCTCACCCCCGCGACCTCGTGATACGGCCCGCTTATGATCGTCAGAGACTCGGATATCGCGATCAGCTGGAGGGCGACGTAAGGGGTTATGACGATCAGGATCGCAACGGCGACGAGGGCTCCGATGACGTAGCTCCTACCGTACCGGAAACTTATGAAGTCGCTTATGGTGGCGAGACGGTGCTCCTTTGAGATCGTTATCATCTTCCTCACGGCCGTCCAGCAGAGGAGCATCACCAGGGAGGGTCCAAGGTAGACTGGGAGAAATCCGAGCCCCTCGGTGGCGCCTCTCCCGACGGACCCGTAGAAGGTCCAGGCCGTGACGTAGACCGAGAAGGAGAGGGCGTAGACGTAGGGGTTTGAGACGATGCTCTTCCCCTCTTCGCGTTTTCTGTTGGCGTAATGGGCTACGCCGAAGAGGAGGAGGAGGTATAACACCATCGCCGCCAGGGCAAGAACGGGGCTGATCAATTCGAGGTCCACCTGTCAAAGAGAAGGGCAAAAAGGATGATCGCAAGCCAGACTATGGCTATGTAGACTAGCGTCGTGAAACTCCCGGCGGTTCCGTCCCCTCCTGCCACCAGGGATAGGATGGGCCAGTTGAGGAGAACGCCTCCAAGAAGGAAGAGCAATACCCAGAACTCGTCCTGCTCCATCAGATCTTTCCGCGATATCGTCATGGTGACTACAGGCCAGAAGTTACTACAATCCCCTTTTCAGATATATCTACCGGATGCGGCCAGCAGCCCACATCGAGGTTGTGGCGACGTCTTTGCTTGATTGTTTATGGGGACCACCGACAATTGCACTAATATTATGTTAATGAACGTCTTATCCTATTTGGTTTTGTTGGAGATGACAAATCCCGCCATCCGGACCCCATAGTCTCCGATCTGCGGACTGCTTTTATATCAGAAACCTATTCTCCCCACGGTGACGTTATTTGGTCCTCAGAACTCATTATTCAGGTGATATACTTCCAGAGATGGACGGCCTAGAGGTGACCCTGGCGGGCTGGGCTCACGAGGTTCGAGACTTGGGCGGGATCTGCTTTCTCGTCCTGCGAGACCGCGAGGGCTTCGCTCAGGTGACCTTGGTCGCCAAGAAGGCGGACAAAGACCTCCTCGAAAGGGTTCGGCACCTCAGCCGGGAGAGCGTCCTCCTCGTGCGGGGGAAGGTCAAGGGCGAGCCGAAGGCTCCCCGGGGCTACGAGATCATCCCCTCGGAGATCACAGTCCTGAACGAGGCAGATTCTCCCCTGCCAATGGACCCCACCGGAAAGGTGGGGGCAGACCTGGACACCAGGCTCGACTCGCGGTTCATCGACCTTCGGAGGCCTCCGGTTCTGGCGGTATTCAGGATCGAGAGCGAGGTTCTCCGCTCTTTCAGAAACTTCTTCTCAGAGAACGGGTTCATCGAGGTCTGTACTCCGAAGGTGGTGGCGACGGCCACCGAGGGTGGAACGGCCCTCTTCCCCATAACCTACTTCGAGAGGGAGGCCTTCCTCAACCAGAGCCCTCAGCTCTACAAGCAGATGCTGATGTCGACGGGCCTGGACAGGGTCTTTGAGATCGGGCCGATCTTTCGGGCCGAGGAGCACGATACGAGGCGCCACCTCAACGAGGCGATATCCATCGACGTCGAGGTCAGCTTCGCCGACGAGGAGGACGTGATGGTCCTCCTGGAGAACGCGATGGCCAAGGCCTACAGCGATGTGGCCGAAGGTTGCAAAAACGATCTGGAGGCCCTCGGCGTCGACTTGGCCGTTCCCAATACCCCATTCAAGAGGGTGACCTACACCGAGGCCCTGGAGATCGCAAATGCTGGCAGGACAAACAAGATCGAGTGGGGAGAGGACCTGGACACCGAGGCGGAGAAGGCGATAGGCTCTGCCGTCGGCGAGCACTACTTCATGACCGAGTGGCCCACCGTCATCAAGCCCTACTACACTCAGCCCTTCGAGGACCGGCCCGAGATCAGCCGGGGCTTCGACATGATGCACCCATCGATGGAGCTTGCGAGCGGCGCGCAGCGGGTCCACGACCCCAACGTCCTCGTAGAAAAAATAAAGCGGCAGGGGCTCGACCCCGAGGGGTTCGAGTTCTACCTGAAAGCTTTCAGATATGGGATGCCACCCCACGCCGGCTGGGGCCTCGGCCTGGGAAGAGTCGTCCTCACGATGCTCGGCCTGGAGAACATCCGAGACGCCGTCTTGTTCCCCAGGGACCGGAGAAGGCTCGTCCCCTGAATTTGAGATTATCGCGTCAAAGTTGCGGGCTTCTGCCCGCAGATTACTATTTTGAGGTATCAATTAATTCACACACATCTTAACCATCACAATTAAGGTTCCAGAACGCTAGAAACACATTCTGCGGATTGGTCGCCTGGATTGCATGAAATTCGGAGTTCATGAGATGACATTCAAGCACAGAATTGCTGCCGGTGGGATCGTCATCAAGGATGGTAAAATATTGCTGGTCAGGTATCGGGACGGGGAAAGCACCTACCTCGTTGCCCCAGGGGGCGGGATTGAAGATGGCGAGTCATTAGCATCCGCCGCAGAGAGGGAGGTCGCAGAGGAGACAGGTGTAAAATGTTATGCCAAGTGGCCCGTGATGATCGAGAACGTACGCGCCAGCCGGTACCAAATGGTGAAGATCTGGTATCTGTGTGATTATAATGGCGGTGTAGCTTCCCTCACTACTGGCGCCGAGGCAGAAGGCATCATTGAAGTAGGCTGGTACAACGATGATGAGCTACGCAATGAGACGGTGTATCCAGAAATCATCAAGACCATGAAGATTATCCCACTCAGCAACTTTCAGAGTGAGATCATAGATCCCGGCGTAAGTCGTGCTCACTTCTGAGGGTCATTTTTCACCTTCTAGCCGGAGGTTTTTAATAAGAATTTAAATTTTCGTTAATTATAACTGTTTTTGCAGAATCGTTTTGTTCAAAAACTGAAATCATAATCTCTCGATATGTGCAAGGTACCATAATGATGGCAATATCACTATAGCTGGACTGAATGCGAGAATGAAGACTTGCATCGGGAAAAAGTTGATCCATCCTGATGCAAGCAAAGATACTATTTGAGAAAACAGACCAAGTATAAACACTCCTAATATTGCCAAAACATGTTTATCGTATGCATCGTTTAGTTTAATAACCAAATTATATTTTTTATATAATCCTTCCAAGTGTGTACTTAAACGGTTGTAAGCCTCAGTATCGCCGTATTTGGAACGTAGCATCCTAATCCCCAGTACATCTGAGAGATCATCATCACTAGGATCAAAGGGCCATTCTTCTTCGCCAGAAATCCATTTTTCTCCGTCAATCATAGCATTTAAAAACCACATGTTTTTTTGTAATCTTTCTTCTTCGTTTTCACGTTCTGTTATTTTTTTATCGATATATCCAGATTTAATTGCGAATGCTGCAATAGCTGCATCGGCTAGAAAATTTCCTACATAAAATACGTAGTTCCACCCGTCTATGGGATCCATCAAAACTACTTCACTAGTCGAGTCCATATAAAAACTTTAGTTCTTTCGATTCTGTTGAATCTTATGGTGGCGGCCTTTTGAAATCGCCATACTGCGATAACGTAACATTTTGCACCACCACAGGACTCAACAGTACAGCCACGAAAAAGATTTTACGCGCCTAGGCCCTACATCCAGATCTATGTTCGGGACGAAGGATCACCTGAGGGCGGAGGACGGGCACCTTTTGATCGACGGGGTCGACGTCGTCGAGATCGTCGAGGAGTTCGAAACCCCCCTTTACGTGACGAGCGAGAGGCGGTTGAGGGAGAATGTGAGAGCTTACCGGGAGGCCTTCCCCGAGGCCTGGACCTACTTCGCGGTGAAGGCGAACGGGAACCTTGCCCTCCTCCGAATCCTGGCGGAGGAGGGGATGGGAGCCGACGTCTTCTCCGCGGGAGAGCTCTCCCTCGTGCGGATGGCGGGGATGCCGATGGAGAAGGTCCTCTTCAACGGCAACTCCAAGAGGACCGAGGAGCTGGAGATGGCCGTCGAGGCCGGCGTCCGGGTCTCTGCAGACTCGCTAGATGAACTTCTGGCCCTGGCCGAGGTCGCAAGCGAGATGGGCGAGGAGGCAAAGGTGGCCTTCCGGGTGAACCCCGACGTCTCCGCCAAGACCCACCCCAAGATCGCCACGGGGCTCAAGACCTCAAAGTTCGGGATACCCTGGCAGGAGATCGTCGATGTCTACAAGACCGCCATGAGCCTCGACGGCGTGAAGCCCATCGGCCTCCACTGCCACATCGGCTCCCAGATCCTGGAGGTCTCCCCCTTCGTCGAGGCGATGACGAAGATGATGGACCTGGCCGGAAGGATCGTCGAGATCGGGGGCGAGATTGAGATGATGGACTTCGGCGGGGGGCTTGGGATCGCCTACACCCCAGAGACGAAAGCCCCGACCCCTGCAGACCTGGCCGCCGGGATATTGCCGGTCTTCAAAGAGAGGTGTAAAGATCTGGGCATATCGCCGCAGATGATCCTTGAGCCCGGCAGGAGCATCGTCGCCGACACCACCCTTTTCCTCACCGGAGTGAACGTCGTCAAGAGGGCTCACGTCAACTTCGTCGGCGTCGACGCCGGATTCAACCTACTGGCAAGGCCGATGCTCTACGACGCCTACCACCACGCCGTCGTCGCCAACAAGGCCGACCAAGCGCCCGAGGGGAAGTACACCGTCGTCGGCCCGATCTGCGAGAGCGGCGACGTCCTCGCGAGGGATCGAGACCTTCCCCTGGTCGAGAGAGGCGACATTGTCGCGATGCTCGACGCCGGAGCCTACGGCTTCTCCATGGCCTCGGTCTACAACGGCCAGCCCCGCTGCCCAGAGGTCCTGGTGAACGAGGGCAAGGCAGAGCTGATCCGCCGGGGCGAGGATCGAAGCTGCTTCCTCGCGGGGCAGATCGTACCCCCGCGGCTTTTGAAGTGAGCTGCTGAATGAGGGTTCAGGCGCGCATGGCCACCTTCCACCCGAAAACCGCCCTCAAGGCCCTGGTCCAGATGCGGGTCCGAAAGAGGCCCTTCGTCCTCTCCCACGGGATCAACGCTCGGTGCAACCTCCGGTGCCCCTTCTGCGAGTACTGGCGGACCCCAGGCCCGGAGATGACGACCGAGGCTATCTTCGACATGCTGAAGGACGCCAAATCCTTTGGGATCGGGGTCTACAACGCCTGGACCGCCGAGCCCCTCCTGCGCCCCGACCTCCCCGAAATCCTCCGCTGCGCCAAGTCCCTTGGGATCACCACATCCCTCATCACCAACGGCCAGCTCCTATCCAAACGGGCCCATGAGCTTTGTGACCTCGACTACCTCTCCGTCTCCGTCGACGGGATCGAGACCTATCGTGAGATCCGGGGCGCAGCCGTGGAGCCGGTCATCGAGGGGATCAGGGCCGCCGGGGAGGCGGGCCACACGGTCCTGATGAACTGCGTCATCAGCAGAAAGAACCTCTCGGAGCTTGAGGACCTCGTCCGCCTCGCCGAGGATCTGGGGGCCCTCGTCTCCTTTGAGCCCCTCCACGAGACGCCGGGGTTTGAAAGCGTCTGGGAGGAGATGGGGATCAGAGACTCAGACCTTTCCGAGTACAGGCGGTTGGTTGACCGGCTGATCCAGATGAAACGAGAGGGAAGCCCGATTATCAACTCCACGACCTACCTCAGGATGGTCCGTGACCGAGATCTCGACTTCAAATGCCACGCTCCAGAGATCGTCCTTCACGTCGCCTCCGACGGGGCGGTCCAGACCTGCAGAGTCCACAAGGAGCCCCTCGGTCACGTCTCCGAAGGCCTTGTCCGGGTCTGGGAGTCCTCGAAGAAGAGGCGAAAAGAGATCGTCAGAGATTGCGAAAAATGCCTATTCTTCGGCTACGTCGAAAACAGCCTTCTCTACGACTTCCGGCCCGAGGTCCTCGCCCACTACCAGTGGATGTGACCATCCAGGTTCGGCCTTGACGAAAAATATGAGATTCCTCCATCGGGAGGAATCAGCCACATCCACACCCACAGCTGCCGCCGTTGCTGCTGAAGGAGCCGCTGAGCATCATCGATGGGTAGTATATGTTCGTATAGCTTCCCATGTTGTCAAAGTAGCCGCTCAGCTGCACCGTCCCCGAAGCTGACGCTTGAGCGCTCGAGGAGCTGCTGACGCTCCCCAGCTGTACGGCGGCAGCCGTCTCTTCTTGACTGCTGTTGTTTCCAAGCCCCACCGCTGATGTGGTCTGGCCCACCGTGCTCGCCTGGTCGGCGGCCCCGCCCAGCTGCGTTACAGTTCCGGAGCTGACCCCGGTTGTCGCCCACGTCACGGAACCCGAATCAAAGCCGTACGAACCCGAACTCCAAGTGGTTGCTGCGGCCATGGGTCCAAAGACCATCATGCAGAGAGCTATCAATGTCACGATCTTTACGTTGATCTGCCCATAAGACAATCTATCACCCCAACCAGCGTCGTCGCCCTGGGAGCTTATAAACTTGTTGAAGATCCAAAATTGAAAAATCAGCCGGCGGGCGAAAAGCCGGTCATCTTTCGCCCCTCCATCTGAAGGGTCCTAACCAGGTCCCCTGCCTCTCGCTCGTCTTCTGCCCTGGCGATGACTCTGACCTTATCGAGCTTGATCCGCTTCCCACAGGGACAGGTCCTGGTGGCGGCGCCCTCCTCTGCATATAGGTGGCGTCCGCACCCGGCACACCTGAATATCAAATACATCAAAAGAGGTTGGATGGGTGGTGATCGGCTTCTGATCACTCGGTGACGAGGACCGCGTTCACGACGCCGTCCTGCCCTGGCCTGCTGGTGACTCGAGCCATTCCAAGCTCGGTCTTGATGATGGCGCCCTTGGAGATTATGTTTCGCCTGATGTAGTTGAGGTTTGCGCCGTTGTCGTGAACGGTCTCAATCTTCGCCATCTTGGACATTCCGGTCACAGGATCGGCGACGGAGGCTACGTCGCACCTCAAAAGTCTGGTCTTGGAGTTTCTTCCCATCGTCCTTATCTGCTTCTTCCTCGTGACGTCTACGTTCGGCTCACCGGCCTCTCTCCCCAGCTCACACTTTCTCTTTCCACGGTTTGAGATTAGCCTTCCGCCTGTGAACTTCCTTTTTGAACTTCCTTGCCACTTCATACTATACCCCGGATCGGGGATAGTCATGGGGGGGCGATATTTATACTTTTGGTAACGGCGCTGGAGCCGTGTCGTCCCGAATGTTTTGACCGATATATCACATCAATCAACTATGGGCGCCTTGGGAAAAAGGGCGTTCGGAACAACGCCAGCTAAAAAGTCCGAAGTATCTCACTTCAGATCGGGCTCAAATCGTGAGCCCCTGTCATCTGAGCTCTCGTCGCCGCACAACCGCTTGTCGTCATCGTCCTTCGTCCAATCCGTTCTCATACCTCTTCACCCCTCTCCGTCTCCTGGGCCATTTGCAGGACCGCTTTCATCACCTCATCGCCGTCGGCTTCCGGCCCCGCCAGCTTAACGAATAGTTCCCTGAACCTCACCCCTTCGACCTCCTCCACCGTATCGCAGAGCTGATCGAAGCTGGCGGGGAGAGCCTCGGGGCCGAAAGTGGCGAGATCGATGGACAAGTTTCGAAGAATTGAGGACATCATACCAGAACAGGTCGATAAACGTATAATAGTAGCAGCTAAATGATGGGCTAGGCGGGCCTTTAAGATCCCAGTTTTTGCGAATCTGTTGCCCATGTTGTTATGGCAAATGGATATGCTTTCAGCATCGTCAGTTAAATATATGTACCGCAGAGCATCCTCACAAAATTTGGCTGCTTGACCAGTCTGGTCCTTACAGTCCATCAGATTGGACATGGCAGTGAAGACGGCACCCAGCAACCTAATGTCTTTCTCTCTCTCAAAGACATCTTTGCACCACCAAAGCAGCTTTCCTGCTTCGTCGTAACGTTTCAGCTGGAGCAGTGGGCCGTAATCGTTGAAGGCGGAACTGGCAAGATTGAGTTCCGTTGCCCCTCGGCCCGTCTTCAATTTCAGGCATTCGGCATTGAACACCAAGGCTAGCTCGGAATCGCCAGACAACCTCGCCGCTTCCCGTCCGGCATCGAGGATGCCCTCCTTAACGCTCCATCGATCGATGTTCTCTTCCTGATTTCCTTTCTCGGGGAGGGCATCCATCTGCTGCCTCAGCTCCTCCACGGCTTTAAGGACCTCATCGTAATGGCCAAGCTTGTTCAGCGCCAGCAGCCTCATGACATCGTTCGCCAGCCTGCTCCAGGGTCCAAGACCCGCTTTGCTGGTATAGTCCTTCAGATCCTCCACAAGATCAAGAGCCTCCCTGAACCTTCCGGTGCTTATAAGAATATTGAAAAGATAGCTCGCATTTGTTGTGGCCACCCTGAATTCACCCCTCTCTACGCATTTAGTCAGCAGGGATCGCATCCTCATCTCTGCCTCTTGCCAGCAGCCTGCCGCGAACAATGCGTTGGCCAGGATTCCGACGTTGATAATCTCCCTATCATTGCCTTCAGTGACTTTGGCGATTCGGCGAAGCATTGGCAGGACTAAAGCTGCAGTCCTTGAAGATTCGTCTCTAATGATCGCACTTTCTAGGAAGGCGGAAGCTTCATCCCACCTGCCCGACCTCATCAGGTAAGGCGCCGATCTAAGGCTTGCCTGCACTACCATCTCTCCCGTGCCCTTCATCTCGTCCTCGCTTGCTGCGTAATATTGGAATTCCCAGAAAGCGGCCATCTCCAAGTCCATCGCCGCCCGGAACCCCCCCGTAAGCTCCGCCAGTCCAGCCTCGGCGACGCCTGGATGAATGGAGTACCTGAAGACTTCACCCCCCAGTTTCTGGACCTCCACTAGGGCTTTCAGATCTCCAAGAAGCTCGTCAATATCCGGAGCCTGGCCGGGAAGCTCAAGCCGCTTCCACAGCTTCGGCCAGACCATCTCCACGATTTTGCTAATCCTGTCGGGCTCCTCTAGGGCGCAGAGGAAGTGGAAGAGAGTCCTTGCCTCCTGGGGCAGGGTCGCCGACAGGCTCTGGGTCCAGCCTTTCAGAACCTCCAGGAACTTCTCGGCTTTCTCAGACGATTCTCCATCATCGAAGAAAGTGGAGAGGCGGCGTTCATCACCCCAGGCTTCGGCCGCCTTTTCCAATTGCCACTCCAGGGTCGCGGGATCTTCAGCTTGGGCCTCTGCCAGCTCGATAAGCTTGGGGTGGCCCTGGACCAAGGCCAGAGTCCTGCTTACGAGGTCACGGCCCTTTTCGAGGCTGATGGTGCCCTTCCCCGATAGAAGCCTTCCAAGATTTGGCATCTCTCGGGCCAAGAGGATCGATTCGTTTAGGGAGAGGGCGAATATAGGCTCGACAACTAGCCGGTTGCTGTCGAGGTCTTGGGGGAGCTGGCGGGAGGTGAGGATGGTCCGGGAGAATCCACCGTGATCGAGCAGGACCTCAATCAAGAGGCCCCATCGCTCGTCCCTCCACTTTCCCTCGCTGGTCAGAAGCGACTCCAGGTTGTCCAGGACTATGAGGATGCTTTTGCTTTCAAGAAATGTTTTTAGCACCGGCAGGAAGTTTCGGACGGATTCGGCGTCTCCGACGGCGTGGACCATCTTGAAGCCTGGAAGCTGTCGCTCCATCACCATCGCCAGCTCCACCATCGCCCCGCCGATATCCTTGCCCTGATCTGGAGCCTTGTACCAGACGAAACCCTGGAACCTCGGGCTTCGGCTATGGTGAAAGGCCAGTTCCAGGGCGCAGGCGGTCTTTCCAGCCCCTGCCATCCCGTGGAAGAGGACACCCCTCTTCTCGCTCTCAATAGCCAGAGCCGAGCTCGCTTTGATCATTGGGCCGCTCCTTCCCACAAATCTCTCCGGCTTGTCGGGGAAGAACGAAAGGCCTGGCGCGGGAATCTTGAACTCAGATCTGGGAACAGAGGGCGGTTTTATCAGAAGGTTGGCCGCCTCCCTGCCGAATACGGCGGGCGTCGCCAGGCTCAGGGGCGGCGATGCGGCATCATAGCCCCGCTTTAGCGCCTCCCTCAGCGAGAGCTGGAGAGCTCTTGGGAGGGTCTGTCCCTTGCCCAAAAGTCGCTCGTAAAGCTCAGATGCGAGCTTGATGGCGAACTCGTCGCCTACGGGATAGCGCATGGCGAGCGCCGCGCAGTCGAGGCTCTCCACCAGCTTCTGGGCCAGGGCTGGCATGGGGCCGCTGTCGGTTTCATCGCAGGAGGCAGCCTCTTTAACCTTCTCTGGAACTTCTATCTTCAGCCAGTTAAGCGTCTCCTCCAAGGTGGCGGCAGCAGAGAGGCATGACGAGAGGGTCACAAACTTCAGCCTCCCCCGACCGAGGCTCAAGAGGTCAGCCAGATCCTCGGAGCTGACCTCGTCCATCGTCCCGTCCGGGTTCTCCAGGACGATCACACCCTCTTTTCCGTGGCCGGAGATGTGGACCAGGTCCCAGCCCTCACCCTCCTCCAGGGCGTCTCGGAGGTTCTCTCGGGTGACGCCGTACTGCAGGACCCTCAGCTCCACCGCCAGGTTGTGGGTCTGGGCGATGCCGTTGATCAACCTCATCAGCTGGTAGCGTTCCCGCCGAAGGGCCAGGGCCGAGACATCGGTGGGCAGGCTGAAGACCGCCAGCATCCGCAGCCTCTCGCCCACCTCCTCGTGCTCCATGGGCTCAGAATCCGCCATCTCGAAGACGAGGCTCAGGTCTCGCAAGGCTATCGGCTTGCCTTCGACTTCGGCGAGCTCCAGGGGGAGGTGAGCGATGCCCTTGGCCTCAGGCGGGACGATGACCCGGACGGTGACGGGCGTTCGATACTTGGCGAGAGTGTCTGCCACCTTGCCAAAAACGTTGGAGCCGATCCACTTGCTCAGCTCGCCCAGAAGCCGCTTCTGGTCTGCGATTCGGTTGTCGGGAGAAGAGTTACGGTCCAGATACCTCTGAAGGTCCAGGATGGCAGCGTAATTTGGATCTCTGAGGTCCAGGCTGACCTCCTGGTCCTGGAGGAAATTGCCCGAGGCGTCCTTCAGCACCCAGCGCCAATGTTGGAGATCCCGAAAGTCGGCAACTTCGAGAAGCAGTGCATCTCCTCTCGCCATGAGACCATCTGAAGAGGTTAAGAGAATTATAACTTTCGGGATTTATGTGCAACTCGGCTAACGATTTTTCTGGCCTATCAATTGTTTCAGGCCTAGTCGCCGCGAAACCCAAACCATTAATACGTAAGCGGACCCCAGGGGGCTGAGAAGTGGACCGTTCTGGCGGCGGATGGCCGTGCCGGAGCCGCTTGAAGGCAGGTTATAGATGGCGACGATCGATGAGCAGATCCAGGCGATAGAAGACGAGATCTTCAACACCCAGAAGAACAAGGCCACAGAGCACCACATAGGAAAGCTGAAGGCCAAGATAGCGAAGCTGAAGGCGCAGCAGGAACTGCAACGGATGAAGGGCGCCGGCGGCAGCAAGGGCTACTACGTCAAAAAGTCCGGAGACGCCACCGTCGCTCTCGTGGGCTACCCCTCCGTCGGAAAGTCGAGCCTCTTGAACCGGCTGACGGGAAGCTACGCCGAGGTTGCATCCTATCAGTTCACGACTCTGGAGGTGATCCCAGGGGTCATGGACTACAAAGGGGCCAAGATCCAGATCCTGGACATGCCCGGCATAATCAAGGGCGCCTCCAAAGGGAAGGGGAGAGGCCGAGAGGTGATCACCGCCGCTAGGGCCGCCGACATAATCCTTCTGATGGGGGACGTCTACAACTTCCGCCTCGACATCCTCGAACGGGAACTCTACGACGCCGGGATCAGGCTCGACAAGATCCCCCCCGACATCACCCTCAACCCCTCGGAGAAAGGCGGCATAGTCATCCGAAATACTGTGCCTCTCACCAAGATGACCAACATCGAGATCGCCGAGATCCTCCGAGCCTACGGGATCGTCAACGGCATCATCACCGTCAGGGAAGACATCGATACCGAAACCCTCGTCGACTTCCTCGCCGGAAACAGAATCTATGTCCCCCAGCTGGCCGTCATCAACAAGATTGATCTCGAGTACGACGACGTCCGGGAGGAGATAAAAAGGACGATCGGCCGGGATTTCATACCCCTCTCCGTCGAGAAAGATCTCGGCGTCGAGGAGCTGAAAGAGCTGATATACGAGACCCTCGGGTTCATCAGGATATACCTCAAACCCCAGCGGGGGAAGGCGGACATGAAAGACCCCCTGGTGATCCTGGAAG
>Ga0116164_10002267_pt1 | contig 13900 bp, 9 predicted proteins | sample AD_UKC109_MetaG_FD_89888 | JGI IMG/M metagenome (GOLD analysis project Ga0116164, IMG submission 89888) | Active sludge microbial communities of municipal wastewater-treating anaerobic digesters from Hong Kong - AD_UKC109_MetaG | ecosystem: Engineered > Bioreactor > Anaerobic > Digestate... | reverse complement strand
GAACGGCACGTGGTCCGTAGCCGGCGCACCGGTATATGAAGGCGATTTCGGCATGGTCGGGAGCAGCGGAATCTTTGTGTTCGACGGAAACGGAACGCTTCGAAACCGCCTGCAAAGGCAAATCTTTCAGGGTGGGTTCATCGGCGGATTTCTGGATGAGACGCAGGCGGAACGCGATGTGCGCAGGGACATTCTGGATCCGCAGTGCGAGGACGTATCCAATAACGATTACGATATCATGATCGCAAAGCCGGAGCTTGCGGTGGGCAGACTGGTGAAGCTGAACGGCACGGTGTCCGAAATCATCAAAAAGGGAGACCTGGGGGATACGGAATTGATTCTGCTCAACAACGGCAGTCCGGCATATCCCGTGTATATCCGTTACCGGTACGGCGCGGATGAAATTCAGCCCGCCGTCGGGCAGGGGATTACCGCATGGGGGTCCCTGATCGCCACGCGGGAGTATGAGGATACCGGCGGCACAACCCGCGTGATCCTGGATATGGACGCCGACGTGATTGAGCTGGGCGCTGCGCAGCCGCTGGCCAGGGGCGCCGTCGTAGCATTCGCCGTGTCCAAGGAGCTTGCGGGCCGGGCACTGCGAAACCGGGAGTTTTCCTTCCAGCTGGTGGAGCTGGTGGAAACGTGGCAGCCCATCGTCAATCCCGTCACCGGCGCGACCACCCTGACGCGGGTCATTGTGCAGCAATTGCTGCAGATACGGTCAAACGATCAAAACGGCGCCGTGCTCTTTGATTCCATCGCGTACACGGCCGGCGACATCGGAAAAATCTTCAACTATACCATTGCGGAAATTCCCGGAACCGAGATCGGCATGACCTACGATCCCATGATCGTAAATCTGCTGGTTTTCGTCACCGATGCCGGAGGCGGAACACCCGCTACGCTGGTCGTATATCCCAACGACATCCTGTTCAACAACGCCGTGGCGGGCGCAGCCACTACGCAGACGCCATCCGCTGCGCAGACGCCATCCGTTACGCAGACGCCATCCGTTACGCAGACGACAACCGCTGCGCAGACGGTCGAGCTCAGGGTTGAAAAGCAGATCGCGGGCGCCGTGCTGGCGGCCAACGCCTATACGTTCGAGCTAAGGACCGCTTCGGGCAGCCTGATCGCCACGACGACCAACGAGGCGGACGGCACCGTGCGCTTCGTGCTTCCGGGCTTTGATCCGTCGCATATCGGCAATACGTACAACCTGGAAATTACGGAGGTTCCCGGAAACGACCCGAATACCGCCTACGACAGTCTGACCGTAAGCGTGCAGATCTTCGTGGCGGACGACGGCAGCGGCAATCCCAAGCCCGTCATTACATATTCGGCGGATACCATTTTCCTGAACGTCGTCAGAAACGACCTGTACGTGGATCTGTCGTTTACCAAACAGCTGGTCGGCGCGACTTTGGAGAACGGCCTCTTCTGGTTTGAGCTGACGGGCGATGTTTCGCAGCCGCAATATGCAGGCAACGACGCCAACGGCAACATCAGCTTCACGGTTGCGCTGCTGTCCGCGCAGATCGGCGATCGCTATACGTACTACGTGCGGGAAATCCAATCCACGGATCCGCTGATGACCACGGATACGCTGGTATCCGAGGTGCGTGTGGAAATCGTGGACGATGGAACCGGAAACCCGGCCGCCAGGGTCCGCTACCTCAACGACACGGTTTTCTACAACGTCTACGCTTCGCCCGCCGCGCAGATCGCCCTCAGCGTGAACCTCACGGGGCGGACGCTGCAAAACGGCCAGTTTGCCTTTGAGCTGCTGGATGGAAATACGGTGGTTGAAACGGTGTGGAACGACCGCGACGGTAACGTAAGCTTTACGCCCATACCCTATGACGCCGGCGCCGACGCGGCGGAAACCGCCTACACCGTCCGCCAGGTTATCGGCAGCGAGCCCGGCATGTATTACGATCAATCCGTGCTGACCGCAACGGTGAACCAGGCCCGGGGAGAAATCCTGTACGGCGAGGGCAAGACCTTCTATAACGTGTACCGTGCGGAAAGCACGCCGGTGCTGTCCGGCGTCAGCGCGGACCAACGGTCGATACGGACGGGGAATTCGGTAACCTTCCATGCCGCGGTAACCGAGGGAACCAAGCCCTACGAATACCATTATGCGCTGTATCGGGAAGAAGCCCTGTATCAGGATTTCGGATGGCTGACGACCGCCATGCTGACCGCGCAGTTCAACGATACCGGCACCTTCACCATGCAGGTGACCGCACGGGACGCCAACGGACTGACGACAAGCGCGCTGGTCGGCCCGAACGTTACGGTGACCGAAGCGGCCGAAACGAAAACCACCCATGAATCCGTAACTTATGACGATTACGATTAGGAAATCGTCCCGCGCTTGACGCAAAAAACCCGGGATCTTCGGCCATGCCGAAGATCCCGGGTTTTTCCGCATGTCATTGCGGGCTTACGCAGCCTGCGTCAATCCATCCGCGCGTCAGGCCGTCCGCCGATTCGAATTCCGCGAAGGCATACCCGTTTTCTTCCAGGTATACGCTAAGCTCCGTACCGGAAGGAAGGAGCGCGTTGTCGATGATCAGATAGGATGAACTCGGCCCGTACAGCGCCTGTGTTTCCGCGGTGGTGACCGCCGGATATTCCGTGAAGTCCGCTTGCGGTACATCCGCCAGATTCCGGAAATTATACGTGCGGAAATAGGTGCGCAGGGTGCCTACGCCCCGGTAGTACATATCCACATAAAGATAATCGCCGTCGATCCAAAGCCCTTCCGCCCGGGTGAACGCGTTGGATTGAAAGGATCCGGCTTCCGTGTAGGCCTGGCTCGGCCCGTTATAGGAATACAGCCTGTCGGTCCCTTTGTCTTTCACGGTAATGCTATAGCGGGGCAGCTCCATAATCGGCCATGGGGCGGCCGCCGGTTCCATGCCGGACGGCGCCAGATCCGACGTGAGGAAATTCACCGCGTTTTCCTGTGCGTATGCCTGCGCCGAGCTTTCCGCGGGTGCGTACAGCGTGAAACCGGAAGAAACGCCCCAAAAAACGTCCGATCCGAGTTCCGCGTCTGCGGAATTGATCACGGCAGCCGATAAGCCCGCGCAGCCCTCAAAGGCGCTGTCACCGATCGTATCCGTCTTTTGGGGAAGCCACAGGGAGGACAGGCGGCCGCAATAGGCGAAAGCCAGACGGCCGATCCGCTGCAGCGTGGAGGGCAGGATAACGTCCGCAAGGCTTGCGCATCCGTAAAACGCCTGTTCCCCGATCGAAGATACGCCTTCGGGAACCGTTACGCCGACCAGATCGACGTTGTTGCGAAACGCCCGGTCCCCGATGCCGGACACGGGATGCCCGTCCAGCATGTCCGGGATTCTGAGATACATATCCGATCCGGTATAGCCCGTGATCGTTGCGGTTGTGTTCCCGGCGATGGTGTACGTATAGGGCTCGGTTGTCTCGGCTGCGGTTTCGCCGGCTGCGAATGGAATGCAGATGACAATGCTCATCAGGAATAGCAACAGACCCGCGGCTGTTTTCATTTTCACTTCTCCTTTTCGGTCGGCGGCAAGAGAGGATATCAACCCGTTGGCGGAATATAACACCTGTACTATAAGAATATCATTGACGAATCTTTTTTTCAACCGCCCCATGCGCCTGTGCTTCTCCGGCCCGTCATGTATTGTCAACCCGCGCGTCTTTGTGTATTCTGAGTATGCTTTCAATTGCAGATACCCTGTGAACAAAAGGATATGAGGTAGAAGCCATGAAAAACGGGTATTATTGGGCAAAATCCACGAATATCGAATTGCTGGAGTTTTTGGCGGGCTCCCGTTCGCTGCAGGTCGATATCGAATGGTTCCGGATCCTCCGCCAGAAGGAGATTTACAACAACAAGTGGCATACGCACAGCAATACCGAAATCCACTTTATTTTCGAGGGGAGCATTCAGTTTTACTTTCAGAATACGATGATCGAGGTGCCGGGCGGAAGCGCGATCTTTATTCCCGCGCGCTGCAACCACCGCCTGTATAATCCGCACGGCGACCAGTTTCACGAGTGCGTGCTGAACTGCGGGTTTCAAATGGTGCATGAAACGCCGGAGGGGCTGTTTATCGAAAACGCCTATTCCCACAAGGAGCCGTTTCCCTTCCGCATGGACACGCAGCTGCGGAATTTGCTGGACCTGTGCATCGCGGAGGACAGGAAGCGCACCAGCGGCTTCGTGACCGCAATCGAGAGCTGTCTGATGCTGATCATCCTCAATGTCGCCCGCGAGCTGACGGGCTGGCCCGAGGCGACATACCCGATTTCCGAGCGTGTGGACCTGGTGAACATGCGGTCCAAGCAGGTGCTGGAATATATCGAGCAAAACCCGCGCATCAGCTTGAATCTCCCGCAAATCGCGGCGCATGTGGGGCTGAGCGTGCGGCAGATTCAACGGGTGATGCGCCTGTACTGCAATACCACGATCAGCAACGTAGTGCAGGGGATCTGCCTGAAACAGGCCAAAACGCTGCTGAAGGACCCGGCCATGAGCATAGCGGCGATCGCGTTCGAGCTCGATTTTGCCAACGAGCAATCCTTTACGCGCTTTTTCCGCCGGGAGGAAGGGGTCTCTCCCAATCAATACAGGCAAAGTATCATGCCGCCTCCGGAGCATTTTGCGATCAAATAAATGCGAAACAGCCTGAACGGCACATGCAAAAGCGCATAGGGAAAACCCGGTATCCTGGCTGCCCGCCCGGGAAAGCCGCGGCCCCGCTTTCCGATGTCGGCCGTATCGGGCGGGCCTTGTTTGCCGATAGCCGGTATTTACAGTACGAAATCGGGCATGATGGACACAAAATGAGGCGGCGTAATCGGTAAAAATGTTGACGTGATCGGTATAATTTAGTGGCGCGTTCGGTAAAAATTATGTCACATAATACTTTGACTCATGTAATTTTGCGCTGATATAATACCATTATTGATAAAGGGAACGCCGTACCGAGTCCGGGTCGTGTTACGGCGACGGTAACCGGTTGAACGTGCTGATTGACTGAAAGGAGATACTGAATCTATGAAAAGACTTTTATCCCTGACACTCGCCCTGCTTCTGCTCTCGTCCTGCGTCGCTTTTTCAGCGGCCGCCGATGGAACCGTTATGTATGATAACGGGATGACCTATGGAAGCGGGTATCCCATCACCAAAGACGTGATCGAACTGGATGTTCTGGTGAAGGTACACGCCTCCATCGCGCATCAGACGGATACCAAGGTGATCGACTACATTCTGGACAAGACAAACATCAAGCTGAATATCAAAACCTATTCCGATCCCAACGAGCTGGCGCTCATGTACGTGGATCGCTCGTATCCGGATTTCGGGATGCGGCTGGATTCCTCCACGACGCAGATCAACATGGCGGTGGACGCCGGCGATTTGGTGGAGCTCAGCGATATGCTGGAGCAGTTCTGCCCCACGTGGATGAACTTCTTCAGCGAATATCCCACCGTCAAGGAATTGCAGCGCACTTCCAACGGCGGCATTTATACGCTGCCCTTCTGCAACTTTGCCGCCTATGACCGCAACCTGCGCGACCAGTGGTTTATCAACAAGGCCTGGCTGGATTCCGTAGGGATGGATGTTCCGACTACGCTGGATGAGTTTACCGCGTGTCTGCGCGCCTTCCGCGATAATGCGGGCAACGGCGTGATTCCGGAAAACTGCTATCCGTATCACTTCGTATTTGAGAACTACAAGAACTCCTCCTACTTCGATCTGTTCACGGCCTTCGGCGTCGTGATTACCGATGCAAACTATCTGGCTGCGGAGGACGGCACCGTGGTGTATCAGGCGGTCAACGAGGATATCAAGGCGCCGTTGAAATACCTGCAGAGCCTGTATGCCGAACAGCTGATCTCTCCGGAAATCTTTACGGCAACGACGACGGACGTGCGGGCGATGTCCACGGCCGATCAATCGCTTATCGGCAGCTGCACGCACTACCTGACGCCGGAAAAGGCCGACGGCAGCACGGACTATGTCGCCATGGCGCCGATCGACTGCGGAACCGGGGTTGGCCCCTATATCCGCCGGCAGCCATATACCGCCAATCCTGTCAATGCGTTTTACCTGTTCAGCAATAACCAGTATCCGGTGGCCACCATGCGCCTGATCGAGTTTGTGATCGAAACTCCCGAACAGCTGATGAACGTGCTCTACGGCATGGAAGGCGTTTACTGGGAGTGGGGAGACGACGGGCTGATCCATACGCTGAAGGGCGAGCTGGAGGGCGGCGACGGCGAAGAGGCCATGGGCTTCTGGAACACGTTCGTAGGCATCCGCACCGACGATACCCTGTTTGACTACTACTACGATTCCAACGCGCTCAACCCCGCAAAACGCGAGTATGCGTATGAGAATCTGTACAAGAACTACCTGTACGATGTCGATTATCTGTTCAGCGGCGGCACGCTGGATGACGACGATACCATCATCTATAACCAGGTCAAGACGGATCTCACCGAGGTACGGCAGCGTTACTTTGCACGCTGGATTCGCGGCGAGGGCGATATCGACGCGGAATGGGACCAGTACATCAGCGACTGCGAGGATGCCGGAATGGATGAATTCATGGAGCTTTCCCAGAAGCAGTACGATATGGTTCATTAAGTAAATTTGCGGGAGTCACACGGGGGCGTTCCTGCCGGGATCGTCCCCGTCCCTTCATTTTCATACGGAGGAGAAGAAACGATCGATGTCTTCCAAAAGCCTTGCCGGAAAACAAACGCTTTACCGAACCAAGCGCGGCGTGGCGTCCAGGCTGCAGGAACAGTGGCAGCTGTACCTGTTTTTGCTTCCTGCCGTCGTGTATGTGCTGATCTTCTGCTACGGCCCAATGACCGGCCTGATCATCGCCTTTAAGAAATACGTTCCGTCCCTGGGTATTTTCAACAGCTCGTGGGTTGGCTTCAGCAATTTCGAACGCCTGCTGAGCATGCGCAAGTTTCGGGTGCTGCTGACCAACACGCTGACATTGAGCATCTATTCCCTGGTCGCCGGCTTTCCGCTTCCCATCGTGCTGGCGCTGGCGCTCAACAGCTGCTCCTCCAGAAAGTTCTCCCGCATGATACAGACGGTGACCTACGCGCCGCACTTTATTTCCACCGTGGTGCTTGTCGGCATGATCGTTTTGTTTTTCAATCCGCAGTCCGGCATTATCCGTTTCATGCTGATCAAGATGGGCTTGCTGGACGGCTATCTGAATACGCTGATCAACGAGGACGCGTTTCCGCATCTCTATGTATGGAGCGACGTATGGAAGAACCTCGGATGGGGCAGCATTATTTATCTGGGAGCGCTGACGAGCGTGGATCCGGCGCTTCACGAGGCGGCCATCGTGGACGGAGCCACGAAGCTGAAGCGTATCTGGCACATCGATATACCGGCCATTCTGCCGACGATCGTCATTCTCCTCGTCCTTCGCTCAGGCGAGCTGATGAGCGTGGGCTTTGAAAAGGCGTTTATGATGCAGAACAGCACGAACCTTGCCCGTTCCGAAATCATCAGCACCTATGTGTATAAGCAGGGCATCAAGGAAGGGCAGTACTCCTTTGCAAGCGCGGTGGACCTGTTCAACTCGGTGGTCAACTTTATCCTGATCCTGCTGACCAATACGCTGGCGCGCCGGCTGACGGATTCATCCTTATGGTAGGGGAGGGGAAAGGTATGGTAAAGAACACAATCAGGCGCAACCGTTCCGATAGGGTTTTTGATACGGTCGTCATCGTCATTCTTGTGCTGCTGCTGCTGATCACCCTGTACCCGCTGTATTTTATCGTGATCGCATCCGTCAGCGATCCGGTGAGCACCAAGGTCGGCAAGGTGATTATCTGGCCGAGCGGATTCACCTGGGACGGATATAAAAAGGTGCTGGAGTATGAGCATCTTGCCAGCGGGTATCGCAACACCCTCCTGTATACGCTGACGAAGGCGTCCCTGTCGACCATGCTGACCCTGATGGCGGGCTTTGTGCTTTCCCGTAAAAACCTGATGGGCCGCAGGGGAATCCTCCTGTTTTTCAGCATCACGCTGTTCTTTTCGGGAGGAATGATTCCGACCTACCTGATCGTGAGCGGCCTGGGCCTGATCGACAAGCCGGTGGTGATCGTGATCGTTGGTCTGGTCGGGGTCTATAACATAATCATAACCCGCGCCTTTATGGAAGCGAACGTACCGGACGCACTGCAGGAGGCCGCGTTTATCGACGGCTGCTCGTATGCCCGATTCTTTTTCAGCATCGTTCTCCCGCTGTCGCCGGCCATCATTTCGGTCATCGCGCTGTTCACGGCCGTCAGCGAGTGGAACAGCTGGTTCAACGCCATGCTGTACCTCCGTACCGACGAGTACATGCCCCTCCAGTTCTGGCTGCGCAGGCTGCTGACGAGCATGGAACAGCTGATGAGCGAAACCGAAATGACGACGGCGGATAACTACAATTCCAACCTGCTGCTGGCAGAATCGATGAAATATGCCATCATTATCGTATCCACCCTGCCGATCCTGTGTCTGTATCCATTTCTGCAGCGGTACTTCGTCAAGGGCATCATGGTAGGTTCTTTGAAGGGCTGACAATAAATTGAAATAAGGAGACGCCTATTCGTATGAAAAAGCTGCATGGTATTACGATTGCCATGGTAACCCCAATGGACGAGGAGGAGCAGGTAAACTACGCCGCCCTGCGCCAACTGACCGATTTCCTGATCGACCGGGAGGTGGATTGCCTGTACCCGTGCGGAACGACGGGAGAGATGTTCCACCTGGCCGAGAATGAGCGCAGGCAGATCGCGGAAACCGTCGTGGAACAGGCGAACGGCCGGGCAACGGTCTTCATTCACGTCGGCGCGATGGACAAGGCGGAAACGATCCGCCTGGCGCAGCACGCCCGCAGTATCGGCGCGGACGGCGTGGGAATCGTAACGCCGGCGTTCTTTCCCGCCAACAGCGCGGAGCTGGAGGAATATTTCATCACCATCGCCCGTGCGCTTCCGGATGATTTCCCGATCTATCTGTACAACATTCCGCAGCTCGCCGTGAACGACCTGACCGTATCGCTGGTCAAGCATATCGCGGACGCCTGCCCGAACGTGATCGGGATTAAATACTCGTTTTCCGATATGTTCCGCGCGCAGGAGTATCTGCAGATCAGGGAAAACTTTTCCGTGCTGCTCGGCGCCGACCGGCTGTTGATCGCCATGCTGGCCATGGGGTGCGACGGTACGGTAACGGGCGCGGGATGCGTGTATCCGGAGCCCTTCGTCGCCATCCTGAAGGCGTATCGGGAGGGGAACCTGCCCTACGCCCGCAAGCTGCAATGGGTAACGAACAAGCTGGTGGAAATTACCCGGTGCGGAAGCAATATGGCGTATTTCAAGGCGGCGCTTGACCGGCGCGGGATAGAGTGCGGCAAAATGCGGGCGCCGCAGCTGCCCCTGTCCAATGCTGAAAAGGCGGAGTATTTCCGTGAGCTGGAAGAGGTCGAAGCGCTTCTGCCCGAAGGCATGCTGAAGAAATTGTGAGGAGTTTGCCATGAGTGAAACGCTCTATAACGGAATTTGTCTGCCGGACGAATGGCCGCCGCGCGATATCGACCGCGCTTCGAAAGCGCCGATCCCCGTACCGTATCTTGCGCATGTGCCCGCGGTGATCCCCGTCGGGACCGGCCGGCAGCTGTTTGTCGATGATTTTCTCATCGGCAGCACGGATCTTGCGCGCGTTTATCATCATCCGGTCAAGTATTCCGGCAATCCCGTATTCCGCCCGGAGACCGCGGCGGAAACGGAAACGCTGCCCTGCGCCTGCCCCAAAAGCGGCGGCATCTGGTACGATGCGGACACGAAGCGCTTCAGGATGTGGTACGAGGCGGGCTGGCTGAATAAGCTTGCGTACGCCGAAAGCGCCGACGGCCTTCACTGGGAGCGTCCCGCGCTGGACGTTGTGCCCGGTACGAACCTGATCCTGCCCGGCGTGGAGATGGATTCCACCGCCGTATTTCCGGATCCGGATACGAAGGACCCCGATGCGAAATTCAAGCTGTTCGTACGCGGCCCCGGCGGGCTGATGCCCGGGCGCGCGTACGTATCTCCCGACGGCGTCCATTGGAGCGATCCCGTTTTGACGACGCCGCTGGAGGACAGGAGCACTATTTTTTATAACCCGTTCCGGAAAAAATGGGTGTACAGCATCCGCAGGGTTTTCGATAAGGAGCGCATCCGCCTGTACCGGGAGTGCGACGATTACCTGAAGGGGGCGGACTGGTCGGACGGCAGCGCGGTGTTCTGGCTGCGCGTGGACGAAGCGGACCGGCCCGATCCCGCCATCGGCATGCCGCCGCAGCTGTACAATATGGATGTTGTGGCGTATGAGAGCATCATGCTCGGCATGTTCCAGATTCATCTGGGGCCGGAAAACAGCGTGTGCCGGGATACGGGCATACCGAAGATTACCGAGCTGCAAGCCGTCTACAGCCGCGACGGATTCCATTTTTCGCGCCCGGACCGGATGGCGTTCATCCCCGCGTCCCGCACAAAGGAAGCCTGGGACAGGGGATACGTACAGTCTGTCGGCGGCCTGTGCCATATCCGCCGCGACGAGATATGGTTTTACTATATCGGCTTTCAGGGAGACGAGGGCAGAACGCTGCCGTACGGCCGACTGGGCGGCATGCACGATCATTCGGCCACCGGTCTGGCCACGCTGCGCCGGGACGGCTTCGCATCCATGGAGGGAACCGGAACACTGCAGACGCGCCTGATTTCGGCAAAGGACCGGAACCGGCTGTTCGTCAACGCCAATACCGGCGGCGCGCTGCTGGCGGAGCTGCAGACGGCGGACGGCAAGGCCGTGCCCGGCTTTACCATGGCGGACTGCGTGCCCTTTACGGGCGACCGGACCCTGCACCGGATCCGCTGGCGTGAAAACGAGCTGCTGCCCGTCGCCGACGGCCGGCCCTTCCGCTTGCGCTTTCAGCTGCAAACGGGCGCGCTGTATGCCTTCTGGCTGAGCGATACGCCTGCGGGCGACAGCCACGGAATGACCGCGGCGGGGCTTGTGGAATAGGCAATAACGGATATTCCTCCGACGTTTGAATGGAGCGTAAAACGATGAATCAATCAACCGTTCGGTATTGTGGAAGAGATATCCCCGTGCTCGCAAGCGTGGACGTACTGGTTGCGGGAGCCGGGTTTCCGGGTATCTGCGCCGCCGTCGCCGCCGCCCGGTGCGGGGCCCATACCCTGCTCGTGGAACGAAACGGCGCCCTCGGCGGCCAGGCGGCGGAAATCGACACATGGGGCGTGGACGGCTTTATCGACGGGGACGGCAAGCTGCTGGTCGACGGGCTTCCGTGGGAACTGCTGCGCCGCACCCTTGCGCAGGGGCAGTCGGATCCCCTGTGGACGCAGCTGGATATGGAGCTGATGGAGAGGGAGGGCATTCCCGCGGCGCTGCGGGCCGCGCAGCTGGACGAGTATGTGCCCTACTGCAATACGGGCACCTTTATGAACCCGTTCAACGATCAGTATATCGATCCGAACGCGTATCGGTACGCCGCGCAGGAAATGCTGGATGAGGTGGGCGTACCGGTTCTTTTCGAGGCTCCCGTCATCGATGTCCTGATGAAGGAGCAAACCGTCACGGGCGTCGTGATCCAGGCCTTTTTCAGGAAATTCGCCGTTCTCGCGGAGCGTGTCGTCGATACGACGCAAAACGGCGCCCTTAGCGCGATGGCCGGACATCTGTTTGCGTATCCGCGCGCGTATATGGGCACGCTGCCGCGCGTGGCGAATGTGGATATCCATAGGCTGATCGATTTTATGCGCACCCACGACGAGCAGTGGTTCCTGCGCCCCATGGTGGGCAGGAAGGCGGACCCGGACGAAATGGAGCGCCTGCTCGGCAAGGGATGTCCGCTTGCGATCCACGGCTTTCTGCAATCGCTGGACCGGGCGATTGCCGAGCACGCGGAATACGCCCCGCTGAAACGGGCAAACGGGAACGCGCTCTATTTCTTTTACGAGCGCGACAATATGGGTAACTATTGGGTGTTCGGCGATGATTTCCACGACGTGGACACATCGGATCCGCTGGCGTATTCCGGGGCCGTGGCGGCTGCGCGCAGGCAGCAGTGGCTGATGCACCGGTTTTTCAGGGACTATATTCCCGGGTTTGCGCACGCGCATCTGACGGATACCTACGGCTATATATCCAAAGCCTATCTGCAGTCCATGGAGCCCGGCGGGCTGACCGAATACGATATTACAGCCGAAGAGATTCAAACCGGCCTTAAGGAACAGCCGGATGTCGTCACCGTGATCCGCGGGCATCCAAACGCCGGACAAAATCAATCCGGCTGGGGCATTCCGCTTCGCGCCCTGATCCCGAAGGGGCTTGACAATTTGGTGCTGACGGGCAAGCCGGCGTGCCGGAAGATCCATTACATCGCCTCATGCGCGAAGGTGGGCGAGGCGGCGGGCGCCGCCGCGGCCGTATCCGCGCTCGGCCGTACGCCGCTGCGCGAAACGGACGCCGCAAAAATCCGCAGGGCGATGAAAACGGATGCGGACGCGGCAATCAAAGCGCCGTAACCCTCCGGCGGGGATCGGCAGGCTTCTGTGTTTTATTGCTCGGGCTGCGGCTGAGACGGCAGTCTGAACAGATCCATTGCCACCGAAAAGTGATGCTGAACGGTATCCTCCAGCGGTTCTCCCGCGCTCAGGCTGTTCCACGCCCAGTTCACGACACAGCCGAAGAAAATTGCCAGACAGTAGGAGCTGAGCGCTTCCGCGCTTAAGGATACGCCGGCATACGTATCCAAACCGGCCGCCTGGATAAAGCGGATCAATTGGGCTTGAAACGGCGTAAACAGCCGGTTGTTTTCGGAGCGCAGGGCGTCCTCCTCGCGCAGCACGCGCGCATGCTGGACGATATCGATGCCGATGTTTTCGCGGTGAAAGCGCGCCAGAGTACAGAACGCGGCGATGATCGTTGCGCTGGGATCCTGCAGATGCGCTTCGCTGACGGATAACATTTCATTGCAGGCGTTCATGGATTCGATGAAAAGGCTGCGCATGATTCCGGCCTTGTTGCCGTAAAAGTGATAAATCGATCCGACGGAGAGCCCCGATTCACGGCTGATGTCCTTCAGCGTCGTATTGGTGTATCCGTTTTGCTGCATCAGCCGCAGCGCGGTATGATAGATATGCTCGCGCTTCTGCTCCGAGAGCTTGGATTGTCGGGTCGGCTTTTTTTTCATGGCGCTCACCTCGCTAGAAAATGAATGGCCAGCGGGAAAAAGGCGCGGATATTCTCTGTGAGCGACGGATCCATGCCCTTTTGTTTCCACGTCCAGTTAATGATGCATCCGTGAAATACGGAGAGGATATACTCGGCGATATCTTCGGGCGATTGATCCGGGGAAACGGTTCCTTCTTTTTCTGCGGCGCGCAGAAAGGCGATCAGGCACGTATAGATGTCCACCCACATGTGATTTTCCGGCGGAAGAAACGAATCCTCTTCGCGTACGTCGCGGAAATGCTTGGCGATATCGCGCGTAATCCTGTGATCAATATTGTGGCTGACGCTGCAAAAAGCATCCGTGATCGTGGGAATCGGGCGCCGCAGGTTCTCCGGCGTCGGCGTCAGCACGGCGGGAACATTCTGCGCCATCTCCTTGCTGATTCGCCGTATAATGCCGATTTTGCTTCGGTAGTAATTATAAATCGAACCGACGGACATATTGGACGCTTCGCTGATATCGAGTATGCTGACATTGCCGTAGCCGTATTCCATGAACAGGGACAATGCCGTTTTATATATGAGATTCTTTTTTTTCTGAGATTCTATATACTGCTTTGTCGG
>Ga0116164_10002265_pt1 | contig 13907 bp, 18 predicted proteins | sample AD_UKC109_MetaG_FD_89888 | JGI IMG/M metagenome (GOLD analysis project Ga0116164, IMG submission 89888) | Active sludge microbial communities of municipal wastewater-treating anaerobic digesters from Hong Kong - AD_UKC109_MetaG | ecosystem: Engineered > Bioreactor > Anaerobic > Digestate... | reverse complement strand
CCGTGGTTCGCAGTCCTATGATATCCAGTGCATCTTGTCGCCGGCGACCACCCACTTCCCCTCTTTCAACTCCACGGAGTAGGTGTTCCCCGACGAACTGAGTCCGGCTTCATAATAACCACCTGACACTTCCGCCTTGGTGTCCGAAACACGCTTGATTCGTTCCACGCGAAACCTGAGCCCTTTTCCAATGGCGAAAGCAGATCCTCTCTGCACCGGTGGATTGTGTCCCTCAAACCGCTTCAGAAAGGCGTCGTCAGGGTCTTTTCCGAAGAGGCTCAGGAAATACGCGGGCGCCTTCTGCTGCTGACCAGAAGCGTTATGCAGAAACTGGTACCGGAACGTGGCTTCAGCGATGTCGAGGGCTTGCGCGTCGGACACCGTATTGTCATAGGGTGGCGGAGCTGCCTGTTCAGCGACAGAGACGATCGTACCGAGCACAAGGACAGATAGGAACAACGCAGGGAATCTCTTCATGTTTCATCTCCGTGAGCGTCTCGTCGCAGGGGTGCGAAGCGTATCCTGCCGCCGGTTGTTGGGTTCTCTCATTTCATCTGCTCTAGTGCCGCTTTGAACTCCGGATTGTTGAGGTACTTCTCAAAGGACGAGTCTGTCCGGGGATCGGGGACGGACTCTCCGGGTATCGAGTTCCCCTTGTACTTGAACGCAAGTCGCAGATTCTTGATGGCATCGTCTTGCTTGCCCATCTCAGCGAAGGAGCACGCCAGATTGTAGTAGAACATGGGGTACTCCGGTTCTATTGTTACTGCCCATTCGTAGAGATGCCGGCACTTCGCCAGGTCCCCGGAGATGCCATAGGACATCCCCAGCTGATCAACCAGGACAAGCCACAAGGGCCGAGGGAAAGACGGTCCCTGCTTCTCAAGTTCCAGAGCCTGCTCATATTGCATCGCGGCCTTCACGTAGTCCTTCTGCTGTTAGTACACGTTGCCATAGTCGAAACGGTCGGAAGCTGTCGGCAGGTGCGTTTGGTTGATACGAATCCCTTTCAACAGGGGAAGGAAGGGGTCTTCGTCTCCAAGATGACATCCTGTCTTCGATAGGTGCACATCCATCCAATAGTTGCCTTCGGCAAGGTAGGCATTAAGGTTCTTCTGCCGCACTTCGTTGGCGAGATGGTCGGGTACAATGTATTCAACGATAGCCATCGGACCCGATTCACGCAGGCTGATCTGTTCCTTCTTGAAGGGACTTTGCTTTGCCCTGCTCCAGTAGTAATCACGGCATGCCCTGGCGTCGCCCCTCTTGACCGCCTTTTCCAGAAATCCCGACAACACGACCCCGCTTTTCTTGTTGACGGCCTGAAACCTCGCCGCCTCTCCCCCGGGTGCGATTTCCTTCTCCTCGACAACGAATCCAGGTGCGGCGATCTCCAGTGACCAGGACAATTCAGGCAGTGACAGAGAGATGATCTGAGAGGAAGCAGCCGCGCTCGCGCCAACTCCGACTGCCAGAACCGCCAAACATGTGATCTGTCGCATATCCGTTGTCCTTGTATGCCCCAACATCAGCGTTCTGGGTACGCGCCACTTGTGGCGCGGATCCACCAACGCCTTGTTCGACTTCTTGAAATGGCTTACTATCGTGTACGACTGATTCCCAGTTTATGGTCCAACAATTGAAAGGCTTGAACCGGAGGCTATATCAGCAGGATTGAAAAAGGAATTTCTCAACTGGTTGCCTTTTAAGTAAAACGCCGACCCCCCCTTAAGAACAACCACCATCCCTTCTTTCCCGAATGGAGGTTCGTCGTTCAGTACAATAGGCCCATCGCCATTTTGCAGCACACCTGGATCATAGTTTCTTGTAAAAATGAACGGAGTGCCATCCGGCGCATCGTCTAAACCCAACACCAGCCGCCATGCATTGTTCTCGGCTTTGAAATCATTAGCATCAGATGATTTTGCCGGAGGAATACCAGGAGCCGCAAAAAAATCATATGTGACGCTTATGACCCCAGATTCAACTAAATGAATGAAATAGTCTGTCGAGGTGCGATATTGACCTTTTATAGGCCAACCTGATTCCCCGGCGCCAAGAATTGCATCATCCATGTGAGATGCAAAGATTGCCTTATAGATGTTTGCGCCGTTGCTCACGGTCTGAACCATCCCCGCATTTGTCAGGGCCTTGTTAACAGCCGGTAAAAGGATAGCGGCCAATAAAGGCAGCACAATGAGCATTAGCCCGATTTGAACATAGCCCATAATAAGTCCCGCAAGGGCCAGCCCGTCACCTGTCAGCATTTCGGGATTCTTCTTAATCCGTGAAATAGCAATGTGCCCGCAGATGACTGCGGGGATTGAACCAAGAGGTCCTATCAATATCAATCCAAGTATACCAAGGACCAGGCTGGCTATCGCTATGCCGACTCTTTGTTTCTGTTGTGTTGTCATCTAGGTACTCCTTATCTTTGTCTGACGTCAGGGGCAGGGGACCCGGCACCTTGTGACGGGTACCCTGGACCCGCTTGGCTGCGAATATTAAAAGTGTGAATCAAACTCTTTTAACCCTAAGTATATCTGGATTGGTGATGTTACAACATCGATGACAATAGCGGGAAGTAACAATACTTGACAGGGGTATCCCCACCAGGTCCTAATCTTTCGCCTTTCTACCCCCGAATCGAGATAACCTTGTTTCCAAAGTCCGTACTTCAGCCGGACAGGTCGACCTTCGTATGTATAGTACATGGGAAGGGATACACGCGTAAGTGTTTTGCCCTGGAAATAGGCGTCAAGATCTGTCCGCGCCGGGGGCGGGGCATAGAAACTGGCAGGAAACACTGTCCAGATGGGTTCATTTGTGCCACTTCTTGGGAAGTGAGAGAGCGTGAATAAGTTGGTGGCATTTCCGACCTCGCCTCTTGAGCGAATTACAGTATTGCTAAATGCTTCGGGAGTACCAATCAGATATCGTTTCTTTTTTGAGATTAGGGATTCGCCATCACGCATTGGGAATCCAATTGTCGGCCGTGTGTAGGTGGCATCCACCTCACACACAATAGTTCCTTCAGCCGTGACGAGTATCGAGTCTTGGTTGCCCAGATCAAGCCGCTCGTTGCGAATGCCAATATTTCGCACATAGTGGACGGACATGCACCCCTGAGCCATAGTCATGGCGATCAGTATAGACAGTATTTTCATCCTTTATCAGCCATATGAACGTCATGGGTTAGGGGACCCGATATCTGGTGGCGGGTTCCCTGGGGCCGCTGGTTCGGGGTGTTTATCATGTTTGATATGTACCGAGAAATCCGCAGAGACGGAGTCCTCCCAGAGGGTTTTCCAGGAGAGGGGGTCCGTCTCCATGAATTTCAGGTAATAGGATCCATGAAGCTCGTACCAGCCGGGTTGGTCGAACGCGAACCATTTGCTGAGACTGATGGTTTCCTCAAATGCATCGCCGGGCGCGATCACCTCTTTGTAGGACATTCCGCCGAAGTGAGAACTGGTCCCGATGTCTTCCACCTGTTTCCCTTGGAAATACGCGGTAAACACATACTGGTTGTCCCGGGCGGCCCGGTTCCGTCCGCCCTTCCTGAATGCAACGGGATCGGATCCGACATTTCGGATCCGCAAGAGAACCGTCACATCCTCTCCCGGTTCGAACTCGGTCTTGGCGGGCGTGAAGGTGGTCAACAGGCGGTATCCCGGATGGGAGCGGAGGGGAAGAGGAATGTTGAAGAATTCCGATACCTCCTTGGCTTCATTCCCGCCCTCGATGGTGAAACCCAACGACGACTCATTCTTGTCGGTTCCTAGCATATGTTGGCGGTAGGCGGTTCCATCGACCCACAGGATGAATGAATCACCCTTGATGGATTCGTCAAAGGGGACGGTCACCGCCAGATGGAAGGCGGTGTTGGCATTGTCATGGGGGATGAGTTCGCACTTCAAAATGTCGAGGGTTTGTTTTTCTCCAAGAAACATCTCCCGCCCGTTCTGGCATACGATCTCAGGAGCCGGAGATCCTGCCGCACGCAGATAGATTCCATCATCAAAATGATATGCGCCGAAAGCGCATCTGCTGGCAAGTAGCAGTATGGCTGTGGCGATAATTTTCATCATTTTCTTCGAACGTTGTCCTTCAGCCGCCGCGTTTGCCGGGTGGCGGACGGGCGGGGCGCGCGATCAGGGTATGCGCAGCTAACTCGTGCCGCAAGGCAGCCCGGTTTTCTGGAGGGCAGTATACGCAAAGATGGGGGCAGAAGGCAAGTCAAAATGGGGTGCGGGGCAATGAATTAACATAATTATTACAACAAATAATATAAGCAAATGTTAGACAGGATGACAGGATTTGCAGGAGGAACAGGATGGGGCGGGAAGAGCGAGGTCGGAGGTCCGAGGGCGGAGGTCCGAGGGCGGAGGACAGAGGACAGAGGACGGAGGACAGAGGGATTCCGCCTTCGCCGAGGCTTCCCCCTTCGCGTGAAGCTTCGGGGGACGAGACGGGGGACGAGAGGGGGGACGGGGGGGAGGTCCGAGGTCGGAGGTCAGAGGTCCGAGGTCCGAGGTCTGGCCAACGACCATTAACCATCAACCAGCAGCCAACAGAGGTCCGGCCGCACCAGCAACCACCGGCCAATTTCGTGTTTGCAGGGGTGCGGGGTGGGGGGTAGGATTCGGGCGCTATGAAAATTGTCAAAGACGGGTATTCTCTGATCATCGGCCTGCCGGTGGCGGGCGTGGTGCTGGGGATGGCGGCCCAGCAGTGGGCGGGCCGCGGGCTGGCCATGGCGCTCTATGCCCTGGGGCTGGTGGGTTGCCTGTTCATGCTGTATTTCTTCCGGGATCCGGAGCGGACGCCGGCGTGCGGGGAGGATGAGTTTGTGTCGGCGGCGGACGGGGTGGTCCGGTCGGTGGAATACATGGAGGAGAAGCGTTTTCTGAAGTGCCCGGCGGTGCGGATCAGCGTGTTTCTGAGTCCGTTTAATGTGCATGTGAACCGGCATGCGCTGGGGGGGGTGATCCGGGAGGCGGGGTACACGGCGGGGCGGCACCTGCTGACGCTGGACCCGCGGTCGTCGGAGGTGAACGAGCACAGTTCGATTCTGGTGGAGGGGGAGAAGACGCGGTGCCTGGAGCGGCAGATCGTGGGGCCGGTGGTCCGCCGGGTGGTGTACTGGCAGGAGGCGGGGGCGCGGGTGGAGAAGGGGCAGCGGCTGGGCATGATGAAGTTCGGCTCGCGGATGGATCTGTATTTTCCGTCGGCGGAGGTGGAGGCGACGGTGAAGCGCGGCGACAAGGTGCAGGCGGGCCTGACGGTGGTGGCGCGGCTGAAGAAGGCGGAGGCCTGAGGTGGCGGCGTGGCGCAAATGCGTGCCGTGCGCCTGCACGTTTGCCGCGCTGTGCGCGGGGATGGGCAGCATCCTGGCGGCGGGGGCGGGCGAATTCCTGCTGGGGGCGCAGCTGGTGCTGGTGTCGCTGATTCTGGACGGGCTGGATGGGACGCTGGCGCGGCTGCTGCGCGGGCAGACGAGTTTCGGGGCGGAGCTGGACACGTTTGTGGACATTACGAGCTTTGGCATTGCGCCGGCGGCCCTGCTGTACCTGCATCCGGACGGGCTGCAGCGGATTCCGTTCTGGGGGCTGGCGCTGGCCTTTGCCTATGCCGCCTCGGGGGCGGCGCGGCTGTCGCGGTTCCGGGTGGTGGATCCGTACCGGGGGCAGCGCGGGTACCTGGGGCTGCCGATCACGGTGGCGGCGGGATTCGTGGCGGCGTACCTGATTGCGCTGGAGTGTCCGGCGGCGGCAAACCGACTGCCGGTATCGCTGTCAGGCGGGCCGGCGGCGGCGGGGTTCTGGAGCGCGCTGGTGCTGATGCTGGCGCTGCAGGTCTCGCACATCCGTTATTCCAAGCCGACGAAGAATCCGAAGGTGCTGATTCCGTTCATGGTGTGCGTGGTGATGCTGTTCATCCGGCCGCTGGCGGGGTATTCGGCGATGCTGATGTTTGTGTACGGGGTGTGGTTTGCCTTCATTTCGCCGTTTTTCTTCCGGCGGTTTCTGGCGCATCTGCCGGACGAGGAGGCGCTGGCGGAGCTGGCGGGTGCGGGCGACGAAGGGGATGAGCCGTGAAGGAAGCGATCTATGCGGGGACGTTCGACCCGGTGACGTGCGGCCACGTGGACGTGGCGGAGCGGGCGGCGCATGTGTTCGACCGCCTGACGGTGGCGGTGGCGGAGGATCCGGCCAAGACCCTGCTGTTTCCGGTGGAGGAGCGGATGGCGCTGGCGCGGGAGAGCCTGGCGCACCTGGACAACGTGGAGGTAACGTCGTTTTCGGGCCTGCTGGTGGACTGGGCGCGGGCGCGGGGCGTGCATACGCTGATCCGGGGGCTGCGGGCGTTTTCGGATTTCGAGTACGAGTTCCAGATGGCGCTGACGAACCGCAAGCTGGCGCCGGACATCGAGACGCTGTTTCTGATGCCGAACGAGGATTTCAGTTACGTGAGTTCGAGCATGGTGCGGGAGATCGCGTCGCTGGGGGGCGAGGCGCAGAAATTCGTGCCGGCGGCCGTGGCGGACGCGCTGCGGCGGAGGCTGGGGCCCCGGTAGGGAAGCGGGCGAGCCGCCGCCGGCGCGTGTCGCCGGACGGTGCGTCCCGGAGAGAAGGACCATGATCCGCATTGAAACCACCCAGATCGGCGAGGACGGGTTTGCCGTGGACGGACAGGCGCCGGGCGAGCTGCTGGACCTGGCGAAGGATCCGGTGGCGCGGGCGGACGGGCCGATCGAGTACGCCCTGACGGTGGAGGCGGCGGGCGGCGAGCTGATCGTGCGCGGGACGGTGCAGGCGCCGGTGCGGCTGCGGTGTTCGCGGTGCGCGCAATTTTTCTCGACAACGGTCCGGGTTTCGTCATTCTTGCACGCCTACGACTGGTCGGAGCATCCGGAATTCCTGGATGTGTCGGCCGACGTGCGCGAGGATCTGTTGCTGGAAATCCCCGGATTTCCCCTCTGCGACGACGCCTGCCAGGGGCTGTGCCCCCGGTGCGGGCAGAATTGGAACGAAGGCCCCTGCGCCTGCACGCCCCCCGGGGACGTGTTGTCGCCATGGGAGGCTTTGGACGGATTGACGGCCGCCCCGGGCCGGACGCCGCCGGAAGGCGGCGCCGGACGGAAGCGGACGTAAGGAACAGCAAGGAGAAGGAAGATGGCAGTCCCGAAACGGAAAGTATCGAAGAGCCGCCTGCGCATGCGCAAGGCGGCATGGGCCGGGAAGATTCCCCAGGTCGCCGCCGTGGTGTGCAGCGAGTGCGGGGCGCCGTGCCAGCCGCACCGGGTGTGCCCGGCCTGCGGGATGTACAAGGGCCGCCAGGTGGTGGTCAAGGAAACCAAGGATTGATCCTGGCGGGCGGCCCGCGGAGCGGGCCCCGGTCGAGCATGCGCATTGCCGTTGACGCCATGGGGGGGGATTTCGCCCCCCAAGCGATCGTCGAGGGGGCCCTGATGGCCCTCCGTTCGTGTCCGGACATCGAGCGCCTGTTTCTGGTGGGCGACGAGGCCGCGGTGCGCGCCGAAGTGGCGCGGTGCGGAGGCGATCCGGGCCGGCTGGAGATCCGGCATGCCTCGGAGGTGGTCGGGATGGGCGAGCCGGCGGCGGCGGGGGTCCGCCGCAAGCGGGATTCGTCCATCAACCGCGCGATGGATCTGGTGAAGGCCGGCGAGGCGGATGCGGTGTTTGCGGCCGGCAACACGGGGGCGGCGGTGGCGGCGGCGACGCTGAAGCTGCGCACGCTGGAGAACGTGCGGCGGCCGGGGATCGCGATCGCGATGCCGACGCCGGCGGACAAGCCGGTGGTGCTGATTGACGCGGGGGCCACGCCGGACTGCTCGCCGGAGATCCTGATGCAGTTTGCGATCATGGGGGCGGCGTATTCCCGGAAGGTGCTGGGGCAGGCCGACCCGAAGGTGGGGCTGATGAGCGTCGGCAGCGAGGAAGCCAAGGGCAACGCGCTGAGCAAGGAGACCTACGAGCTGCTGGAGCAGGCGCCGGTGCGGTTCAAGGGCAACGTGGAGGGCCACGACCTGTTTGAAGGGGATGTGGACGTAGTGGTGTGCGACGGGTTCACGGGGAACGTGATCCTGAAGACCAGCGAAAGCGCCGCGCATGCCATCGGCAAGTGGCTGAAGCACGAGCTGACGCGGACGCCGATCCGTCTGCTGGGATCGCTGCTGCTGAGCGGGGGGCTGCGGGCCCTGAAGAAAAAGACCAGCAAGCAGACGTACGGCGGGGCGCCGCTGCTGGGCGTGAACGGCATCTGCATCATCGGCCACGGCAGTTCGGATGCGGTGGCGGCGCAGAACGGCATTCTGCAGGCGGTGCGGGCGGTGCAGTGCCGGCTGAACGAATCCATTCTCGAAGGGATGCGCCAGTGTGCCGCCCAGGTGAAGGAAGCGACATGAGCGAGAAGATCTATGCCGCCATTGCGGGCGCCGGCCATTACGCGCCGGAAAAGGTGCTGACCAACGCGGATTTGGAACGGATGGTGGACACCAGCGACGAGTGGATCCGTACCCGGACGGGCATCCGGGAGCGGCGGATTGCGGCCGAGGGGGAATGCACGTCGGACATGGGGGCCGAAGCGGCCCGCCGCGCCCTGGCGAATGCCGGCCTGGCGCCGGAGGACGTCGAGGCGATTTATGTGGCGACCTGCACGCCGGACATGGTGTTTCCCAGCACGGCCTGCCTGATCCAGGCGGCGATCGGAGCAGGCCGGGCCTACGGCTACGATCTGTCGGCGGCCTGCTCGGGCTTTCTGATGGCGCTGGATGCCGCAGGGGCGGCCATCGAGTCCGGGCGCATCCGCACGGCGCTGGTCATCGGGGCGGAAAAGCTCAGTTCGGTGACGGACTGGACGAGCCGGGACACCTGCGTGCTGTTCGGCGACGGGGCCGGAGCCGTGGTGCTGACGGCGTCCGACCGGCCGGGCATCCGCTCGAATTATCTGGGGGTGGACGGCAACCAGTCCGACATTCTGTACATTCCGGCGGGCGGCTGCAAACGGCCGGCCTCGGAGGAGACGATCCGCGGGCATCAGCATTTCATCCACATGGCCGGGCGCGAGACGTTCAAGATCGCGATGACCACCATGCTGGGGGCGGCGCAGGAGGCCATCCGGCGCGCGGGCCTGCAGGAGTCGGACATTGACTGGATGATTTTCCACCAGGCGAACTGGCGGATCATTGATGCGGTGGCGAAGCGCCTGGGGGACGGCTCGGCGGACCGGGCGATCATGAACCTGGACCGCTACGGCAACACGTCGGCGGCATCGATCCCGCTCGCGCTGTCGGAAGCGGCGGCGGACGGGCGCATCCGGAGCGGGCACAAGGTCCTGATGGTGGCATTCGGGGGCGGGTTGACCTGGGGCGGCACCGTGGTGGAGTGGCTATGAGCCGGATGCTGTTGTTTCCCGGCCAGGGCGCCCAGGCGGTCGGCATGGGCGTGGATCTGGCGGAAGGACTTCCGGCGTGCCGCGGGCTGTTCGAGCGCGCGAGCGGAATCCTGGGACTGGACCTGTTGAAGCTGTGCGCGGAGGGGCCGATTGAAGAGCTGACCCGGTCGCACAACGCGCAGCCGGCGATTTTCACGGTGAGCGTGGCGGCGCGAACGGCGCTGGCGCACTTCGCCGGCGGCGGGTTTTCCGCGGCCGGGGCCGCGGGCCACAGCCTGGGGGAGTGGGCGGCGCTGTGCGAGGCGGGGGTGGTGACGTTTGACGACGCGGTGCGCGTTTTGCAGGCTCGCGGCCGGTTCATGCAGGAGGCCTGCGACGCGGCGCCCGGCGGGATGCTGACGATACTCGGCCTGTCGCTGGAGCAGGTGCGGGAGGTGGCGGCGGCCAGCGGGCTGGAAATCGCCAATCTCAACTCCCCGGCGCAGACGGTGCTGTCGGGGCATGCGGACCGGCTGGCGGCGGGCGAGCAGGCGGCCAAGGCCGCCGGCGCCAAGCGCGCCCTGCGGCTGGCCGTGGCGGGCGCGTTCCATTCGTCGCTGATGCAGCCGGCGGCGGACCGGCTGGCGGAATTTCTGGAGGGCATCGAGTTCCGCGCGCCGGCGATACCGGTCTGGTCCAACGTGACGGGCCGGCCGCACACGACGCCCGACGAGATCCGCCGCCGCATGGTGGAGCAGGTGGTCTCGGGCGTGCGCTGGACGGACTGTTTCACGGACATGGCGGCGGCGGGAATGGACCTGGCGTTTGAATGCGGACCGGGCAGCGTGCTGGCCGGACTGGCCAAGCGCATCGCCCCCGAGGTGAAGGTGAGCCATATTTTAGACTTGGCGGGGGCGGAAGAGGCGGCCAAACTGGCGGCCGAATCCTAGGACAGGCTTGAACAGATGAAACCGCTTGAAAACAAAATCGCCCTGGTGACCGGCGCGGCCCGCGGGATCGGGCGCGCGATTGCCGTGCAGCTGGCCGCGGACGGGGCGGATGTGGCCCTGTGCGACGTGAAGGCCGACTGGCTGGAGGAGACCGCCGCCGCGGTCCGGGAGCTCGGCCGCCGGGCGGAGTGCTATGCGATGGACGTGGCCGACGGCGCCGCCGTGGGGGCCGCGGTGGCCCGGGCGGCGGCCGATTTCGGGCGGCTGGACATTCTGGTGAACAATGCCGGCATTACCCGCGACACGCTGCTGATCCGCATGTCCGAGGAGGACTGGGACCGCGTGCTGGACATCAATCTGAAGGGCGCGTTCCTGGTGACCAAGGCGGCGGCGAAGCTGATGATGAAGCAGCGCGCGGGTTCGATCGTCAACATCGCCAGCGTGGTGGGGATCATGGGCAACGCGGGGCAGGCCAACTACACGGCGTCCAAGGCGGGGCTGATCGCGCTGACGAAGACGGCGGCCAAGGAGCTGGGCAGCCGGAACATCCGCGTGAACGCGGTGGCGCCGGGCTTCATCCGCACGGCGATGACGGACCAGCTGTCGGAGGCCGCGAAGGATGCGATGCTCCGGCTGGTCCCGCTGGGACGGCCCGGCGAACCCGAAGATGTGGCCAGGGCGGTGGCGTTCCTGGCGAGCGACAATGCCGCCTATGTGAACGGCCAGGTCCTGACCGTTTGCGGCGGCATGGTGATGTAAAAAAAGAAAACAACCAACAACGGAGAACCACAATGGCCCTGGAAGACAAAGTCAAGGATATCATCGTCGAGCAGCTGGGCGTGAACAAGGATCAGGTGACCCCGGAAGCCTCGTTCATCGAGGATCTGGGCGCGGATTCGCTGGACACGGTCGAGCTGGTCATGGCCTTCGAAGAAGAATTCGGGGCCGAGATTCCGGATGAAGACGCCGAGAAGCTGACGACGGTCGGCGCGGTGATCAGCTATCTGAAGGAAAAGGGATTCGACAAGTAGCCGGACACCGGCGATGGAATGGGGCCGGGACCGCTTGCCGGAAGGCAGAGGCTCGGCCCGTTTAGTCAGAAACGGCAGGACAGGATCGGACGGCAAGCCATGGCGGAAACCAGACGCGTAGTTGTGACGGGATTGGGCGTGGTCAGCCCGGTGGGCAGTACGCTGGACACCTTCTGGGCGGCGATCCAGGCCGGGGTGTCCGGGGTCGGACCGATTACCTATTTCGATGCCTCGGCGTTCGACACGAAGTTTGCCGGGCAGGTGAAGGACTTCAGCGTGGAGGCCTTCATTCCGAAGAAGGAAGCCCGCCGGATGGATCCGTTCTGCCACTACGGGGTGGCGGCGGCGAAGATGGCGATGGACGATTCCGGGCTGGACATGTCCAGGGAAGATCCCCGGCGCATCGGCGTGGTGGCGGCTTCGGGCGTGGGGGGCCTGCAAATTCTCCAGGCGCAGATGGACGTGCTGCGCACGCGGGGGCCGGGCCGTTTCTCCCCGTTCATGATTCCGCAGATGATCACGAACATCCTGCCGGGGCTGATTTCGATCAACCACAACCTGAAGGGGCCGAACTTCGCGGTGGTGACGGCGTGCGCCTCGGGGACCCACTGCATCGGCGAGGCGCTGGCGCTGATCCGCGCGGGCAAGGCGGACGCGATGGTGGCGGGCGGCGCGGAAGGCGCCATTTGCGAACTGGGGGTGGGGGGATTCAACGCCATGCGGGCGCTGAGCACGCGCAACGACGATCCGCAGGGGGCCAGCCGGCCTTTCGACAAGGACCGCGACGGATTCATCATGGCGGAAGGCGCCGGGATCATTGTGATCGAGGAATACGAGCATGCGAAGGCCCGCGGGGCGCGGATCTACTGCGAGCTGGCGGGATTCGGGTGCACGGGCGACGCCTATCACATCACGGCGCCCGACGAGACGGCCGAAGGCCCGGCGGGCGGGATGAAGCTGGCGATGCAGGACGCCGGGCTGACGCCGGCGGACATTGACTACATCAACGCGCACGGCACGAGCACGCCGCTGAACGATTCCGGCGAAACCAAGGCCATCAAGCTGGCCCTGGGCGAGGAGCGCGCGCGGCAGATCGCGGTCAGCTCGACCAAGAGCATGACCGGGCATCTGCTGGGGGCGGCCGGCGGGGTGGAATCGGTGGCATGCGCCCTGGCGATCCGCGACGGGGTGCTGCCCCCGACGATCAACTACACCACGCCCGACCCGGCATGCGACCTGGATTACGTGCCCAACGAGGCGCGGAAGGCGACCATTCGCGCCTGCCTGAACAATTCGCTGGGGTTCGGCGGGCACAACGCCACGCTGTGCTTCAAGGCGCTGCAGGCGTGACGAAAACCATTGACGGAGCGGGTCTTCAGGCCGTAAGGTGAGCGGCAAGAGTCAACCAGCACCGGAGGTTATCCCATGGCCGAAGACAACGAACTCAAGCCCCTGGACATCAGCGCCGTGAAGTCCTCGACCTCCCGCATTGATTTGAGCAAGGCGACGATACCGGGCTCGCCGGCCTCCGGCGGCATCCGGATCGGGGCCAATGCGAAGAAGGCGACGTCGCGCATCGACATCAACGCGATTCCCGGCGCGGCAAAGGCGCAGACATCGCGGATGGGGCTGGGGGCGATGCCGCCTCCGGACAACGACATCTACAAGCGGCGGACCACGCTGCTCGACACCAGCAAGATTCCGCTGTCGTCCTCGCCGGCGGCGCAGCCGCGCACGATCCGCATCGGCAACCGTCCGACGGTCCGGGTGACGGCCGGCGGGGCGCCGACCACGTTTTCACCGGGCCGCCCGAGCGAAGAGGAGGCGGCGGAGGCGCCGGCCGGCCGTCCGACGATCAAGCTGAAGCGTCCCGGGGGGGCGTCCATCACGGTGCCGAGTTCCGGCGGGTCTTCGCTGTCGCCCGAGCCGATTTTCACGATCCAGGAAGAGGAAGGGCCGGGAGGGGTCTGGGCGGTTCTTTCCCTCGTGTCGCTGCTGGTGCTGATCGGGCTGGTGACGGTGCAGGTCATGACGATGAACGGAGCGGCCTATTAGGCGTTTCCGGCGTTTGGCGGGCGGCGGCAAGGGGGCGGTTGCATTCCGCGGGGGGATGCCGTAGGATTTGAATTGCGGGGGCGACCGGTTTCGACGTGCCAGTTGAAGCATCGGTTGCGCGCCGAGGACCCCGGTTGGCCTCGTTAAACACCCGGGAAAAAACACAAAAGCCAACGACGAATTGGCCTTCGCGGCGTAAAGTTCCGCGACGTTCGGCCGCTTCTGCCTGCGGGGCGGATCCGGGCGTCATGAGCAGGCTGGCGACCCGTGCCGGGCAACCGGGCGCGGGAGCGAGAACCTACAGGTTGATTGCGGTGCCGCTGGCCTGTCCGTGGGCAGGCGGCATGGCGAAACTCAATTACGGACTACGCGCGTAGACGCTGATGCGACGCTTGTGCGGACGCGGGTTCGACTCCCGCCGCCTCCACCAGTTTCGCGAACCCCGCGGCCCCCGGAAACGGGGGCCTTTTTT
>Ga0116164_10002263_pt1 | contig 13919 bp, 8 predicted proteins | sample AD_UKC109_MetaG_FD_89888 | JGI IMG/M metagenome (GOLD analysis project Ga0116164, IMG submission 89888) | Active sludge microbial communities of municipal wastewater-treating anaerobic digesters from Hong Kong - AD_UKC109_MetaG | ecosystem: Engineered > Bioreactor > Anaerobic > Digestate... | reverse complement strand
GTGAGCAGGTTTTCCGATCTGCTCGCGGGCAACACGGCGCACCGGTACTGGGGCACGGTGAAAAGCCAGCTCGGCGCGTACGAGGACACCAGCGACAGCCTTGCCAAAGACGGCGTAGCCGCCAGGAACCTGGACGTGCACCTGCGTTCCATCAGCGCGCTGCTCTCGGCGATATCGCTGGTAACGTTCTTTTCGGTGGGCATACTGCTGATCCAGACGGGGGAGATGAAGTACGCCTCGCTGCTGCTGGCGTTCCCGCTGCAGGGTTCCGTGTTTGAGATGGTCAACTGCCTGGGCAATACCTGGCGGTTTCTGATCACCTCGTCGGTTTCGGGCGACAGGGTTTTGGACGCGCTGCAGTCTCCGCAGGAGGACAACGCGCCTACGGACGGTTTGGCGGGAGCCAACGGAACGATGGAGTTTTCGGAGGTTGTGTTTGGCTATCAGCCGGGCAACGAACTGCTCAACGGGCTTTCTTTCGCCGTGCGCAAAGGCGAAAAGGTCGCGCTGGTGGGGGCGTCCGGCTGCGGGAAGACGACGGCGTTCAAGCTGCTCTTAAAGTTCTACGAGCCGGATTCCGGCGCGATTACCCTGGGCGGCGTCGATTCAACGGCGTGCAGCCCCAACGAGTGGCGTTCAAAGCTCATTTATCTGGAGCAGAGCGCGCCGCTCTTGCACCGCAGCGTGCGCGAAAACATCGCCATGGGGCGCTACGGCGACGGCGTGGAGCCGTCGGAGGAGGAGATCGTCCGCGCGGCGAAGGCCGCAGGCGCTCACAAGTTTATCCAGGCGCTGCCGCAGGGCTATGATACGCTGGTGGACGAGAATGGAGAAAACCTGTCCGGCGGGCAGCGCCAGCGTATCGCCATTGCGCGCGCGTTTCTGGCGGGCGCGACATTTTTACTGCTGGACGAGCCCACCGCGGCGCTGGATACCGAAAGCCAGCAGGTAGTGTGGAAATCCCTGCAGAAGCTGATGAAAACCAAGACCGCGCTCATCATTTCGCATAACCTTGAAAGCCTGAAAAGCTGCGACCGCATTTTGGTGATGGAGGACGGACGGATCACGGAAAGCGGCACGCACGAGGAACTGCTGGCGAAAGAGGGGTTGTATGCGGAGTTATACCGCAATCAGTTCCAGTAGCCAGCCTGTCCATAAAGCCTAATCTGCGGTGTCAGCTACATCGGCAAGTCGCATCACGTACGGATTGTGTACGCTCAGCTCCTTGCCGATTTGCTTCCTAGCATCTCAGACTTTCTGAACAGGCTGGATGAAGCAGATGCCTTTGTGACAAATAAGGTATCTCAAAGCTAAGTTAAATTAAGAATGAATTGTTGAAAAGCTTGAGGAATGGCTAGGCAATTGTAAATGCGCAATCATGTTATATACACCCTGTGATATTGGTCGAGCTCATACAGAAGAAGATTTCGAAAATCGAGCGCGACAGAATGTCGTCTATGAACATGGGCTATTTCAAGGATATCTTGGAAGGAAACGTGTGATTGTGTTGAGAAAAGGAAATACAAGGCTACCTGGAGATTGTAGCGGAGTTGTATTTACATCGGTTGATGATGATAAGTGGCAAGAAAAGTTGAAAAGCGAAATCGAACAAATTGATATATAAAACTAAAAACACCATGCCTTACAGCACCTATAACTCGACTTTTTCTCCGTAAAAATTTCAGTATAAACCGTTCGTACAACGGCAGATCCTGCCCGACGCCGTGGAAGAGGGTTTCGATCATCCCCGCGCCGTCTTTATAAAGTCTGGTCGTAGAAGCGATCGAGGTTTTTTATGCCGCGCCTGTTCCCGGGGCAGTAGTTCAGAATCGTTACACAAAAAGATTAAAGTATTTAATGTGGTTTTCTCTTGCTTACTTCTCTCTTATCCAAAAAGAGAAGTAAGGCGTACCCTACCCCACCAGCGCCTTGAACTCCCCGTAGCCTTCCTTGTCCATGTCGGCGAGGGGGACGAAGCGCAGGGCGGCGGAGTTGATGCAGTAGCGGGTGCCGGTGGGGGATTCGGGATCATTCCTAAATACGTGGCCCAGGTGCGCGTTGCCCGCGCGGGAGCGCGCCTCGGTGCGGCGCATGCCGTGGCTTGCGTCGGAAAGCTCCGCGATCACGGCGGGATCAAGGGGCTTTGAAAACGCGGGCCAGCCGCAGCCTGAAGTAAACTTATCGGCGGAGACAAACAGCGGCTCGCCGGTGGTGATATCCACATAGACGCCCTTTTCCCTGTGCTGCCAGAAGGGGTTGGTATAAGGCGCTTCGGTGCCCGCTTCCTGGGTGATATGGTACTGCTCGGGGGTGAGGGCGGCCTTGAGCCGCTGCTCTGACGGGCGCGGATACCTGCCCGCGTCCACGGTGATCCGCGCTGCGTTTTTGAACGCGGCGGGCGGGATATGGCAGTAGCCGGACGGGTTCTTGTCCAGATAATCCTGGTGGTACTCCTCGGCCTCGAAAAAGTTGGTCAGCGGCTTGATTTCCACATAAAAGGGCGTATGCCGCCGCCGCTCGATTTCAGCGACGGCCTCGACGGTCCGTTTCGTTTTATCGTCGGTGTAATACACGCCGGTTTGGTACTGCTCGCCGATATCGTGCGCCTGGCGGTTTTTTTGGGTCGGGTCGATCACGGAGAAAAACTGAAACAGGATGGTTTCCAGGCTGACTTGTTCGGGATCGTAACTCACGCGCACGGTCTCCCGGAAGCCGGTGCCGCCCGCGCAGACGGCCTTGTATTTCGGTTCTGCGCCGTCCCTGCCGTTGGCGTAGCCGCTGGTTGCGTCAATGACGCCCGGGACGGACTGCATCAGCTTTTCCATCCCCCAGAAGCAGCCGCCGGCAAGGTAGATTGTCTTGCTCATTATATAAACTCCCTTCGGATCAGTGGTGAATCGACCGTTCGTCTTGGTTTGGCTCCGTATAGCAATAATATAAACATATTTTTAAGAATTGAACAGGGATATCCTATAAATCCATGTGAAGCCCCGCGTGATTGAATTGCGCGGCGAAACGGCCTATAATAAGGGATAGGACAGGGGGGGCGGAAGCATGACGCTGGACGGCGTGATAGCCTACTGCATGCAAAAACCGGGCGCGTACCCGGATTATCCGTTCACGCCGTTTTTCCCCGTGTTGCGGGTGAAGGCGCCGTCGCAGACGAAGGGGCGCATCTTCGCCCAGCCGTTTATCCTGCGCGGCGAGCCGAAGGTAACGCTCAACTGCACGCCCGCTTCGGCGGCATATTATCGTGAAAAATACCCGGGCGGCGTTACGCGCGGCTGGCATTGCCCGCCCATGCAGCAGCTGCACTTCAACACTGTGGACCTGGGCGGCGCGGTGCCCGATGCGGCAATCATTGAAATGATGGACCACGCCTGGGAGACGGTCGTGAAGAAATACCCCAAATACATCCAAAACGAGCTTCGCGCGGTTGATTCCCCCGGATGCGGCGCGGAACACTTCGACATTGAGGACAAACATGAGCCAATCGGATGAAACTTATCTCGCGGCACAAGGCGAACTCACCGGCGTTTCACTCGGCGAAACGGACGGCCTGTTCGCGCCGTACGCGCGGGATGTGTTCGGGATGGAGCGCAGGCCGCTGACGGAAACGGGGCTTGCGCTGTCGCTGGAGCTTTCGCGCATGGCGTACACGCTGGACGTCGGGCCGTGGATGCGCGCGGGCTGGACGGACTTCTCCGTGCAGGTGGATAACCAGCTGACCACGGGGCTGCGGGCGCGCGACGACGAGGATTTCGCGGGCCGTATGCAATCGGCGGTCGGCAGCCTGCGGCTGACGCGTGCGCGCATGGCGATGAAGGAGCATAATCCGCTTTCGCAGGTATCGGGCGCGCTGCGCCAGCGCGGGGAAAGCGATACCATCAAAGCCGTCGTGATGGTGAAACCCGCGCAAGACGGGCGGTTTTTGGCAGCGATCGGCTTTATGGGCACCGGCACGCGCTTTTACGACTGGTTTTCCAACCTCCGCGTGGGTATGGAAGGCGGCTTTCATAAGGGCTTTTACCAGCTGACGCAGGGGTTTATCCGCAACGAGGCGGAAATCGTATTTCCTGACACGGCGGAGGCGCTGGGGCTGGAGGAACTGACCCTTAAGGATATTTTGGATGAAATGCGCGGGGAGGACAGCCGGTTTTCCCTGTGGATGGCGGGGCACAGCCAGGGCGCGGCGGTGATGCAGGTGTACTGCCATCATCTGCTGGAAACCAGAAAGCTCAACGAAAAGCACCTGCTGGGCTGCGGGTTCGCCTCGCCCACCGTCGCCGGGGACAACGCCGCCAAAGGCAGCGTTCGGTGGCCCCTGTACCACGTACTGAACGCCGACGATCTGGTGCCGCGCATGGGGTCGCTGAAGCACTTCGGCTTCTGCCTGCAATATGCGCCGGACGCGAAATTCCGGGACTCGGCCTACGACTGGAGCGGAGAAGCCGCCGAGTGCGCGGCGCGCAGGGAGGCGCAGCGGCTGACGCTGCACATTACCGACACGCTCTCGTCCTTAATCACGCTCACGGCGCTGTTTTCAGTGATCTGCGAGGAAAAATCGGACGAGGCAATCTTCGGCGGCTCGGAGGGGCTCTTCTCCGTTGCGCCGGTCGAAAGGGTATTTTCCTTTGCGGGCAGGAAGGCCAAGGATACGTTGAACAGCATGATCGCGTATATGCGGAAATCCTATCAGGAGATATGCGGGCGGGAGATAGACAAGGCGGCGATCGAATTTCTGATGGAGCGCTTCCGTCCGATTGTGAAAAGCATGCCGCTCAAACGCCTGCTCGAAGCGCTGTACGACCAGCTCTATCCGCCGCACAGCCTTTACCGCGCAAAAACCATGAACGGCGCGTATCTGCGCATCGTCCGGGACCACAAAGATGAGCTGACGCCTTTTATCTGGGAGGATGACGAAACATCACAGCCGCATCGCCGCTATGCCCGCGAATACTATACGTTTGGAAACGTACCGCCCGCGCGCCGCGTACCCCCGCGCGCCCGCAGGCAGCCGCCGCGCCGCAGGGCCATACACGGGAGCCGCCGATAAACGGAAGCGAGCCGAAGGCGGGAGTTTTTACAAAGCGTCGGCAGCAAAACGATACACACCGAAATGCATGGGGCGGTGACCGCCGTGCCGTTTTGGCGGATTGCAATACGGCGATATTTGAAACAGGCTGTTGAGGTACAATACATAGGTAACAGAAGGAGAAAGAAACAGAGAACCGGAGTGGTAGAATGGATCTGCGAAGAAACATCAGCCACAGAAAGGTTCTCTGTATGGGAAGAATATCACAGGAAGCGAACGCGCGTCAACGAATGCTGCAATATGGAACGAAACACAGTGCAACGGAAACGGCAATCCGTTATCAGGTAAGTCGAAAGACATATTACAAATGGCTGCGGCGATGGAATGGAAAAGCGGAGAGCCTGCAAGACCGGAGCAGGCAGCCATATAACAGCCCGCGGCAACAAAGCGGTGAGGAAATGCGGCAGGTAATCTGGTATGCGAAGCGATACCGGCAAGACTTACTGCTGGGGTATCAGAAGGCGGTCAGCAAAGGATATCAAAGAAGCTATGGCTGTTTCAAGCGCACGGCGAGAGCATTGTTGGAAGTGAAGCCCAAGCCCAACAAGAAGCGGAAGAACAAGCCATACCAACGTGCAGAATACCCTGGGCAAAAGCTCCAACTGGACGTGAAGTTCGTACCCACCTATTGCGTAGCTGATGGACGAAAGTATTATCAGTTCACCGCCAAGGATGAATGCAGCCGGTGGACATACCGGGAGATGTACGACGAACACAGTACTTACAGTGCAAAGGCATTTCTGGATAAGCTCATCCGTGCGGCCCCGTTTCCCATCCGTATGATCCAAACAGACAATGGAACGGAGTTTACCAATGCGTTGCTGGTCATCAAAGCCAAGCACAAGACCCTTTTTGAGAAAGCACTATTCGAAATGGATATTCTGTACCACAGGATCCGTATTGCAACTCCACGGCACAACGGTAAGGTAGAACGTCAGCATAGAACAGATGAATTGCGATTTTATCAGCACATGCACATGTTCAACCTTGCGGATGGGCGAAAGCAGCTGGCAGTATACCAGCGGAAATCCAACGATTATATTATGACCTGTCTGAATATGAAATCCCCCAATCAGGTGCTTGCACTTTATCAGGGCGTCGCCTGACGGTTACTTATCATGGTTCCGGTTCTCTGTAGCTATGTGTTACCTATGTTTGATTCTTCTACACAATACGGCGATATTTGAAACAGGCGGACTTGTGAACCTTGGCAGTTCTTGGTATAATCAACAATGGTATATCATCACATCCTAAACACCGGCATAGGTCATAAGGAGTGCGTTGACTTTGAGCGATAATCAATTCCATGATCCCACACAACCCAACGATAAAGCACCGCGCGGAGATTCCTGGGAACAGGAGCCTTTCGCGCCTTACGATGATCCGTTTATCAACCCCGAGGGCACCGGAACGCCGCTGACGGGAGAACCGCCGGCGCCGCCTGCGGGGAAGAGCGGCCCGCAAACTCCGCCCGCGAACGAAGCGGAGACGGCTGCGCCGCCGCAGGCGGATAACTTCAAAAGGCCGCCTGCCGCAAAGCCGGAACCCGCCGCGCCGCCAAAGGAACCCGCCCCGCCCGCGCCGGAGGCCCAAGCGCCGCCGTCCGCGCCCAGGCGCAGGGGCCGTGTGGCGCGCTTCCATGAGGGCGCACAGCAAGCTGCTGAAAACGCCCGGCATTCTGCGCAAGGCGAACAGCGCCCCGTGCCCGATACCCAGCCCGTGCGCAGGCACGCCGAACCGGGAGAGCGCTATTCCGGCGCACGGACCGCCATGCCGCAATCCGGCGTCAGACCCGCTATGCCGCAATCCGGCGGCGCGCCGCGCAGGCCGATGCAGGACAACTACATCCCGCCCGCGCGCGGCAACGGGATGCCCAAACCAAGGCCGCAGGCGCCGCCCGCGCGCCAGAGGCCGGCCGCGCGCCCGCAGGGCGATTACGGCTGGCCGCAGCCTGACGATCAGCCGCCGACGCGCGGCCCGTACGACAGCGGCAAACCGCCGCGCCGCGGCCGCGGACTGCTGATTTTTATCATTATTCTGATTGTTCTTGGCGGCGCGTTCGCCGGAATCTGGCTGCCGGATTGGGACAGCGTTGAAGGCGGCGTTGGCGAAACGATGAGCTCCGTGCAGACGGCGATTAAAGACCTTATCGCGCCCGAGGAGACCGTGATACATTCCTTCTCCGTGCAGCCGTCCACAGGCACGGCGCCCGTGGAGCTTTCCTTTGTGATTTACGCGTCCGCCGCCACCGAGACCATCCGCATCATCGACGACGCGGGGGAAACGGTGCTGCAGAAAACCCTGACCGACCAGGACAGGCTGTTGCAGGTGGTAACCAAGAACTCCGACGGAAACTATATATGGAAACTGCGCGAGACATTTGACAGCGCTTATACCGGCATGCTGACGGTACAGGCGATGGATAAAGACGGCGTATGGGACGAAGCCGGCCAGCTGCAGCAGGAAGTGAGCATTGAGCCGCCGATGGTGTTTGACCCGCCGGTGCAGGATTTCCTGTGTACGCCGGAGGACGATACCGTGCCCGTCGCCGTCAGCTTTTCGGTGGTAACGAGCCTTGACGTGCAGGCCGTGCGCGTAGTCAACGACTATGGCGACGAGATCGCAAAGCTGACGATCAACACCGCCGGGGTCAACATGACCGAGACCGGCGACACCCGCGTGTGGACGCTGGAGGCAACGATAGCGGAAGCCTATACCGGGTCGCTGTACGTGGGCTACGAAATGATCGTGGGCGAAGGCTTTACCCAGTCGGACTATGATACCGACGTGGTATACGCGGCCGCTCCGGTGACCGAGGATACGGCCCAACCCAATGCCGAACCCACGCCGGGCAACCTGCTGGAGCCCACGCCGACCACGGAGGCAGACGCGGAAGCGTCCGCGGAACCGACGGAGGAACCCACGCCTACGCCGACACCCACGCCGACGCCCACGCCCACGCCCACACCCACACCGGAACCGACGGAGGAACCCGATCCCACGCCGACGCCCGGGCCTACGCTGATGCCGCTGCTTTCAGCCGTCGCGGACGATTCCGAGGACTCCGAGGTGATATCGCTGACGACGACCGTATATGAAGGCACGAGCAAGACCTCCTCCTACAGCCGCACGGAACTGGTGAATATGCTGGATTCGGCCAAGTACGCCATCTGGGAGCAGTCGGGCGTGCTCACCTTCCGCGGCGGGCCGCTGCGCCAGAACGCCGCCTACGGAAACGCGGAAATCGAAGAAGGCAAGATGAGCGTGTACTGGCAGGTGCCGGTGGAAGGCACGATGCGCATGAGCAACTCCAACGACCTGACCGGCGTAGGCTGGCCGGGGCAGGCTGCCATCGTCAAATGGCCGATGGAAGTCCGCCAGCTTCTGGGGATAACCGACGCCATGAAGGAAACGGTCGCGCTCAAGGAAGTGATCGTCGGCGCGCAAAACGGCATGCTGTATTTCCTAAACCTCATCACGGGCGAGTATACGCGCGATCCCATCGAGGTCGATTGGCCGTCAAACGGCGCGGTATCGGTGAACACCGACGGATCGCCGATCGTCGCCTTCGGGCAGTTCTATTCCATCAAATCCGACAAAACAAGGGTGGACAACGGGCTGCATCTTTTCAACCTTCTCAACAACAAGCAGATAGCCTTAATCAACGGCCGCAACAATCCCACGCAGACGAACTACTCGGGCTTCTCCGGCGCGCCGCTGTTTGACAAGATTTCCGGTACGATGATCGTCGGCGGGGAGAACGGCGTGTTCTATGTGGCCGACCTCAACACGGAATTTGATTATCTCGGCGATACGCTGAGCATCAACCCCAAATACTACCGCTATACCTGGAACGCGTCAAAGCAGGACGACAAGATGACTCAAATCGACGCCTCCATCGCGATGTACGGGCCTTACGCCTATTTCGGCGACAAGGAAGGCGTGCTGCAGTGCGTGGATGTGAACACGCTTGAGACCGTATGGGCGGTACGCACCGGCGACCAGATCGAAAGTACCGCCGCGCTGGAGATGAGCGAGGACGGCGACGGCGTGGCGCTGTATGTCGGCAATACGATTGAAAACGAGGGCAAGAACGGCGTCGCGTCCATCTTCCGCTTCGACGCGCTGTCCGGCAGGAAGATCTGGCAGTTTGACGTGCCGGACCTCGCCTACGATTCCAACGATCCCGTGGGTATCTACGCAAGCCCTGTCGTCGGGCAGGAGAGCGTAAAGGAGCTGGTGTTCTTCACCGCGACCGACGGCGACAACGACTCAACCCTGTACGCGCTCAACAAGGATGACGGCAGCATAGCCTGGTCCTACACCTTTACCTCGCCGACGGAAAGTAGCCCCGTGGCCGTATATAACGCGGCCGGGGACGCGTGGATCGTTCAGGGCACATCCGACGGGCAGCTGTATCTGCTGGAGGCGGATACCGGCAAGGTTTTGGATACGCTGCAGCTGGAAGGCAGCCTGCGCGCGTCGCCCGCGGTGTACCGCGATGTACTGATCATCTCGACGACGGGAGTGAATCCCAGCTACATTTACGCCATTGCGCTGGAGTAAACGGAATGAAGATTTATCTGGATGCCATGGGCGGCGACAACGCCCCGGACGCGACCGTAGCGGGCGCAAAGGAAGCGCTTGAGAGTTTTCCGGAGTTATTCATCGAACTCGGCGGGCCGAAGGATACGGTCGGGCCCCTGGTTGCGGACACGTTCAGGGACGCGCCGGAGCTGAAAAGCCGCGTCACGGTCGCGGACTGCCCGGAGCTGATCTCAAACGAGGAAAGCCCCGTGATGGCCGTACGCAAAAAGAAGCGGTCCGCGATCGTTGACGGAATGCTCAAACTCAAGGACAGGCAGGCGGACGCGTTCGTGTCCGCCGGGTCCACAGGCGCGGTGCTCGCGGGCGGGATGTTTCGCCTCGGGCGCATCAAGGGCATCGACCGCCCGGCGCTGGCGCCGCTTTTGCCCAACGGCAAGGACTACTTTTTACTCATCGACTGCGGCGCGAACGTGGATTGCAGGCCGGAGTACCTCGGGCAGTTCGCCATGATGGGCGACGCGTACATGCGCGGCATGCGCGGGGTGAAGGCGCCGCGTATCGGGCTGGTAAACAACGGCGCGGAAGCCGAAAAGGGCTGCGAGCTGACCAAGGCGGCCTACAAGCTGCTGGAGGAAAGCGGGCTGAACTTCGTGGGCAATGTGGAAGGGCGCGATATCACCCTTGACGTTGCGGACGTGGTGGTTTGCGACGGGTTTGTGGGCAACGTGATCCTTAAATTCATGGAAGGCGTCGCCCAAACCCTGCTTGGCATGATCAAAAAAGAGATCACCGCCGACCTGCGCTCAAAGACCGGCGCGCTGCTTGCCAAAAAAGCGTTCAAGCGCGTGAAAAAGACCATGGATTATTCCGAGGTCGGCGGCGCGCCGCTGCTGGGCGTGAACGGCTGCGTTATCAAGGCGCACGGCTCGTGCAATGCGCACGCCATCGCCTGCGCGATCAAGCAGGGCGTACGGATGATCGAGGCCGACGTGGTCGGCGCAATCGAAACCGGGATACAATCTCATCAGCAATCATAAGGAGGACGAACGCATGGTATTTGAAAAAGTACGGGACATGATCGCCGAACAGCTGCAGGTGGACGCCGCTACCATTAAAGCGGAAAGCCGCCTGGTGGAAGACCTGAAGGCCGACAGCGCCAACGTGATGGTGATGATCCTCGAACTCGAGAGCGAATTCGGCATCGAAGTGGAGGATGAAGTCATTCTCGGGTTAAAGACAGTAGGCGATGTGGTTAGTTATATTGAGGCGAACCAGTAATAAGCCTGCCCATAAGGCCCGATCTGCTTTGTTGGCTGATTGCGGTCTCGCCCAGCGTTTTGCTTGCGCGAGGCTACGCGCTTCATTACCTGCGGTAATTTCGGGCGCTAGTCGGCCTGGCGGCCTCCCTATTCGTCGGGCGAAAGCATCACTTACATACGGGTAAGCTCAGCTTTCACCCTTCTCGCCGCCTCGCATCTCAGACCTTCTGAACAGGCCAAAGTCACTCAATGGTTTCGGATATGAACGACGATTGGATTTAATATCAATAGGGGTTTTATGCCTGAAACTCCGACAAGGGCTTTGCCTTTCATTCCCTTATTGGCCGCGCAAAGCGCGGCCAATGATGGGATTGCAAAGGGCGCTGCCCTTTGCTGGGGGTTTGGGGCGCAAAGCCCCAATCGTTATCATAGGAGGGGTACGGTATGCGCGCGCTGGAGGAGAGGCTTGGGTATCGCTTTGAGGACAAAGCGCTGCTTCGGCTTGCGCTGACGCATCCCTCGGCGCTGGAGAAAAAGGACAACCAGCGGCTGGAGTTTTTAGGCGACGCGGTGCTGGAGTACTGCGTGAGCGAGCTGCTGTATCAAAAATACCCGAAGTTCCCGGAGGGCGAGCTCACGGCGCGGCGCGCCGCGCTGGTCTGCGAGGAAACGCTGAAAACCCTGGCGGAGGGGTTTGAACTTGGCGAACACCTGCGCATGGGGCACGGCGAGGAAACGACCGGCGGGCGGGGAAAGCCCGCGATCCTCGCCGACGCGATGGAAGCGGTGATCGCGGCGGTGAGCCTTGACGGCGGCATGGACGCGGCGCGGGAGCTGGTAGGCAGAATGTTTGCCGACGACGAAGCCCTGGCCGCGCTCAAGGGCCGCGACGATAAGGGCGAGCTGCAGGCATATACGCAGGCGCAGGGCCTTGGGCTGCCGGAGTATACGGTGATCGCGGAAGAGGGCCCCCCGCACGACAGGCGCTACACGGCCGGGGTCAAAATTGCCGGAAAGCCTGCCGCCGAAGGCACGGGCGGCTCCAAGAAGGCCGCCGAACAGGCTGCGGCACGCAAGGCATTGGAATCAAAATAAAGGATTGTAACATTTTGAACAATACGACTGACAGGGGAGTAGCATAGCATGCGGCTTAGCAAACTGGAGATTTACGGGTTTAAATCCTTTGCCAAGCGCACGACGATCATCTTCCCCGAAAACGTCACGGGAATCGTCGGCCCCAACGGCTGCGGGAAATCTAACATTGCCGACGCCGTGCGCTGGGTGCTGGGCGAGCAGAGCGCCAAACAGCTGCGCGGCAAGCAGATGACCGATGTCATCTTCAACGGTACGCAGCAGCGCAAGCCCATGGGCTACTGCGAGGTTACCCTGACCTTTGACAATGAGGACGGGGAGCTCAAGACCGAGTATACCGAGGTGGCCGTTACCAGGCGGGTGTTTCGCAGCGGCGAGAGCGATTACATCATGAACGGCAAGGACTGCCGCCTGAAGGATATCATCGACCTGTTCCGCGATACGGGCCTGGGCAAGGAAGGCTATTCCATTGTCGGGCAGGGGCGCATGGACGAAATTTTGTCCAACAACAGCCAGGACCGCCGCGCCGTGTTTGAGGAAGCGGCGGGCATCAGCCGCTACCGCGCCCGCAAGGAGGAAGCCCAGCGCAGGCTTGACAAAAGCGATGAAAATTTGCACCGTGTGCAGGATTTATTGGATGAACTGCAGGGGATGCTCGGGCCCATGGCCGAACAGGCCGAGGTGGCGCGGGAATACCTGAAGCTGTCGGAAATCCTGAAGGAACTGGACGTAAGGCTCTACATCACCCGCTTTGACCGCTTGAAAAAGCGCGCGGCGAACGCGGAGGATACGCTGAAAGCCAGCGCCGGGGAGATCGCGGCGGCGGCGCAGCAACTTCAAACCCTGAACGTATCGCGCGAAGAAAAGGAAGAATGCCTGGAGCGCCTGCAGGAAGCGCTGTCGCAGGCGCATAACGCGCTGCTTGCAAAAAAGGACGCCTTGTTTTCGGCGCAGGAAGCGCGGCAGGCGGTATCCTCGCGCGCGGAGACGGCGCGGGAGACGACCGAAAGACTTTCAAACGAGCGCGCCGCGGTGGAAACGCGCATGAAGATGATTGAGGCGACGGCGGACGAATCCAAAACCGGCGCGGAAGAAGGCGAGCGCCTACGCAAAGAAGCGGAAGCCGCGCTGGAGGAACGTAAAACCGAGCACTTAAAAACCTCGCAGGCCGCAGAGGCGCTGGAGGAGGAGCTTTCCCGGCACAAGACGGAGATTATCGAAACGATGAACCGCATGCAGGAAGCGAAGACCGCGCACACGCGCCAGTCCACCATGCTCTCCCAGATGGAAATGCGCAAGGGTGAACTGGAAAGCACGCTTGCGGCGGACGCCCAGAAGGAAGCGGCGTTTCAGGCCGCGCTGGAAACCGCGCGGGATACTCTGGACAAGGAGAAAAAACTGCTCGCGCAGCGAGAGAACGAGCTTGCCGCGCTGGAGCAAACGGCGCGGGCACAGAAAGCGGAAATCGAGGACCGCAATACAGCCGCCATGGCGATTTCGCAGGAAGCCAGGGCGCTGGAAATGCGCATCGAGACCCTCACGGAGCTTGCGGAGGGGTACGAGGGCTATCAAAACGCGGTCAAGGAAGCGCTGACCTACGCCAGGGATTATCAGCTTATGGGCGTACACGATGTGGTAGCCAAGCTGCTAAACGTGCCCGGCGAGTATGAAACGGCGCTGGATATGGCGCTTGGCGCGGCGGCGCAGCACATCGTGACCGATACGGAAGACACCGCGAAAACCATGATCGAATACCTGCGCAAAAACCGCCTCGGGCGCGCGACCTTCCTGCCGGTATCGGCAATGAAGAGCCGGACGCTGGCCAAGGACGAGCGTAAGCTGCTTTCGATGAAAGGTTGCCTTGGCGTAGCCAGCGAGCTGTGCGGCTACAGCGAACGGTTCCGCGGCGTGATGGAAGCGCTGCT
>Ga0116164_10002262_pt1 | contig 13919 bp, 8 predicted proteins | sample AD_UKC109_MetaG_FD_89888 | JGI IMG/M metagenome (GOLD analysis project Ga0116164, IMG submission 89888) | Active sludge microbial communities of municipal wastewater-treating anaerobic digesters from Hong Kong - AD_UKC109_MetaG | ecosystem: Engineered > Bioreactor > Anaerobic > Digestate... | reverse complement strand
TTTGGGAATGGGACAAAAACGAAGAAAAAAAGCACAACGAAAAGAATACAGGAAAAACAATGCTTTTTCTGCATGAAAATTTTGATTTTTTCATAGATGTTGATTTGAGTGATTTGATGTTTTATAATCAGGGCTGAATTTAATCATCCCTGCGAAAAAAACCTTCATTTTGGTTCACATATTCTGCGTGAGTTACAGATTTAGCCCGACTCCCAGTAAAGTCTGTCCGCATACTACCGGGACACGGGCTCTTCCAAAGGCTATAGGAACCGAAGCCCAGGCAGCATTCAGTTTGCCTTCGACCGAAAAGAAAAATAATTTCCCGATGAAGAAACGCTTTTGAATCCCGAGCTGGCCGGTCAATCCGCCCAGATAATAGCCACTTTCCCCAATGCCCCCGAACTCATCGAAAAGGTTGTTCCGGATCTTGCTTTCGGGATGGGCAATAACCGGCCCCAGTCCCGCCCGTAAAATAAATCCGTTGAAATGATGGGAATAATTCAACCACAACTGGTTAAAACCATGGGTGATGGAAAAGCGCTGAATTTCGGGAGGAGGGTTATCCAAGAACAACTTCAAATGATTGAATTCGAGTTCGAGACAGGATTTTTCCGTCAGGTCATACCCCGCCCGGATCGAATAGTGAAGAGGAAGCCGAAAAGATTCAGTTCGATAGCGGGCCGTAAACTCCAGATCGGCGTATCGTTCCTGGGAAATCGATAAGGGCATGGGCAAAACCAGGGCGCCACCGGGAAGGAACTCAAGGGAAAACCGTTTCCGGGCAAAAGCCGTATCCGGGAGCAAGATTAGAATAAACAGTCCCCAAAACGAAACGAAGAGAGCCGGTATCGACACAAATGAATGCACAATACGCGAAATATACGCAATATTTCAGCACAAAGCAATTATAAAATAGAGGCTTACAAATGCTCAGAAAGAAGAAAATCGCGAAAAGAAACAAAATCGCAACCAAGCGGGACACTCTTTTTCTCCCCTTTCATAAAAGCTGCAAGTTTGGCGGGAAGCGGAACGTTTTCAGGACCGACGATGGAAGCTACAGTTTCGGTGAATTTTGCCGGGTGGGCTGTTTCGAGAAAGATTCCCACCTGATCGTCGTTCAGGTATTCTTCGAGTGATTGGTAACCACAGGCTCCGTGCGGGTCAAGCAGGTAAGCGCACTGCTGGTATACTCTTTTAATGGTTGCACGAATCGCATCGTCCGAATAACGAAATCCGGCAATGTCGTCCGAAATGGCTTTATGGCTGTTCTGGTACAAATCGAGAATCCGGGCAAAATTACTGGGATCGCCTACATCCATGGCATTGGCCAGGGTTTGAACCGAAGACCGGGGAGCATATTGCCCGGTTTTCAGGTATTGATACACAATATCGTTTTCGTTGTTGGCAGCAATAAATCGTTTAACGGGAAGCCCCATCCGTTTGGCAAACAAACCGGCGGTAAGGTTTCCAAAATTCCCGCTGGGTACCGAAATGATCAGTTCCTTGTTTTTAATGGGAACCCGGGCGCAGGCATTGAAATAATAAAAAGCCTGGGGCAGAAAACGGGCAACATTGATCGAATTGGCCGAAGTAAGGGTGCGTTCCCGGTTCAGTGTTTCATCGAGAAAGGCTTTTTTAACCAGACGCTGGCAATCGTCAAAAGTCCCGTCGATTTCGAGGGCGGTAATGTTTTGTCCCAGGGTGGTGAACTGGCATTCCTGGATCGGACTCACTTTCCCCTTTGGATAGAGCACGTACACATGAATGCCTTCGACGCCGAGAAAACCATTGGCAACGGCGCTCCCCGTATCGCCCGAGGTGGCAACAAGAACATTCACCTGGTGATCGCTGCCCCGCAAGAAAAAAGCCAACAAACGGGCCATAAAGCGGGCACCAACATCCTTAAACGCCAGGGTGGGACCATGAAACAACTCCAGGCTGTATATATTTTTTTGAACCGGGATCACCGGGCAATCGAACGAAAGAGTATCGAAAACGATCCGTTTCAGTTCATTGCCGGGAATATCGTCGCCAAAGAACTTCCGGGCCACTTCGTACGATAGTTCCTGAAAACTCATTTGACCCATCGTTTGAAAAAAAGCAGGATCAAACGCATTAATCGTTCGGGGCATGAATAAACCCTTGTCGGCAGCCAATCCCTTAGTCACCGCGTATTCCAGTGAAACATCGGGTGTCGATTTTCCGGTAGAATAATACTTCATAATACGAAATCGTAAAAAACGGGGCAAAGGTAATGAATCTGCTTTAAGTTTTTTTATACAGGATTCAATACAAATGCACAAACAGACAAAAAGAGGACGCTATGTCGAAATGGATTATTATACTTTGTTTTTTTCCATTATTTTAGCGGGGCGATTCGAGGGTAATGAGCATAAGGGAAATTTTCATCAAGTTAGTCCTCATCTTGTATTTTTCGTTGATCGGGATTCTTTCTGTGCCGGCCGTTGAAGTTATTTACAACCGCGAGATCCAGGCCCAGATGACGAATATGTATGTTTCGTCGATTGCAAAAGACAAGAAGGGATTTATGTGGTTCGGGACATCGAAGGGATTGAACCGATGGGACGGATATCGTTTTAAGCAGTATTTCAGCGATAAAGAAAATCCGCAATCTCTTTCGGGCAACCGTATTCAATATATTTACCCCGACCCGGACGGCAGTTTGTGGATTGGCACTTCGGATGGCCTGAACCGGTACGATCCGCAAAGGGATGTTTTTACCCACTACCTCCATTCCGATTCCGATTCATCCACTCTTTCTTCGAATAATGTTGTTGCTATCACCAAAGATCTCCAGGGTAAGCTTTGGATAGGAACCTACAATAAGGGTTTAAACTACTTTGATGAAGGAACAGGCGCGTTCAAAAAAGTTGAATTACAGATCGAGGCCCCTTTTCCTTTTGATTACAATCAGATCCGTTCTCTTTTCTGCGATTCATCCGGAATAATCTGGGTCGGGTTCAACTATTCCGGACTGGTGAGGCTCGATCCGAAAACCCTCGCCCATCAGTTCTTTTTTGATTTCACCGAAAACAGGAAAACCTGGGAAATCAACGGCATCAACTATATTGCCCAACCCTCGAACCATAAAATCCTGTTGGCCACATGGGGTGGAAAGGTTATCGAGGTAAACACCCATCCGGAAGTTTCTTTCTCGAAGTGGAAAGGAAACAAGCACATTGAAAACGAAGTAGCTGATTTTGTAGGGTTTGACCAAAAGGGTGGCATCTGGGTGGTAGACAAAAATACCAAAATCATCCGTTTCGATTCGATAGGGAATCCCACATCTGTAATCGAGAAAAGCCCAGTAAGCATTATCCCTTCAAACCAGATCTCGTCATTTTTTGTGGGTGATGAGAACATCTGGCTGGGAACGTACAATAACGGTTTTTTTCAAATCAATTATACCGAACGGAACATCAACGACTTGCCCCTGAACACTCAGGATCATAAGCGAGTTGATGCACTGAATATTAAATCCATTTCAAAAGGCGACGACGCCAACATTTACATATCCACTTTCGACGGAGAACTTTTTAACTACGATATGAATATTGGTTTGACGGAGGAATACAACCTGGGCACCCATTTGATCCAAACCACTTATTACGATACCTACAGCAATCAGGTTCTCATTGGCGATTATTCCAAATTCATTAAAACAATTCAAACACCAAATCCAATCATCCATTCACTGCCTGTTTTCAATAGTGAAATGAGCATTTCCCTTTTTGCCACCAACGATACGCTGATTTTGTTTACTGTATGGTCCGACGGCTTGTACATCTACAATAAAAAATCCGGAATAATAACCCATCCCGGAGAAAAACAACATGAACGTTCCTTTTCATCGATGGATCTGCTCCTGGAAGACCATCAATTATGGATTGCCACCTTTAACGACGGTTTGCTCCACTATAACCTGAAAACAATGAGTTTTCGTCAATTCAATTACGACGGGATAGCCACCAGCATGATTCCCACAAAAATGGTAAATTTGCTTAAGAGGCTGCACGACGGACGCTTGCTGGTTATCAGCACCGAACTGGGTATCTGTATTTTCAATGAAGCAACCGCCTCTTTTCATGAGATTGGATCCCGGGTTGGTATCTACAACGACATTCACATCAAAGGTATCGAACAAGACAAAGAAGGTACAATCTGGATTTTCACCGACCGGAAGATTATGAAAACCAATCCCGAATTTGATTCCTTAACGGAATTTACCATCCTCGATGGCCTGAATTTGGGCATTCAACACAAAGCAACATTCTATTGCCCCGAAACGGACCGGATTTATTTTGGCGGACATGAAGGCATGCAATTTTTTGATATTAAAAAGATGGTCCGGAAACAATCCAATTATCCGGTTGTGATCACCGACATTCAATTATACGGAAAATCTCTTGCCGGTGGCCCGGAATTCCTGAACCATACAGCCGTTCCGTATTCCGACACCATCCGGTTGAGCCATCAGCAGGACATGGTCACCATCGAATTTGCCGCGCTGCAATACAACAACTTCTCGAATGTTCAATACCGGTATATGCTCGAAGGAATCAACAAAGGCTGGATAACCGTGAACAACCATCAGAACAGTGTCACCTATTCCAATTTATCACCCGGCGATTATACCTTCCTGGTGAAATCGTCGGACGAACACGGTATCTGGAGCGAGGATCCAACCCGCCTGACCCTGATTATAACCCCCCCCTTCTGGATGACCACCGGTTTTAAGTTTTTCGCTGCAGCATTGTTAATTGCCCTGGTCTGGTCTATGATAAAGCTTCGGGAAATCAGCTATCTGAAAGAAAAAAACAAGTTGGAAAACCAGGTCCGGCTCCGGACAACCGAGATTGTCTACCAAAAAGAAGAATTGGAAAAACAAAAAGAGGAGTTGGTTCAGGCCAACGAGATGAAGAACAAATTCTTTCACATCATTGCCCACGATCTGAAAAATCCGGTTAGTTCCGTAACCCAGCTTATTGAACTTCTTTACAATCAATTTGAATCTTTTCCGAAAGAAAAACTCAGAGAAATTATCCAGGCCAGTTATAAATCCATTAATGCAACGCGATTGCTTCTTGAAGATTTGTTGCTTTGGGCCCGTTCGCAAACCCAGAATATCCGGTATGAATTTGAACTGTTGAATCTTCGCGAACTGATCGATAGTGAAATCCTGAACCTGGAACCACAAAGCATTACAAAAAGCATCACAATTAAGAATAAGATTCCGAAAAGCATTCGTATTTACGCCGATTCTTTTTCTCTGAAAACCGTATTCCGAAATCTGATTTCCAATGCGCTGAAATTTTCCTATCGGGAAAGCGAAATCGAAATAGGATGTACCGTACTTGAGAATGAGATTCAATGTTCTATCCGAGATTTTGGCGTGGGAATGTCGGAAAAAACGCTTCATAAACTGTTTCGCCTCAGCTCGGTTGAATCGAATGAAGGAACGGATGGAGAACGCGGCAGCGGCCTGGGCCTGAACCTATGCATGGAATTCATAAAGGCCCATGGCGGAAAAATTCAGGTTAAGAGCGAATCCGGCCAGGGATCGACGTTTATTGTATCCCTACCCTATCATTCGGAAAAAGAACCGGTCGACCCGGAAAAATGATGTAGTTAGCATCCGGCTCGAGCTAAGGACCTCCAAAGCTTCGTATTTTTGACCGATTCACCGATATTGCGTCACAACAAAAATGTACGGATGAACTGATCGTCCGAAAGCAAATCCAAAGAACCTGCTTTTGCCGCATCCTCGTCGTAGCTTTCAACGCTGTCGGGCTGTATACCCGGTTTATAGATCAGGAAAGGAACCGGATCGTGTGTATGGGTTTTCAATGCGCAGGGAGTAGGATGATCGGGCAACACGGCAATGGCCAGGGGCACGTCCATTGTTTTTGAAGCTTCGACAATGGGTTTCACAATTCGTTCATCCAGGTATTCAATGGTTTTCACCTTCAGAGCGACATTGCCTTCATGGCCTGCTTCGTCACTGGCTTCCACATGCAGGTAAACAAAATCCGTATCTCCCTTCAGCGCATCGATGGCCGCTTGTGCTTTCCCTTCGTAATGGGTATTGTACAAGCCGGTTGCGCCCTCCACTTTCAAAACCTTCATCCCGGCGTAAACGCCAATTCCCTGGATAAGATCAACCGCAGAAATCACGGCTGATTCTCCGATCCCGAAAAGTGTGTTCAACGTGGGCATTTGCGGCTTAAAGCCTGGCGACCAGGGCCAGATGGAATTGGCAGGATCCTTTCCGGTCTTTTTTCGGTTCTTGTTCACGGGATGATTGGCCAGCAAAACCTGTGATTTAAGGATCAGATCATTCAGCAGGGCTGCCGTTTCCCGTGCATCGCTTGTTTTTTCCTTGATCAGAACACTCCGGAATGCTGTACCCGGCACATCATGGGGCGGAGTGCAGATAAGATTCTTCGATCCGCCTTTGATCACAAGTAAATGACGATAGGAAACGCCCGGGTAAAAGCGAATGGTTTCACCCGATAGTTTTTCATTCAAAAATTGAATGAGTACGGCAGCTTCCTCGTTCGAAATATGTCCGGCAGAATGGTTTTTGATCGTACCATCCTGAATACAAATCAGGTTACAGCGCAATGCAAGGTCGCCCTCTTCAATCTCCACGCCCATGCTGGCGGCTTCGAGCACGCCCCGGCCTTCGTATACGGCATGAACATCGTAGCCCAAAACACCCATATTGGCAATTTCGCTACCGGCCGGCATATCGTCGGGAACCGTTTTCAATAGCCCGTTTATCCCTTGTCGGGCCAAAGCGTCGATATGGGGTTTTCGGGCAGCCATCAACGGAGTTTTTCCGCCCAGTGCTTCAATCGGCCAGTCGGCCATTCCGTCGCCAAGGATGATAATGTGTTTCATTGTATTACTGGATATTGGATATTGGTTATTCTATATGGGTTGATTGGCCGGGGATCGATTCGGCTTTTTCTTGCTGTTGGCTGAAGCCAACAGCAATGGATATAGTAAACAGCATTCAAGCATAGACAATCCGGTTTTCCGTCTTCCGTCTTCCGTCTTCCGTCTTCCGTCTTCCGTCTCCGGTCTTCCGTCTTCTGTATCCCCCGAAGTCACTTTTCGGCGCTATCTAAATCCTCGCTTCGGTCAACGGCAAAATCACCGCCGAAAAAATCGCCCCCTTCGGGAAAAATTAACTGTAAACGAAACAGGTATCCCAATTCCATGGTTCCCTCGGTCAGATCGAAAGCCAAAATATGGCCCCCTCCCCGGCGGTCGTCGGTTAAATAATGAAGGTGGAACCCGTCGACACCAATTCCTGCGGAATAAGCAGGCGAGAAAAATCCAACTATGACCCCCGATGTATTTGTGAACGAAAATTCAGGCTGGTGTTTCGCAACCTCGGCCAAACCCGGATAGGGCTTTTCCTGACGGGGGACACTGCGTGTTTTCATCGAACGAAACTTCCCCTTAATCATTACCGAATAAAAAATATTGGGTGTAGGAAAGTAGGTATCAAAGTTCGCTTTCATTGAATCAAAAGAGATCTGTTCCATTTGGAACAACGTATCGGGGCTCCAGGGGGCAATGGAAGCAAAGGGAGTTAAAACGGTATCCGAAGGATAGGCTATTTCCCCCGTTGAAAGAACCTGAAAAACAGTATCATTCAAAACAATCATTTCCCCATCAAGGGCGTCAAATGTACCAATACCTATATCGCCCAGTTTTTTGAATTCCCCAATGGGATAATAACCATCGAAAAATCCCTGCAAAAGGGCATCAATTAATGAAATTTGAATCAATCCGGGCGTAGTGGATTTTTGTTCTTCTTCGAAATCGGATTCCGTAGCACAGGATACAAAAAGAAAAACAGAAACCAGGAACAGAATGAAAAAATGCTTCATGATGTACTTCGTTTATATGTTTGCAATTCGCATAATATCGGCAAAAACACCGGCAGCCGTTACGCCGGCGCCAGCGCCATATCCTTTGATGAGCATCGGAAATTCATTGTATCGCTCGGTGGTAAGCAGAATAATGTTATTGCTTCCTTCCAGATGATAAAAAGGAGAATCGGTATTCACTGCTTCAAGGGCAACATGTGCCTGCCCCCTGTCGAACCGGGCTATGTAACGCCAGCATTTATTTTCCGATTGCACTTTCGCGCGTTTTTCTTCAAAATCTGCATCAAGTTGCTTTATACCCATCCAAAAGTCGTCCAATGAACGTTCAAAGAGTGCGTCCGGGATAAATCCCGAAACGTTGACTTGCTCCTCATCAATTTCATAACCTGCCTCACGCGCAAGTATAAGCAATTTCCGGACAACATCCTTCCCACTAAGGTCAATTCGTGGGTCTGGTTCAGAATAACCGTATGCAAGCGCACGTTTTATGGCCTCGGAGAGAGAAACATCGCTGCTCATCGTGTTAAAAATAAAGTTGAGGGTCCCCGATAAAACAGCTTCGATTTTCAAAATCCGATCGCCACTGTTCGTCAAATCGTTAATTGTCGACAGCACAGGCAATCCGGCGCCAACATTTGTTTCGTATAAAAACCGGACACCTTTGGAAAGGGCTGTTTTTTTCAGCAAGCGGTAATTGCTATACGACGATGAAGCCGCAACCTTGTTGGCGGCAACAATCGAGATGTTCGATTCCAGTATCGGCAAATAGAAATTGGTTACTTCTTCACTGGCCGTGCAATCGATAAAGACGGAATTAAACATGTTCATGTCTGTCATGTGTTCGACAAACGATGAAAAAACAGACAAGAGTGCAGACTGGTTCAACAATTCAAAATAATTTTCCAGGTCAATTCCGTCGCGGTTAAACAACATCCGTTTTGAATTGGCAACCCCCACAAGTTTTAGTTTCAGTCGTTTTTCTTCAAAAAGCTTTTGCTGTTGCTTTAAAAGCTGTTCGAGAAAATTTCCGCCCACGGTACCGATCCCCATCAAAAAGAGGTTCAGTTCTTTGTAGGAAGACAGAAAAAAACTTTCGTGAACCACATTCAATGTTTTCCGCAAATCGGAGGTTTTGATGACCCATGAAATGTTCAGCTCAGAAGCGCCCTGCGCAATGGCCCGTACATTTACGCCGTTTTTGCCGATGGTATGAAATAACTTTCCGGCAATGCCCGCGCTTTCGCGCATATTTTCGCCAACAATGGCAACAATGGAAAGATCGTCTTCAACCTTAACTCCATTAATATGGCCGATTGTAATTTCGTGTTCAAATTCCTTAGCAACTTCCTCTGCTGCCTCTTTTGCTACGGAAGCATGTACGGCAATCGATATGGAGTTTTCGGATGATGCCTGCGAAATCAGGATCACATTAATTCTTTTTCGGGCAAGGGCCGCGAATAACCGCATCGAGATGCCCGTAACTCCCACCATGCCGGCACCCTGCAAGGTAATAAGCGAAATATCAGAAATGGACGAGATCCCTTTAATGATGCGCTCTTTTCCATACCTTTTTTCATAACCGATCAAAGTCCCTGGTTCATCGGGTTTTGTTGTATTTTTTATCCATACAGGGATTTTCTTTTGCAAAACGGGTAAAATGGTTGGCGGGTAAATTACTTTTGCGCCAAAATGAGAAAGTTCCATAGCCTCGGAATACGTAAGGTAATCAATGGTGTAGGCTTTTCGGATGATGCGGGGATCCGCGGTCATGAAACCATCCACATCGGTCCATATTTCCAGAACAGACGCATCAAGCGCAGCAGCATAAATTGCGGCCGTGTAATCCGATCCTCCACGCCCCAGCGTGGTCGGTTCACCTTTATCGTTTGATGCAATAAAACCCGGAGCAACAGCTCGCCCGGAAAATCCGCTGAAAGCTTCCGTAAGCAGTTTATTGCTTGTCGCAAAATCAACTTCAGCCTTAACAAAATTACTGTCGGTCCTTATTAATTCCCTGCTGTCGAACCATTTTGCATCCAGAAAAGGAGCAATAATTGTCGACGACAACAACTCGCCCATCCCGGCAACCCGGTCGAGGGTTTTCGGTGTAATCTCTCTTAATAAAGAAATCCCCTTCAGGAAATTCGCCAGTTCGTCCAGTAATTTCTGTACCGATTGCTTCACGGCCAGAGCGGTGGTGGGAGCCATCAACGATTCGATGGTTGCAAAATGGCGGGTATGTACATCCATCATTTCGGTCTCGTTGAAGGTTCCTGTCGTGGAAGCAGTTCGTGCCATGGCAAGGATTTTATCGGTTATCCCGCCCAGTGCAGATACAATTACCACTACGTCATCATTCTGACTTTCAACAATTTTTTTAACCTTAAGGAGGTTCTCAACACTCCCAACCGAGGTCCCGCCAAATTTTAAAACCTTCATCTTTTTTTCTTTAATGAATGATCCCAAATCAATTCAAATTACTAAGTAAATGATTGTAATTTGTTTTCTTTATTTATAGCGAATAATTTATTCTCAAAATAATATTTTCTTATTACAACGGGGACAAATTCCTGTGTTGAAAAATTGTAAAAGAGGCATAAAAGGACGTCTTTGCCATAAATAGTGAAACCTACTTTTATCTACAACCTACTGTGCCCTTCAAACAAACCCATATTTTGGATGATGCATCCCTTTCAAACGGGATGTATGATTGAATACCATTTTTTTATAAATTTGAAATGATTCGCAATAGCGAGTTGCCTTTAACAAAAATGTTGAGACATGAAAACAATCGGGGCATAATGCTTCGGTTGTTTCATAATCTGTCATGATAAACAAAGGGGAAACAGCGTTTTTACAAAATTCCTATTGCTTTCGGGAATTATATGCGGTACAACACTTTGGGCAGTTATTTCCGAACGAATCCTGCCGCAAATGTGATTCTTTCTTAAAATGGGTATAGTAAACAGGCATATTATACAGATAATCATTACAATCGTGCTGACTGCATCGTGCAATCAATTCCCTGTTAAAGAAAGCACCGATCTGCATGCTTCCCATCCCGACTCAATTACCCAATTAATAAAAGAACACCTGAAAACCGTAAATGCACTTCGCTATACCCATCCCGATTCCGTATTCAAGGTTTTGGATATTGCCGTACAATTATCAAAGCGCTTAATTGACTCAAACGATAAAGAGCAGCATGAGAGAGGCCTTTTACTGCTTGCTGAAACCTACAACTTCAGGGGTGTTACAAAAAGCAACATGGGCAACTACGATGAAGCGCTCCAGTTGCATCGCGAAGCGCTTAAAATCTACCGGGAGATTGGCGATGAGCGTGGTATTGGCGACACCTATACCGACATGGCCTACGCGTACCGGTTGAACGGTCAGTATACCGAGGCCCTTGACTATAACCTGAAAAACATGGAGATATGCAAAAAGACCGGTTTCCTTCATGGTTTGGGCCAGGCATACGGCAATATTGGCATCATTTACTATTATCAGGAAGACTACGACAAAGCCCTTGAATATTACGAAAAGCATTATATAGTTGGCAAACAGAATAATAACGGCTATGAACAGTTGATTGCCCTGAATAATATGGGCGAAGTGTACGATAAATGTGGCGATTTCGAAAAGTCCATTTCCTTATACCGGGAAGCTGTTCAAATTGCCGACTCGCTGGGAAGCCTTTATCAGGCTGCTTATATACTGGGAAACATCGGACAGGCCGAACAAAAACGGTTCAATTATGAAAAAGCACGTACCTATTATGAACAATCCTTATCCATCAGGGAAAAAATCGACGACAAAGAAGGTATAGCGATCATGTATAACAGACTGGCTTCATTACACTTATCACAAAATGAATTCACCAAATCCATCGATTTTTCAAAACAGGGTTTTTCCATTGCAAAAGAATACCATATCCCTGTTGAAATGAAAAAAGCCTGTGAAAATCTGTACCGGGCTTTCGAGAAAAAGGGCGATTTCGAAGAAGCCTTCCATTATCACAAACAGTTCAAAGCATGGTCCGACTCTGTTTTCAAAAGTGCCCGAAATAACGAAATAGCCGAAATCGAGATTAAATACAAAACCCGCGAAAAAGAGCAACAGATTTCCCTTTTAACCGAGCAGGACAAAATAAGGATCCTCGAGTTAAAACGAGCCCGTTTGTTGGGTGTTTTTCTGAGCATCACCGCTGCGCTGGTTCTTTTCATTGCCGTTTTGTATTACCGGAGGTATCAGTTCAAATCGAGAATGAATAACCAGCTCGAGATCCTGAACGCCCGGTTGTTGGAATCCCAGAATCATCTCAGGGAGTTAAATATCACCAAGGACCGATTTTTCTCTATTCTGGCCCACGACTTAAAAAGCCCTCTTCTTTCATTCCGGACCATCACTACTTCGCTGTCGGAAAACATCGATCGTGTGCCACCCGATCAGCTCGCTCACTATATCGGTGAAATGAAACATTCGGCCGCTGTTTTGGTCGATCTTTTCAACAATTTGTTGGCCTGGGCAATGAGCCAGACCAAGCGGATCGACTTTCGTCCGGAACCCATTGTGCTCAACGAAATAATACAGGAAGTGATCGCCCTGTACGCCGGGACTATTAACCACAAAAAGATCAACATCGAATGGAGCCTGGAGAAAAATGACCGGATTTTTGCCGATAGGAATATGCTGGCAACCCTCATTCGCAACCTGGTTTCAAATGCCGTAAAATTTACGCCTCCCGAAGGTTCCATCGGGATTGTTACGCTTAAAATAGGAAAATATTGTAAATTCGTTATTTCCGACACAGGTCCCGGTTTATCCTTCGACGATCAAAAAAAACTATTCAGGATCGATGTTGCCAACCGGGAAATCGGTGTACATGAAAACAAAGGATCCGGACTGGGTTTGATTTTGTGCAAAGAATTTGTCGAAAAAAACGGAGGCGAAATAGGAGTTGCTTCGGAACCGGGGCGTGGATGCTCGTTTTGGTTTACGTTAAAAAGATGCGAAACAAAGGATGAAACAACAGAAAATCAAACTAATAATAGTCGATGACCACCAGATTTTCAGGGATGGGATCAAATCGCTGTTTCTGGCCGATCCCTGCGTCGAAATTATTGATGAGGCGGCCAGTGGCCAGGAGTTGGTCCAAAAACTGAACAAACAAAGCGCCGATATTGTCGTGCTCGATCTTTCATTACCCGACCAGTCGGGCTTTTCCATTATGGAGGAATTGATCCCTTTATATCCCTGCATCCGGTTCCTGATCCTTTCGGCCAACAACGACGAAGAATCGATTATCCAATCGCTGAAATGCGGCGCCAGGGGATTTCTGAATAAAGACACCACGAAAGAGGAGTTTAAACGAGCGCTCATAGTCCTTCACGATGGAGGTGAGTATTTCAGTGAATCGGTTTCCCGTATTATTTTTAAACGTTATTCCGAAAACGTAATCCGCGACAATCAAAAAGCAGATAATCATTCATCGCTGACAAACCGTGAACGGGAAATCATTGTCCATTTGTGCGATGGATTGTCGTACAAGGAAATTGCCGACCGCTTGTGCATTTCGATCCGAACCGTCGAGACACACCGGAAAAATATACTGGAGAAACTGCAAATTCGCTCCAATGCCGAACTGGTCAAGTACGCGATAAAAGAAGGATTGATTTCGCTGGACTAAAAAAACCGAGCCTCACCCTGCCATACTAAAACATGAATCACACGCTCCGAAACAATTGAGTCGACTGGGCAGTGCAGGTTCTGGCTTTAGCACAAAATAATCATTCTCTATTTTTGTTTTTTATGCTAGGTAAGTAACCTAACATCCACTTCCAGGCAGGTATCAGTTCAATCCCATCAATATTGTCGGATTGATTATAGGTAATAATAAACCCTTCTTGTGCACCTGTTTCTTGCTTAGCGGCTTGTAGCCCTCTCATTTCCCTGTCGATATTGTCGTTATTAATATCCCAGCAAACTTGAATA
>Ga0116164_10002260_pt1 | contig 13937 bp, 11 predicted proteins | sample AD_UKC109_MetaG_FD_89888 | JGI IMG/M metagenome (GOLD analysis project Ga0116164, IMG submission 89888) | Active sludge microbial communities of municipal wastewater-treating anaerobic digesters from Hong Kong - AD_UKC109_MetaG | ecosystem: Engineered > Bioreactor > Anaerobic > Digestate... | reverse complement strand
CGTACGACCCGCTACGATATCGACCTGTTCAAGTGCATCTATTGCGGATTCTGCGAAGAATCCTGCCCGGTGGATTCCATCGTCGAGACGCGCGTCTACGAATATCACTTTGAGAACCGTGGCGAGCAGATCATGACCAAGCAGATGCTGCTCGACATCGGCGACAAGTACGAACAGCAGTTGGCGGCCGACCGGGCCGCACAAGCGAACGTGCGCTGACCCGGGTACATCAACATGAGTTTCGAAAAGTTTCTGTTCTATGTCTTCGCGGCGATCCTCGTATTCGCCGCGGTGATGGTCATCACCCGTAAGAACCCGGTGCACTCGGCCCTGTTCCTGGTGCTGGCTTTCTTCAACAGTGCCGGGCTGTGGATGCTCGCCGAGGCCGAGTTTCTCGCGATTGCCCTGGTGCTGGTTTATGTCGGTGCGGTAATGGTGCTGTTCCTGTTCGTGGTGATGATGCTCGATATCAACATCGCGGAGCTGCGCGCCGGATTCGTGCGCAATGCACCCGTGGCCATCCTCGTCGCATTGGCGATGGTCGTGGAACTGGTGATGGTGGTCGGGCCGAAGCGTTTCGGCCTGGACTCGGTGGCTGCCCCGCCAGCCAATCCCGCGGAGTACAGCAATACCGAAGAGCTGGGCTTGGCTTTGTTTACCCAGCACCTCTACGCATTCGAGATCGCCGCGGTGATCCTGTTGGTCGGTATCGTCGCCGCGATCGGCCTGACGATGCGCAAGCGTCCCGAGACCAAGTACCAGGACCCTTCGCGCCAGTCGACGGTCAAGGCCCGCGATCGCCTGCGTGTGATCAAAATGGACGCAGAGGAGAAAGGCTGATGATTGCCCTGTCGGATTACCTGATTGTGGGTGCGATCCTGTTCTCGCTCAGCGTTGCGGGCATCTTCCTCAATCGCAAGAACGTGATCCTGCTGCTGATGTGTATCGAGCTGATGCTGCTCGCGGTGAATATGAACTTCGTCGCTTTCTCGCATTTCCTTGGCGACACCGCGGGCCAGGTCTTTGTCTTCTTTATTCTTACCGTCGCGGCCGCTGAGGCGGCGATCGGCCTGGCGATTCTGGTCGTGCTGTTCCGCAATCGGCGCACGATCAATGTTGCCGACCTGGATACCTTGAAGGGCTAGAGATGGAACCGATCCTACTGACCATCGTTCTGGCGCCGCTGCTCGGTGCCATCATCGCGGGCCTGCTGCGCAACCAGGTGGGACGCGTAGGCGCGCACTCGGTGACCATACTTGGTGTGGGCGTCTCGTGCGTACTGTCGCTCTACGTGCTATGGCAATTCGCGTTTGGGGACGCGGTCACCTACAACGAAACCGTTTATACCTGGATGGTCACCGACGGTCTGCGCATGGAGATCGGATTCCTGATCGACGGCCTGACGGCGATGATGATGGCGGTGGTGACTTTCGTCTCGCTGATGGTCCATATCTACACCATCGGTTACATGGCGCACGAAGAGGGTTACGAGCGCTTCTTCAGCTACATCGCGCTGTTCACGTTCTCGATGCTGATGCTGGTCATGGCCAACAACTTCCTGCAGTTGTTCTTCGGCTGGGAGGCGGTCGGCCTGGTGTCTTACCTGCTGATCGGCTTCTATTTCAAACGTGAGACAGCGATCTTTGCCAACATGAAGGCCTTCCTGGTCAACCGTGTCGGCGATTTCGGTTTCATTCTGGGTATCGCCGCCATCGCGATGTACTTCGGCAGCCTGGACTACAAGGAAGTGTTCGATCGCGCGCCGCAGCTCGCTGACAAGACGATCGTCATCTGGGGCGACAGCAGCTGGATGCTGATGACAGTTATCTGCATCCTGTTGTTCATCGGCGCCATGGGCAAGTCGGCGCAGGTGCCGCTACACGTATGGCTGCCGGACTCGATGGAGGGCCCGACTCCCATCTCGGCGCTGATCCATGCCGCGACCATGGTCACCGCAGGTATCTTCATGGTGGCGCGCATGTCGCCGCTGTTCGAGTTGTCTGAGACGGCGTTGACTTTCGTCCTGGTGATCGGTGCAACCACGGCGTTTTTCATGGGCCTGATTGGCATCGTGCAGAACGATATCAAACGCGTGGTCGCGTATTCGACGCTGTCGCAGCTCGGTTACATGATCGCCGCGCTGGGTGCCTCGGCATACGCGGCTGGTCTTTTCCACCTGATGACCCATGCCTTCTTCAAGGCCCTGCTGTTCCTTGGTGCCGGTTCGGTAATCATCGGCATGCACCATGAACAGGATATCCGCAAGATGGGCGGCATCCGCAAGTACATGCCGATCACGCATTGGACGGCCTTACTCGGCTCGTTGGCGCTGATTGGCTTCCCGGGCTTCTCCGGTTTCTTCTCGAAGGACGCGATCATCGAAGCCGTGCACCATTCGCAGATTGCCGGTGCCGGCTATGCGCATGTGTTGCTGGTGGCCGGCGTGTTCGTGACGGCTCTGTACAGTTTCCGCATGTATTTCCTGGTGTTCCATGGCAAGGGTCCGCGCGATGAGCATGCCCGGGAACATCTGCACGAATCACCCGCCGTGGTTACGGTGCCGCTGATTCTGCTTGCCATACCGTCGGTGTTCATCGGTTACTTCACGGTTGGTCCGATGCTGTTCGGTGACTACTTCGACGGTGTGCTGACAGTTGCCGCCGTGCATGACACCCTCGGGCAGATCCATTTCGACGGTGCTTTTGCGTTCATGTTGCATGGCGTGATGGCGCTGCCTTTCTGGCTGGCGATGGCCGGGCTGGCAACCGCCTGGTTCATCTATACGCGTAAACCCGAAATTGCGCGCAATCTGGCGATCCGGTTCGATTGGGCGCACTTCATTCTCGATCGCAAGTATGGTTTCGACGAGTTCAACCAGATGGTATTCGCCGGCGGCAGCAAGATGCTGGGCAAGTTCCTTTGGATGGTCGGCGATCGCGCAGTGATTGACGGTATCGCGGTAAACGGGACGGCACATTCGGTGGGCCGCTTTGCCACGGCGGTGCGTTACCTGCAGACGGGCATGCTCTACCACTATGCGATGGCGATCATCGTCGGACTGCTTGGCCTGCTGGCGTGGTTCGTGCTGCGTGGTTGATCCGGTCGACGACGGCGACCCATCGGAAACAGAATTTAGAGACGATTGAATCATGACTGCAGACTGGCCGATTATCAGTGCGACGATTTGGCTCCCGATACTGGGTGGTGCAATCGTGCTGGCGAGTGGCGACCGGGCACCGAACGTATCGCGCTGGTTGGCATTGATCTTTGCGGTACTGACGTTCCTTGTCAGCATCCCGCTGTACACCGGGTTTGATGTCGCCTCTGCGCAGATGCAGTTCGTCGAGAAGGCGGCCTGGGTGCCGGCGTTCGACGTCTACTATTACCTCGGCGTTGATGGTATATCGATGCCGCTTATCCTGCTGACAACCTTCATCTCGATACTGGTGATCATCGCGGGCTGGGAGGTCATTCAGTACAAGCCGTCGCAATACATGGCGGCCTTCCTGATCATGGAAGGCGTGATGGTCGGCGTGTTCGCTGCGCTGGACGCGATGCTGTTCTACGTGTTCTGGGAGGCGATGCTGATCCCGATGTTTATCATCATCGGGGTGTGGGGCGGGCCCAACCGTGTCTATGCGACGATAAAGTTCTTTCTTTATACGTTCCTCGGCTCGGTATTCATGCTGGTCGCCCTGATCTACATGTACTTCAAATCGGGTTCGATGGAGATCCTGGCGTTCCATGATCTGAAACTGAACCTTACCGAGCAGGTATTGATCTTCGTCGCCTTCCTGCTGGCGTTCGCGGTGAAGGTGCCGATGTGGCCGGTGCATACCTGGCTGCCGGATGCTCACGTTGAGGCGCCGACCGGTGGCTCGGTGATTCTGGCGGCGATCATGCTGAAGATCGGCGGCTATGGTTTCCTGCGTTTCAGCCTGCCGATCACACCGGATGCCAGCAGCGAACTCGACTGGCTGATCATCACGATGTCGCTTATCGCCGTGGTGTACATCGGGTTCGTGGCCCTCGTGCAGCAGGACATGAAGAAGCTCATCGCGTACTCGTCGATCGCACACATGGGTTTCGTGACCCTTGGTTTCTTCATTGTGTTCATCATCCTGGGGCGTAGCGACGTCGACAGTGGTGCGATCCTTGGAATGCAGGGTGGTATGGTGCAGATGGTGTCGCACGGCTTCATCTCGGCGGCGATGTTCCTGTGTGTCGGGGTGCTGTATGACCGCATGCACAGCCGCGAGATCAACGACTACGGCGGCGTCGTCAACGTGATGCCCTGGTTTGCAGCCTTCATGGTGTTTTTCGCCATGGCCAACGCCGGCCTGCCCGGCACCTCCGGTTTCGTCGGCGAGTTCATGGTGATCCTGGCGAGCTTCCGCGCCGACTTCTGGTTTGCTTTCCTGGCCGCGACGACATTGATCGTCGGTGCCGCCTACACGCTGTGGATGGTCAAGCGCGTCGTGTATGGCGAAGTCGGCTCAGCCAAGGTGGCTGCGCTCGAGGACATCAACAGGCGTGAAGCCCTGGTACTCAGCTCGCTGGCGGTCGCGGTGCTGATTCTTGGTCTCTGGCCGGCACCCCTGATCGAGGTGATGGACGCATCGATCGAAAACCTGGTCAGGCACATTGCCGTGACCAAGCTTTGAGCCCACTTTCCGACTTAAAGGCGCAGACCCGGTAAGCCCGTATGCAATACAACCTCGCTTCACTGCAACCCGCACTGCCGGAGATTTTTCTCCTGACGGCTGCCTGCCTGATTCTCGTGATCGATCTGTTCCTGACTGAGCGCACGCGCCTGCTGACCTACGGTCTGGCGTTGGCAACCCTGATCGGGGCGATCGGCCTCACGCTGATCGGTGCTGGGCCGGAACGGGAGATTCTTTTCGACGGCAGTTTCGTGCGTGACCCGATGTCCGATGTGCTCAAGACGGGGCTGTTGCTGATTGCGCTGTTCGCCTTCGTGTATGCCAAGGACTACCTGCGTGGTCAGGGCATATTGCGCGGCGAATATTACGCGCTGGGCCTGTTTGCAGTGCTGGGCATGATGGTCATGATCTCAGCCAACAGCTTCCTGACGGTGTATCTGGGCCTCGAGTTGCTGGCGCTGTGCCTTTACGCCCTGGTTGCGTTCAATCGTGACTCCGACAGTGGCGCCGAGGCGGCGATGAAATACTTCGTCCTGGGGGCGTTGGCTTCGGGGATGTTGCTGTACGGTATTTCGATGGTCTACGGCGCGACCGGTCAACTGGTGTTGCCCGAAGTGGCCGCAGTCATCGCCAGCGGCAAGGCCGACCAGACCGTCCTGGTGTTCGGCCTCGTATTCATCGTAATCGGCGTTTCGTTCAAGTTCGGCGCTGTGCCGTTCCACATGTGGGTGCCAGACGTGTACCACGGCGCACCAACCGCCGTTACCCTGTTTCTGGGCAGCGCGCCGAAGATTGCGGCCTTTGCGTTGGCGATCCGCCTGCTGGTCGACGGCATGGGGGGGCTGCTGGCGCAATGGCAGGACATGCTGGTGATCCTGGCGGTACTGTCGATGGCGCTGGGCAACCTGGTCGCGATCGCACAGACCAACATCAAGCGCATGCTGGCCTATTCGACGATCTCGCATGTCGGCTTCATCTTCCTTGGTCTGCTTGCAGGTAGCGACAAGGGCTATGCCGCGGCGATGTTCTACGCCATCGTCTACGCGCTGACCGCTGCCGGTGGATTCGGTGTTATCGCAATGCTCAGCCGCAAAGGATTTGATGCCGAGAACATCCACGACCTCAAGGGGTTGAACGACCGCAGCCCATGGCTGGCGTTCATGATGCTGTTGATCCTGTTCTCGATGGCAGGGGTGCCGCCGACCGTCGGGTTCTTCGCCAAGTTGTTCGTGCTCGACGCGGTGATCAGTATCGACATGGTGTGGCTGGCCGCAGTGGCGGTGTTTTTCTCGATCATCGGCGCCTTCTATTACATCCGCGTGGTCAAGGTGATGTACTTCGACAAACCGATCGACAGTGCACCGCTGGTGGCATCGATGGACGCGCGCGTGATGATGTCCGTCAATGGATTGGCCGTGCTCGGCCTCGGGCTGTTCCCGGCCGCATTGCTGGGCGTCTGCAGGGCAGCATTCGGTGCCTGATACGCGGCGTGTACTGAACAAAAAACGCCATATTCCGGTTGTTCTGCAGAGCCGGTATATGTAGAATCACTAATGTCAGTTGCGGGGTGGAGCAGTCTGGCAGCTCGTCGGGCTCATAACCCGAAGGTCGTAGGTTCAAATCCTGCCCCCGCTACCAAATTTAAGTTACGTAAGTAACGGAAAAAAGGCTTATCCCTCTCGGGGTAAGCCTTTTTTGTTGCTTGTCTTTCCTGCTGTTTGCCATTCGGGACTATATGGGGACAAGGCAATGGCAAGATTATATAAGACACCCTCCGGCAGGTATCGAGTGAGGGTTAGGCGTGTGGGTCTTCCAGCCCTGTCAAAGACATTCACTAGTCGATCCACTGCTCATGCGTGGGCAAGGAAAGCTGAGAGTGATCTTGAGCGTTCAACCTATCTGGACCTGTCGGAAACGCTGACTCTAAAGCTTTCCAAGATTCTTACCAGATACTCCGAGGAAATTGCCGTCACTCAAAAGGGGTGGAAGCAGGAACAGAGTCGGTGCAAAGGACTGGGTGAGCGGCTGGGTTCGAGGATGTTAACCTGCCTGTTTTGGTGGTCATTGTTCTTGATGAATTGTTAAGATATGGCGATTAAAATAGTCATGCAATAGTTTCGTGACTATTCTGCTGTTCAATTTAGGTGTTGGTGCGATGACCAAAGACAGAATTTATTCCAGCTACACGCGTGAGGCAGCCTCCCTGCTTGGCAAGCAGATCCGCCTAGGGCGCAAGCAGCGCAAATGGACCGAGCAAGAGCTCGCCGAGCGCGCTGGGCTCTCTCGCGCCACCCTCCAGAAAGTAGAAAAGGGCGATCTCTCTGTGGCCCTCGGCCTGGTCTTTGAAGTCGCGAGCCTCGTCGGCGTGCCTCTGTTCGATTCAGGCAGTGCGCGATTGGCCAGCCACATAGCCCGCACCGATGACAAGCTCGCATTGCTGCCCAGCGCGGTGCGCAAACCAGGAAAGGTTCCCGTCGATGACGACTTCTAAACAGCCCTACAGCGAAGCCTTTGTCTGGATCTGGCTGCCCGGAGCAGTGGAGCCGGTCGTTGCCGGGAAGCTCACTGCTGAGAATGGCAGTGTTGTTTTCAATTACGGCAAAAGCTATCTTGCCCGCGACAATGCGATTCCCATCTATGAACCCGAGCTACCATTGCGTTCCGGGATCTTGCCATTGCTGCCGGGCCTGCAGATTCCCAGCTGCATTCGTGACGCTTCTCCCGATGCTTGGGGGCGGCGAGTTCTGATCAATAAGAAGTTTGGTCTCAAGGGCAAGCAGGCCGAGTCAATCGATCTTGATGAGCTGACTTGCTTGCTAGAAACCGGCTCCGACCGCATTGGCGCTTTAGATTTTCAGCGCTCAGCCACCGAGTATGTCCCGCGCCTGACACAGAACGTTTCTTTGGAAGAGCTGGTGCGCTCGGCCGAGAAGGTTGAGCAGGGAGTGCCGCTAACGCCCGAGCTTGATCAGGCGTTGCATCATGGCAGCTCGATCGGTGGAGCCCGCCCCAAAGCCCTGATCGAAGACGGCGACGTCAAATACATCGCCAAGTTTTCTTCGGCGTCGGATATCTACAGCATCGTCAAAGCCGAATTCATTGCCATGCGGTCAGCGCAATTGGTCGGGCTGAATGTTGCGCCTGTTCGTTTGACGACTTCGGCGCATAAGGACGTGCTGCTCATTGAGCGCTTTGACCGCGTGCATGCGGCCGACGGTTGGCAGCGCAAAGCGTTTGTCTCGGCGCTGACCATGTTTGGTCTCGATGAAATGATGGCCCGCTATGCCAGCTACGCCGATCTCGCAGAAATCATTCGCCATCGCTTTGGCAATGCTGCAGATACGCTGCGCGAGCTCTATGGCCGTTTGGTCTTCAACATCCTATGCGGCAACACCGATGATCATGCTCGTAACCATGCCGCGTTTTGGGATGGGGAGAGTCTGGAGCTCACCCCGGCCTATGACATCTGCCCGCAACCACGCACGGGCCAGGAGGCCGGTCAGTCGATGTTAATTGCAGGCCAAGATCATTTAAGCCGGATTTCGACCTGCCTGGATGCGGCAGGGCATTTCCTATTGTCGCGCGAGCAAGCTTTGGGACTCATTGAGTGCCAGTTGATAGGTGTCATAGAGCATTGGGAGAGCGTCTGCGACGAGGCGGGTCTCAGTGCGGTTGATCGCGCCTATCTCTGGGGGCGGCAGTTCCTGAACCCCTTCGCGTTCGATGATCTCAGCGGCGATGCCGCACACCTCAAGACCATGGCGGATGAAGCCCGCGCTTAGCGGTGTTTTGTCCTCACTATCCCTGAATTGTTGGATTTCTGCGCAGCGTCAGCCTGCTGAGCGCGTCTCATCACATGCCCAAGCCGGTATCAGACGAGGAACTGGAGCTCATGGTGCTGATCGATCGCTGCCACCTGAAACATCCCTTTTACGGTAGCCGACGCATCCGCGACTGGCTCGAGGATCAGGGCCATCGGGTCAACCGCAAGAAAGTCCGGCGTTTGAAGCGCACGATGGATCTGCAGCTCGAAGGCCCTAAAGCTATGAATCGCTCAAGGGCGATGATCCGATGCGGGCACTACACCTCAATCAATCGAGCGCGCTGATCGATGCCGGCAAAGATGGCATCTGCTGTCTTCTGCGGCATTTTCGCTCTTGCGGCCGTGTCTTCGGCTTCGCGGATGGCCGGGCGAATGCGGGACAGGATGTCTGCGTAAAGCTCATCCATGTCCTGTTTGGCGATGCCCACTTTTTGCGCGGTCTGATAGAAGTGATGCTGCTGGATGCCTTTGATGCGGTAATGACGGTTGTTGCCGACAGCCATCGCCAGCTTGATCTTGTGCGGTGAGTATTCCGGGTAGGGCGCGACTGACATCACGTCGTAAAGCGGAGTCAGTTTGAAGCCGCCCGGTGTCAGGAAGATCGAGAAGTTCTTGGCGTGGCCGTCGATCGCGGCCAGCAGCCAGAACACGATCTGAGCGCGCATAAATCGCAGGCGGTCTTCGCGCGAGGACTGCGAGCCGTTCAGGAAATCCAGGATATCGGCGATCCCGGGGCCGCCGTCGGACTGGTATTTGCGAATCGGTGAGATTCCGAGCGCCTGGCACATATCCTCCTGCGGAAGGCGGTAGAGCACCTTGCCTTTCCAAAGACGGTCGAAGCGCTCGACGACGATCACCGGCTTGCCGCCGAACTGCAGAACTTCGGTGTTTGCCGTGTTCAGCCCCAATGACCGGCACAGATTCAGGCACAGCCACTCGTTCCATGGTGTATCGGAAAAGTCCGCGCCGTTCGGACCTTGCTTCATCGCCGGTTTGAAAATGTGCGAGGTTGGTGTTGCGCCAAGTGACAACTGCCACTGCTGATTCATCCACAGGAAAGCGGTCTTTTCCTGCACGCCCGCCAGCGATATCCGAACCTCGTCCGTGTTGTCCTGCATGCCTAGCGGGTTGGTTGCGAGCGTGGCGAGGCGCCGTGCGATCTCATCATCGTTGACAGGGCGGTGGGGCATCGCCTCCGGATTGCCGGGGTCTTCGCCTTCAGGCACGAAGCGCAGCGCGCCGACGCAGTCGCGCCCGATGCTGGCGAGCAGGTCGAACGTGCCTGCGCTGTCGGCATGTTCGCGCGCGGCAATGGTCTCGCGCACCTTCTGGTCGTCCGGCAGCAACCCGTCGAAATAGGCATTCGCCGCATCGCCGGTCCAGACCTTGTCCGACAGCGGCATCGATAGCGAAATCGCGAAGGCCTTGTCCGAGGTCAGCCAGTCGGGCGCATAGCGGAATGCGATCGCGCCGCCGGGCGCGCGGGTATAGGTGCCGACGCAGCTCGTGCCGACATAGACATCCAGTACCCGTTCTTTGCGTTTGCGGCCCACCGGTTAGTACTCCGTCGGATCGAAGCTGGCGCTTCGGCGCGGGGACAGGTCGAGGTCCAGCGCCAGCGGCGCGAGCACCTTGAGCAGGGTGTCGATGGTGACGCTGGTCGTGCCGTTTTCCAGCGCGGAGATCAGCGGCTGGCGGACCGATGCCATTCGCGCGAGATCAGTCTGGCTCAGCTTTTTTGCCCGCCGGGCACGGCGCACGGCCGCCCCCAGGTCTTTTCTGTTCCGTATCGCCATGGTCTTGCCCTATCTATACGGAAAGCCGTATAACACAAAAAATATATGCGAAAGGAGATAAAGTCAAAATATCTTTTAAAGCAGATATTTCATGCTTATCCGTTTTAGACGATAAGCCTTCAGCGCCGGGCAGCGGTCTTGGGCATTCGAGTGCTTGCGCAGCTGCCTGCTCCATGCAAATGGCTGGCTGGCTCGCTGGCGACGTTCGTTGTCAATAACGATATTCCAGCGTTGCTTGGCCGTTCACGTGGCGCTCATGACTATTCAGCCATCCATAATCCAAAGCGACTTGAAGGCGCAGGCGATCGGTCAATTCGAAATCGGCGGCAGCACCGACAAGGCCACCGAAGGCGTTTTCATCCAGGCCGCTGTTGATACGGAAGCCGCCGACAGCCACGCTGGCATCGACAGCGTCATCGTGGACGTGACGTGATTGCAGCCCGGCATACAAGCCGACCTCGCCCCGGTCTCCGTGGCGGACCGCTTCGACCTGCCAGCGGGTGGACAGAACGTGTGACAACCGTGAATCGACTCGCAGGTTCGCATTGCCTGCGCCACTTTCCCGGTAGCCGTCGAAGTGGCTCAGTATGTAGCTTGCGGTCAGCGAGGGACGCAGTTCCCAGTTGGCGTCGACGTTGACGATGCGACCGACGCTGAGCGATGGGCTTATGTAAAAGCTGTTGTATTCGCTGATCGCGTGCTGTGGCCCCGCCAGACTGTCCACCACCGTCCTGCCGCTTTCGTGCCAGCCGCTGCCCACGATCACCGAGCCGCTGAGATATAGCTCATCCCGGTGGGTATTCCCGTAGACCCCGGCGAAAAGACTGTCAGTATCGCTGCCCGCATCGACTGCCTGGGTATTGGCACGCGCAACACCGGCGAGCCAGCCGACACGTTGTTCACCTGATGCGAACTCGTAGCCCGCCATCAATGCCCCATAGTCGTTATCGAAACCGCCTGTCCGGGCGTTGGCTGAAAGCCGGGTGGTGCCGCCAAGCGCCTGCCCCCAAGCCATACGGCCATCGTTCGGGTGGAATAGCCCAGGCGTCAGTTCCAGCGCAGCGACCTGTATGGGTTCGAAGACTGCTGGGGGGCGCAGACGTTGTCCGAGGAACCGGTGCACATCGCTACTGAAGTTGGCCAGCGACGTGACCTGCGCGGCCATCAGTACCGGTTCATAGATCACCACCGTATCGGCGTTCACCCTGTGCGCATTCTCTATGAACAGGTTGATGTTCTCGGTATTCTCGAACGTGAGAATCTCTGAAGGTGCAGAAGCGCTGTAGATATTGGCCGTGTCGTCGTCGCCGCTGCCGCCCATGTCGATCACGCCGACAATGCGTGAGCCCGGGAGAATATTCAGCGTCTGCGAGACATCGTCACCTTGAATGGCATGGGCATTGGCGGTTTGAATCAAGCCGCTGTTGTCGACAGTGGTATTACTCCCCGCCACCAGGATCCCGAACGCACCGTCACCGACAGTGACGATGCTCCCCGTATTGCTGATCAGGGTGGTGGATTTCTCTTCGACCGAGTAATACCCGATCGGAAGCGTGCTGTCGGCACGAATGCCCGGCGCATCGCGGCCCGCGGTGGAAATACTTCCGCTATTGACGATGCGGGACGTAAACGAGCCGGCATGATGGCCTGCATCCGACGGAAAGATGAAACCTTCGGACCTGATACCCGGCGCCTGTTTCCCGGCGGTTGCGATGTCACCGCTGTTGCTGATTGTCACGTCCACGTCGGCACTGCCACCTCGGGCGGAACCCGTCGCCCGCGAATACAGGCCGTCGGCAGACTCTCCCGAGGTGGCGATGCTGCCGTGATTGGCTATGGACACCGTGACTGTCGACGCAGCGCCATTGGCATTGGCGGAGGAGTCGATGCCAGACGCAAAGCTGCCGCTGCTGCGGACATGCCCGCTGTTTACGATGGCGACATTGGTATTTGCTGTCTCGTCAAGGCCCTCGGCGAACGCGGATGCAGCAGATCGCACGCCTGAGGAGACCTCTCCCCGCGTGGTTATATTGCTCTCGTTGACCAGCGCTATGCTGCTGCCTGCGATGCCTGATGCCAAACCACCTGGGGTCGCCCCGGAATCGAGATGACGGGTGTCGACCCGGGCCTGCATCCCACTCGCATCATATTCCCGGGTTTCTATTTCACCGGTGTTCGTGATTCTGGCCGAGGCCGACACCTGGCCGATGGAAAAGGAAATCGCATCCAGCGCGGCGTAGATCGCTGGAGCGTACTTGCCATTGGTGCGAATGCTTCCCTGGTTCTCGATATCGCCGGTGACCGATGCACTCGATCTGGTCCCGGATGAAGTTGCATCTGCGTTCAAGTCGATGCCCTGTGAAGACTCGCCATCAGTGCGGATGTTGCCGCTGTTTATCACGGTGACACTGTCGGCGGCCACAGCCTTGCCATCGGCTACTTCGGACTTGGCGAAGCTTCGGCTCGATGAACTGATGCCCATGGCGGCATTCTGCAAGGTGTGGATATTCCCGCGATTGATGATGACGGTGTCTGACGCGGCGCTGGCGTTCTTGACGGGTACGGACGAGGTACTACTGGCAACCGCGCTATTGCTGAAATAGGATCCAATCCCGTTCGATCGATCGCCGTCGGTTTGGATAAGTCCCCCGTTGTACAGGTCGACCGCAACGACACTGGTTCTCGGTCCCAGCAGTAACGGATCGGGAAAGCTACGGACACTGGATTCGATTCCTGAAGCATCGAACCCCGCTGTGTGGATACTGCCGCTATTACGCAATATCACGTTGCCGGTACTCGAATAGATACCCGAGGCGAAATATCCGGCCGTATCGATTCCACCACTCGCAACCACCGTAGTGCCGACTTCCGAGACAGCGATGCCGTGTGAGTAATTTCCCAGCGTGTTTATCGTTCCGCTGACGGTTAGGCTGGCATTGGGCCCGTCCAATGCGATGCCATCAGAAGAACCGGTGGTATCTATCTGTCCGCTGGAGACCACCGTGGCATCGCTGGCCAGGACAGTAATGCCGGCTGCACGCGAACGGATACTGCCTTCGTTGTTGATCGAGGCTCCGGCGCCCGTTACAAGCAGTGCATCGCGGTAGGCGCTCGGTTGCAGCGTGCCGCCTGCATGGATGATGCCGGTTTCGCCGTCGCCCAGAATCTGTTGCGTCGTCTCGACCTGACCATCGAAGATCTCAAACGAGGCGGCAGTCGACATGTCAACATGCAGCGTGAGGAAGATGGCAGTGGCCACGACGCCGCCGCATCTGATGGCGGGCGCGTCGTGTAAATGCCGCGTAGGTGTTTTTCCGCCCTTGAGCAAGTTGTTGAAGATTGCGTGCAACGAAGGTCCGTTTCCCGTCTGATGTTTCCGAATAGCCAAGCCCGGCGAGCTACCAACGCAGCCGATATTGTAAAGGACTGCCATCAGTTGGAACATCTTCCACCCCGCGGTCGGTACTGATGCCGCAACGAAGTGTCTGCTTTGGACCGGTATCGGTGGATCAATCGGCACCCCCTGCTACCCTTGTAAAAAGGTTTGGCCCCGCATGCGGATCACGTCGCAGAGAAGACGAGGGCCCGGGAGGTTCCCATGCTTTCAAAGCGGCGTCTCAAGATCCTGGTCTCAGCGGCTTCTCTTCTCTGCCT
>Ga0116164_10002259_pt1 | contig 13940 bp, 12 predicted proteins | sample AD_UKC109_MetaG_FD_89888 | JGI IMG/M metagenome (GOLD analysis project Ga0116164, IMG submission 89888) | Active sludge microbial communities of municipal wastewater-treating anaerobic digesters from Hong Kong - AD_UKC109_MetaG | ecosystem: Engineered > Bioreactor > Anaerobic > Digestate... | reverse complement strand
CTGCTGGAGGCCGACGCGCTGGAGGGCAGGGGTAACGCCCTGGTGGATCGCGCGCTTTTGCAAATCGCGGAGCATTACCGCGAAGCCATCTCCCTCAAACAGCTGGCAGGCATCATGGAGATCAATACCTCCTACCTGGGTCAGCTCTTCAAAAAGACCACCGGGGAATCGTTTACGGGCTACGTCAACCAGTACCGCATCCAGAAGGCCAAAGAGCTGCTGGCGCAGACGACCCTGAAGGTTTATGAGGTGGCGCAGGAGGTCGGGTTTACCGATTACCACTACTTTTTGATTATTTTCAAGAAACTGACGGGATCCACGCCCACCGATACGCGCATCTAGAATTTTTACCATAAAACCTAGAATTCGTCCTATTGATTCGCGAAAGATGAAACGTTACGATTAGCATACATCAACCGCAAAATAAAAAAAGGAGCGATCTGTTATGAAACGAGTTCTTACCCTTCTCATGGCCGTAACCCTGCTGATCGGTGCGTTCGCAGGCACCGCTTTTGCGGCAACCCAGAAAATTGTCTTCTGTGTAAACATCCAGCCCCAGCTGCCGGTGGAGTACTGGCAATCTATCGCGGATGCCTACATGGCGGCCAACCCCGATGTGGAAGTGGAAATCATCGGGCAGCCCTCCTCCAACGTGGACGTTTTCCAGTATGAAAAAACCCTGCTGGCCACCGGACAGTTCCCCGATGTCATGGTTATGCAGAACCCAGCCGACTTTGTGCCCTCCGGCGCGCTGCTGCCCTTCACGGACGAAGAGCTGAGCTACCTGCTTGACCCGAGCCTGGGCAAGATCGACGGCGTGCAGTACGTAGCCAACTACAAAAAACAGGTCATCGGCGTGTTCTATAACATGGACATGTTCGCGGCCAACGACCTCGCAGTGCCCACGACCTATCAGGAATTCCTGGATGTCTGCGAAGCGCTGAAAGCCAAGGACATTCTGCCCGTTTCCATCGGCATTAAGGACGGCTGGCCGCAGATCATGCTGGCGAACATGCTGGCCGGTACCGACCTGCTTGCCAAGAACCCGAACTGGGGTATCGAGCGCAATGCCGACCTCGTGAAGTTCAACAACCCGGATCTGGTCAAGGCGATGGAAAAATACCAGTACATCTGCCAGAATTATGCCGGCGACAGCCTGCCCTCCATCACCTATACGCAGATGCTGGAGCAGTTCTTCACCGGTCAGGCCGCCATGCTGCCCATGGGTTCCTGGGTGAACGCGGAAGTCGCCAAGGGCCTGCAGGAGTTTGAAGTGGGCTGGTTCCCGATGCCCGGCGACGACAATGCCAACGTGCTGTCCGTGTTCGTCAACGAAGGCCTGTCCATCAGCTCCTACACGAAGTATCCGGAAGTCTGCAAGGACTTTGTGAAGTTCTTCTTCTCCGACAGGCAGCTCTACAGCGACTTCCTCAAGGGCGAGCAACTGTTCAGCACCACCAAGGAAGCCGTGCCCTACGAAATGATCCCCCTGCGCAAGTACATCGAGCAGGCCATCGTGGGCATGCAGGAAGTCGAAGGCTTTGAGAGCATGACGGGCGATGCCGCGTTCCTGCCGGGCCTCAAAGACTACTACACCAACAAGCTAACCCAGAACATTGCCATCGGCAACGATGTGGCAACCGAGCTGGATAAGTTCGATGCCGAGTGGGATATTGCCAAGGACGCCTTGAACTAAACACAAGCAAACCTGTATGGGATTCAATTGGAGGGTAAGCCGTAAAACGTTTGCCCTCCAATTCCATCACGGAGGAACGGCAATGAAGCAAAACAAGCTTTATGATACCATTTTTCTGGCACCTGGTTTTATAGTCTACATCCTGTTTATGATCGTGCCGGTTGTAATGTGCTTTTACTACAGCTTCACCAACTGGGACGGCATCAGCACCACGTTTCGCATGATCGGTTTGAAAAACTTCGTGACGCTGTTTCGGGACGCGTCATTTTTTCAGGTATTGAAGGTTACCGTCATCATTATGGTGGTCACCAGCGTGATCTACAACGTGCTGGGTATTATTCTGGCCGCGCTGTTGAACGATAAGGGAAAGCTGTCCAGCATCTCCCGCAGCGCGATTTTCATCCCCACGGTGATGAGCGCGGTTGTGGTCGCGTTTATCTGGTCTTATATGGTGCAAACAAACGGCGGCGTCATCAACTCAATCATTCTGGCATTGGGCGGAAGCGCCATCGATTTCTATAAAACACCGCTGACAACCATTTTCGTGATTTCCGGCATCATCTGCTGGAACAGCATCGGCTTTTTCGTCGTGATCTACCTCTCCACACTGTCCACCATACCCCAGGAGCTGTATGAGGCCGCCAAGGTAGACGGCGCGGGCTGGTTTCACCGCTTCCGCCACATCACATTGCCGCTGCTGGCGCCAGGCATTACCATCAACTGCATACTCGCGGTTGCGGGCGGGTTGAAGCAATACGACCATGTGAAGGTGATCACGGGCGGCGGCCCGGGCGGGGCAACGCAGACGGTCACGCTGTTCAGCGTGGAAAAGGCGTTTGAGTATAACCGCAGGGGCTATTCCTCGGCGGCCGTCATTGTGCTGTTCATCATCATCGTCATCCTGACCGTCATCCAGCTCTCCATTTCCAAGCGACACGAGGTGGAGTACTGATATGAAAAAAGCATCGGTCGGTCTCCTGGTGAAAAACGTTCTGGTTCTGGTCTTTGCGCTGATTTATCTTGCGCCGCTGTATATCGCGGCGGTCAACTCCATCAAGCCGTACGACGAGGTGATCAAGGCTCCGCTGCAGCTTCCCGTGAAGGCGACGCTGCAGAACTTCGCGGACGCGTTTCAGTCGTCCAACATGCTGGCGCTATACCAAAACAGCATTCTGATTACCGGGTTATCGGTCGTACTGCTGATCATCATCACATCCATGGCCGCTTACATCATCGCGCGGCGGACGGGGAAGCTCTACCAGGCCCTTTATATCTTCTCGCTGGCCGGGATTATGATTCCCCCGATTGTCACCCTCATCCCCAGCATCAAAACCCTGAGCGCTCTGCACCTACTGTATACCATGCCGGGCTTGCTGCTGTTTTACGGCGGCACCTATTTCAGCACGACCATCTTCATCTACGTCGGCTATATCAAAACCATTCCCAAAAGCATTGATGAGTCCGCCTATATGGACGGCGCCAATCCCATCACCACGTTTTTCCGCATTATCTTCCCGCTGGTCAAGCCCTGCACCGCAACGGCGGTCATCTTTCTGGGGATGTGGATTTGGAATGATTTTCTAAACCCCATGTATATCCTCGGCTTCAGCGGCGGCAAAACCATCACCACGGGCATCTACAACGCCATCGGCACTTATACGTCCAAATGGAATTTGGTGTTCGCCAACGTGCTGCTGGCGTCCCTGCCCATCATCATCGCGTATCTGTTTATGCAGAAAATCTTTATGAAGGGGCTTACCTCGGGCGCGGTCAAGGGGTAGCAGCCTGGTCGCTACGTTTGAATATCTGATCGCATACAAAGCACACAGCCGTCCTGTATCAGGACGGCTGTGTGTTTCCATTGGTCTGCTACCGGAAGCGGTTGAGCTTGCGGTACACCGACGGCGTGACCCCGTAAATCTCCCGAAACACACGGGCAAAGTGCTGGCGGTTGTTGAACCCGGAGTCCATGGCGATTTCAATAATCGGGAACCCGGTCGTTGTCAGCAGCTTGGCCGCATGGTCGCAGCGCACGGCGTGCACATAATCCACAATGCCTCCGCGCATATAACGGTTGAACAGCGCCTCCAGATAGGAACGGCTGATGCCGATGTTTTTGGCAATGGTCTCCACGGTGATCGGCTGCTGAAAGCTTTTGTAAATATACTTTTTAGCGTCTGTCACATATCGTATACCAGTATAGCAGTTCCGGCTGTAAAAGGACCGTGCGATGCGTACCAGCAGGTTCTCCAGAGAGCTTCTAAGCGCCGTCTCCTTCTCCCCCAAATCGTTCTCCCATTCATACCGGACCTCGCCCAAAGCCATGTTGATGAACTGCCGGTCCTCCATAACACAGAAGCGCCCCTTCTGCGCGAAAAAGGAGTCAATCATCGGCGCGGACAGGCATAAACGGTTGAGGTCGATGGCCGGTGCGGATTGTGTCATTGCAAGGGTTAGCAGCACATAGCGGCACTCCTGGCCGGGCATTGCCCTAAGCTCCGCCTGGGTGTTCCGACCCAGAAAAATCACCGATCTCGCGCTCAAGGCGTGGGACTCCGCATGCCAGAAAACCTGACAATTCCCAGAACTGATCTGTATAATGGAGTTCTCATCCTCTGTGCATGTAAGCTGCGTCGATTCGCCGACAAACCCCTGCCTACACGCCTGTATCCATAGCGGTAATTTCGTTAAATAAGGATATGGCATATTATCTCCCAAATTTTTTAGACAATCCGTTCCATTCTTCCAAACATCATTCATTATATTGCCCATTGCACTCAGCTGTCAATTATAATGCGGGTGAAGGATGTGTTAGCTAAATGATTCCCACGCACGATGAGGGTCAGTCCCCTCGCCTTTTCGCTTTGCTTGCAAAGGAATACGCCGTACGGGAAACCCGCGGCGAGCAGGCGGAAGCACTGGAAGAAACCGCCCAGCTGCTGCTGCGCACCTGCGGCCCGGCCACTGCCGACGAACGTAAGCGGCTGCAATGCGCGGTGGAAACGCTGTCTCAAAATCGCAATACCGTAGTGTTTGACGATTCAGGGCTTCCCTCTATAATGGTACGGGTACCCGCCATCCGCGAAAAGGACGTGCTTGCCAACGGCAGCGACGCGCTCCATCCCGCGTTTTCCGGCGGCCAGGACGAGTTTCTGGTCGGCAAATACCTAAGCAGCGATTGGAACGGCCACGCCTGTTCGCTTCCGCTGGGCAATCCGATTTTCGGCCTGAACCAGGACGCCGCGATACAGTACTGCAAGCAAAAGGGCAAGGGCTGGCACGTTACCCCGTTTGCCCTGCGCATGGCGATCGCCATGCAATGCAGACGGCAGGGGTTTTTGCCCAACGGCAACAGCATGAACGGTTCCTGCTATCTGTTCCCGCAGGAAACCGGCCTTCCCGCAGGCGACGGCCGCACACTGTGCGGCAGCGGCCCTCTGACCTGGTCACATGACGGCACACCCGATGGTCTGTATGACCTGAGCGGAAACCTGAACGAATGGGATATCGGTTACCGTCTGATGGACGGCGAGATCCAAATCATCCCCATACAGGCGCTTTTAGCACAGGATGCCGATTTGAGCGTAAGCTCCCCCCTGTGGCGCGCGCTGGATGCGGACGGCTGCCTGGCGCTCCCCGGCAGCCCGGATACCTTGAAATACGATGCGCCATACGGCCAAATCCGGATGACGCGCCATATCACCCACCCGGGCATCGGCAACTGCGCGTTCGCCGATCTCCAAACCGAACCGGGCCTCACCCCGCCACTGATGGCAAGACTCCTGGGACTCTATCCCGAGGACGACCGAAACGGCTATGGCCTGGGCTGGCGCTGGATTAACACCTCCGGGGAAGGCATGCCGCTGTGCGGCGGCGCGCACCGCGCCGAGGACCATGCGGGCGTGTTCTTTGTCGGCGCTACCTACCCGCGCACTAAGGATTATGCGCTCACAGGATTTCGCATTCTGTATAACCCGAAGGAGGGAACACAGTGATCGGAAACAACCGTATGCTCCGCAAGCAATCCTTTGCACGGGATTTCAAAAACAACCGCGTTTACCTGCTGTTGCTGATCCCCGCCATTGTGTATGTCATCATTTTCAACTACATCCCCATGGGCGGCGCTGTAATCGCCTTCAAGAACTACAACTACTCGGCGGGCATTTTCGGCAGCGCGTGGGTGGGTTTGAAGAACTTCCGGTTCCTGCTCATCTCCAACAAGCTGTGGACGCTGACGCGCAACACCCTGGCCTACAACTTCGCCTTCATCGTCATCGGCATGTTTCTGGAGGTCATGTTCGCCGTCATCATCAACGAGATGCGCAGCCGGTGGTTCAAAAAGACGTTCCAGTCGTTTATGTTCCTTCCGTTTTTCGTATCGTGGGTCGTTGCGGTATCGGTGATCCAAACGCTGCTGGACTATGATAACGGCCTGGTTACCCGCATTGTGGAATCGTTCGGCGGCAATATGACCAATATCTATACCACAGCGGCGCCCTGGCCATTCCTGCTGGTATTCTTCCGCATGTGGAAAGGCGTAGGCTACGGCACCATCATTTACCTGAGCGCCGTAACCAGCATCGATCAGGAAATGTACGAGGCGGCGGATATCGACGGCGCCAACAGCTGGCAAAAGGTGTTCAAGGTGACCATTCCCAATCTTGTGCCGACGATGATTATCATGTTTCTGCTGGCCGTGGGACAGATTTTCAGGGGCGACTTCGGCATGTTCTTCCAGCTGGTCGGCAACAACGGCGTGCTGCTGGAAACCGCCGATATTCTGGACCTCTACGTATACCGTGCGCTGTCCTCCGGTACCAACCTGGGTATGAGCGCGGCGGCAGGCCTGTACCAATCCGTGCTGTGCTTTGCAACGATCATGACGGTAAATTATATCGTAAAGAAAATCCAGCCGGACTACACACTGTTTTAGGAGGAGAATGGCATGATTGCAGTCAAGGGCCGCAGAATCCCGCCCAATGAAGTGGCGTTCCGTTCTCTGGGATATATTCTGTTATTCATATTCGGTATGCTTTGCGTCATCCCGTTCTACCTGATCATCGTTTCATCGTTCGCAAGCGAGCAGGCGCTGATCAGCCATGGTTTCCAATTGTTTCCGTCCGAGTGGTCGCTGGACGCATACGGCTTTGTATTCACCAATCCGGCGCGCATCGGCCGCGCGTACTTCAACACCGTGTTCGTGACCATCGTCGGCACCACGTTTTCGCTGATGATGTCCACGCTGACAGGCTATGTGCTGTCCCGGCCGCAGTTCAAATGGCGCAACTTCTTTTCCTTCTTCTTTTTCTTCACCACGCTGTTCAACGGCGGTCTGACGCCCTGGTACATCCTGCTGACCCGCGGGCTGCACCTGAAGAATACATACTTCGCGCTCATCCTGCCGCTGATGTTTTCCGTGTGGAATATGATCATCGCCAAAAACTACATGAAGGGCATCCCCTTCGAAATCAGTGAGAGCGCCAAGATTGACGGCGCGGGCGAGCTGAGAATCTACGCGCGGCTGTACATGCCCATCGCAAAGCCCCTGCTGGCCACACTCGGCCTGTTTGCGGCGCTGGCCTACTGGAACGACTGGTACCACAGCATGCTGTTCAATACCGACGAAAACCTGCAGTCGCTGCAATATTTTTTGCAGGATATGCTCTCCACCATTCAGGCCCTCAAGGACCTGGTCGCACAGGGCAATGCGGAGCTCGTCAAGGGCATCAGCCTGCCGACGACCGGCATGAAAATGGCCATGACCGTTGTGGTCACGGGCCCGATCATCTTCCTCTACCCGCTGGTGCAGCGCTATTTCGTCAAGGGCCTGACCATCGGCGCGGTCAAGGGTTAACTTGGTGTAACGGAGCATGAACGAGGTGCTCCGCACGTATAACGACCAAATTTGACAGGAGGTAAACCCATGAAGAAACTGGTATCTTTGCTACTGTCCCTGGTTCTGGTTCTGGGTGGCATATCTTTCGCTTCCGCGGAAGCGGCCGACACCACCAATCCCTGGGCGAATCTGGATCTCTCCGAATATACGGAGATCAACTTCTACGTCGTAGGCGTTCTCGGCGCCGACTGGCAGGAGGTTGTGGACGCGGCCAACGAGCTGATGATCGAAAAGATCAACACGAAGGTCAACTTTGTCCATGTTTCCTGGGGCGATTTCCAAAGCAAGTACTCCCTGTTCCTCTCCGGCGATGAAGACATTGATCTCATCTACGGTGCCGCATGGTGTAACTATTCCGACTATGTAAAGGCCGGCGCATACGCGGGCTTCGACTGGGATTTTGTACAGACCTACATGCCGCTGACGGCCGAATCCCAGGCGGCTTCCTCCTGGAAGGAAGCGGAGTATAACGGGCTTTACTACTGCGTGCCCCGCGACGATACTTCCATTTCCTGGAGCGGCGTGCTGACCCGGCAGTCCCTGCTTGACAAGTACGGCTTTACCGCCGACGACATCAACAGCTACGAAGCGCTCGTAGACTACTACTATGCCATCGCCGAAGGCGAAAAGGATACCGGCGTGTACGCGTTCAATCCGCAGGGCTCCTACCCGTTTGACACCAACTGGTACACAACCCGCTATCATTATATGGATGTCAACGCCGGCTCAGCCACGTGGATGGTCTGGAAATACGATACCGGCAAAGCCTTTGATGTCAACGATCTGCACTGGTACGCCGATACCGACGATTTCCTGCAGTATGCGCTGCAGATGGCCGATTTCTACAAGCACGGCGTGTTCCCCTCCAGCGTGATCTCCAACAGCACCATGCTGGATGATAATTTCCAGGCAGGCACCTCCGCCACCCAATTCTCCTGGCCGTTTGGCTTCAAGGGCTGGCAGGATCGCATCGTGGACGACACCGTTGTGTACCTTGACGCGCAGTGGAGCGACACCGCAGCCACCCGCCGCGGCAATTACATGGGGTACGGCGCATGCTTCCCGGTTGCCTCCAAGAAAATGGAACGTGCCGCGATAGCGCTGGACTGCATGAAGAACGACCCTGAAGTCAACCGCCTGCTGGTGAGCGGCTTTGAAGGTCGTCACTATGTAATCGACGAAGCCACCAACACCTACACCCTGGGCCCGGATGCGGCCAACTATGGCTGGGGCAGCTGGTGCTATCTCCTCCAGCACGACGAAGACCCGCAGGCTCAGCTGTCTCCCGAAATGCAGGCCTATCAGGATAAGTATGTTGCGGCGGAAGTGCCCTCCAGCACCTTCCCTGTGAACGGCTTTGTGTATGACTCCTCCAAGTACGAAGCGGAACTGGCCGTTATTGCCTCGCTGCTCAGCGAGTACCGCTTCTCCTTCTGCTTTGGCATCTACGGCGACCAGACCGAAGCGAAATACCACGAGTTCATCGACCAGTGCAAGGCCATCGGCCTGGACGATATCGTGCAGGACTTCCGCGACCAGCTGGCCGCATATAACGCTCAATGATCAACTTCACGCCGCTGGAGCGTACCGCTCCGCAAGCCGTGGGCATCCCCTCTGGGGATGTCCACGCGCTTGTGGATGCGCTGGAGGCCTCCGGCACAGAAATGCACGGATTGATGATCCTCCGCCACGGCAAAGTCGCCGCCGAGGGCTGGTGGGCACCCTACGCGCCGGGTCAGGTGCACGGAAGCCAATCCCTGACCAAAACCATGACAGGCTCGGCCTTCGGCATCGCGATGCAGGAGGGCCTTTTGGGCCTTGATACCCTGCTGACGGACATCTTTCCCGAATATGCGCACCTTTGCGCCGGCAAGCCATACTGGAACGAGCTGCGCATGCGGCACATGACCACCATGGGCTCCGGCATGGAAGCCCAGCCCGCGATTGACAAGCCGGACTGGATTGAGAAGTTCTTCACCATGGACATCCTCCATCAGCCCGGTACCGCCTTTTACTACAACAGCGCAGCCTGCTCCATGGTAGGCGCGTGCATCCGCAAGCTCACGGGACTGGGTCTCCGTGAATACCTGCGCCCCCGCATGCTGGATCTCATCGGCATCGATGCCGACCGCCTGAAATGGCATTGCCATCCCGACGGCATGGAGAACGGCAGCGGCGGCCTGGTCTCTACCACCGAGGACAACGCCCGCCTGATGGAACTCTACCGCCGGGGCGGCGCCTGGAACGGAAAGCAGATTCTTTCGCCCCAGTGGGTGACGTTTGCCATCCAAACGCAAAACGACCACCTGATAGACCAGACCGTATCGTACGGCGGCATGATGTGGAAACGCCGCGATTGCCTGATGGCGGACGGCGCCATGGGACAATGGTCCATGCTGTTTCCTAAAAAACAAACCGTCGTCTCCCTCAGCCAGACGATCTCCACCGCGTCGCAGGGCGATGCGGTGATGGATGCTGTATTCCAATTTGTGAACGCACTTCCCGATGATGCTCTGCTGCAGGACGAGCAATGCAACGCGGACCTGCAAACACGTATGAAGAAATTAGCAATCCCGGCTCCCCAGTACTGCGAAAATCCTGGCCTGCTGCAAAGGCTTGACCATACAACCTATACAATCACCCAAGGAAATCCGCATTTCTTTGCCGACGACCTGATCATCTTCAATCCGGGTTACGCCATGGAGATTCTGGGCTTCGGTTTTGAAGCGGCGGACGGCAACCTGCTGCTGACCGTGGAAACCAAAAGCGGCGCTCTGCAATGCCCCATCGGGCTGAAGGGACAGCGCTTGATTTGCACAATGCCCAACAACAACCTTGCCCGAACCCTGGCGCTCAGCGGCGCGATGCCCGACGACCAGACCCTGGAGCTTGAGATTCGCTGGCTGGAAAGCTGCCGCGTACAGCGCATAACATTCCATTTCTCGCACGACGAAGCGGAGGTCGTATCCTCCCGCGACAAGGTTGGCGGATTCGATATTCCCGACGAGACCATTCACATGGTGAAAAAAGGAGGCCCCCATGCCTAAACCCTACCATGGCAGGCATATGAAGGACGTCAAGATTCTTTATAACGTCCCCTGCACGCTGCGCGACGGCACTGTGCTTTACGCCGATGTGTACCGCCCCAACGATGACGAAGCCTATCCGGCAGTTGTCAACCGCACCCCGTATCTGAAAGATAATCTCGGCCCGGTCGTCGGCTATATGCGCGCGCCGGAATTCGCCGCCGCCGGATACAACGTTGTGATTCAGGACGTTCGCGGAACCGGACACAGCGAAGGCATTTGCGATCCGGCGGGCCATCAGGACGAGGACGGGTATGACACCATCGAAGCGATTGCCGCCATGCCCTGGTGTGACGGTCAGGTGGGGATGATCGGCGAATCATACCACGGGTTTTCCCAGCTGGCCTGCGCGCGCTCCAATCCCCCGCATCTAAAGGCGATTTGCCCGTTTCAAACCTCATGGACGAAGTTCCCCGCCATTTACGATTTCGGCGTGTTCTCGCCGGTGCTGTACGGCTGGATTTATGGCCGCTGTGCCGACCGGGAGGCGTACTATCCCGGCCAGTATTCCAAACAGGCACAGGAGCAAATGGCCTATTACGGCGCGCACGGCAACGAGCAGGCCGCCTGGCTGCCCCTCAAGGATATGCCCGCCGCCAGCATTGACGGCGTGCCGGAGCTGCAATTCCAGCGCGATTTGCTGGAGCATATCGACGATCCGACATACCTCCAAACCATCGGCCGGGTGGAGGGCTTTGAACAGGTCACCGTTCCCCCGCTGATTCTGACAGGCTGGAACGATTTCCTGCGCGATAAAACGCTGTACAACTTTGTGGAGTTTCAAAAACGCGGCGGCAGCGAAGCCTGCCGAAACGGCGCCAAGCTGATTGTCGGCCCGTGGCTGCACGGCGACAGGCTGGACCGGGTGATCGAGGGGATAGATTTTGGCCCCGAAGCCTCCGGCGACGCGATTGATATGGTCGGCAAGCTCATCCAGTGGTTTGATTATTGGACCAAGGGCAAAACCGGACCGTTCATGAGCGGAAAACCTGTGTTATTATTCATTATGGGTGAAAACACCTGGCGGGAGGAAAGCGAATGGCCGCTTGCCCGCGCGCAGTACGTGCCTTGGTATTTCCACAGCGACGGGAAAGCCAACACGCTGCATGGAGACGGCACCCTCTCCGGCGGTCTGCCCCAGAACGAGCCCGCCGATACCTTTGATTACGATCCCATGAACCCCTGCCCGTCCAGCACCGGCGACACAACCCGCTGGATGACCCAGGATCAGCGCCCCAACGAGCAGCGCGACGATGTTTTAGTCTACACCACGCCAGCCTTTGACAAGGATACCGAGCTGACCGGCCCCATTTGGGTCGACCTGTATGCGGCGTCCTCCGCCGTGGATACGGATTTTGTCGCCAAGGTGAGCCTGGTACTGGAGGACGGCACTGCCCGCCCCCTGGGCATGAAGCTGGTGCGCGCGCGCTACCGCAACGGCCATGACGCAGAGCTTCTCACCCCCGGCGAGATCGTACACTATTCCATCGAAGCGGCAAACACGGCGCTGCTAGTAAAAAAGGGCCAGGCTATCCGCGTGGATATCACCAGCAGCCTGTTCCCCGACGCCGACCGCAACATGAACACCGGTGGGCGCGTAGGCTACGAGAGCACGGGTGTGATCGCGCATCAGACCATTTACCACGACCGCGCGCATCCGTCCTGCGTAAAACTGCCTGTGATTCCCCGGCCGTAAAACTAAACACTCAGAAAGGTTTGCTATGGCAACGCTTCGCTTTACGTTCCCTTCCAAGGTTCTGCGTTCTCAGGCTGAAATTCGCGCCGTGATCCCCGACAAGGGGGAGGATTGCGCGGTGCTATGGGTATTGCACGGCGCAAACGCCGACTGCAACGAATGGTTTCACGATTCCTCCATTGTGCGTCTGGCCCGGCAGTACAACCTTGCGGTGGTCTCCACGTCAATCTTCAACGGCTTCGGCGTCAACATGGCGCACGGCGCACGCTATGCCGATTATCTGGAAACCGAATGGATTCCGGCGGTACGCGCCGTTCTGCCCTGCCTGAGCGAAAAAAAAGAGAAAAACTTCGTCGCGGGCGTGTCTATGGGCGGCTTCGCGGCATTCCGGCTGGCCTTCAACCGGCCGGATCTGTTCAGCCGTGCGGGCGCGTTCGCCGGCTCTATCGGGATGCCGATGATTTTTGAACGCTTTGAGCGCGGCATCCAGCCCGGACACGACGATTTTTACCATGCCTTTGGCAGCTACCAAAACCTGGTGCAAAACGAAAACGACGTGATTTGGCTGGCACAGCGGCGTGTGAAGGATGGCACCGCGCCGCGCCTGTTTATGTTCTGCGGCACGGAGGATTTTGGCTACGCGCTCAACACCATCGCGCGGGACGACCTGCGCATGACGGGCGTCGACGTAACCTGGATTGAAGCGCCCGGCACGCACGACTTCAAGATTTGGGATGCCCAGCTGCCCGCGTTTTTAGACTGGCTGGAGGTGGCGGCACAATGATTGTGATTTCGAATCAGGCGCATTTACAGGCACTCGGCATCGCCGCAAGCTTTGCCGTAGCCCTGCCGGATGCGGTCTGCACGCAAAAAACCCGCGTCCCCTATGTGCTGTGCCTGCACGATTACGGGCAGAATGCCGATAGGTTATTGCGCATGCTGGCCTGCGATGCGCTGGTCGACACGCAAAACATCGGCCTGTTGATACCCGACGGGCAAAACAGCTGCTTTCTGGATATGGCGTACGGGCCGCATTGGGAGAGCTACCTGATGAACGAGCTGCTCCCCTATGCCCAGCGTACCTTTCCGTTGCAAAATACCCCCAGGGTGTTTGGAGTCGGCACCGGCGGCTGGGCCGCCGCACGGCTCGCCGCCGCGTATCCGGACCGCTTTGCCGCATCGGCAGCCGCAAATGCCCGTCCGGATCTGCCCGCGCTGTATGCGCAGGGAAAGCTAAGCGATAGGCCGGATCTGGAAGCGGCGTTCGGCGATCCCCAAAGGTTACAGGAGTATCCGGTAAACAAAAACACGGTATGGCTTGAGGGCGCAAACGCCCTGCAAGTACTATATAACAACGATTGGAGCACCCCCGCATGAAGCAGCAGCGCATCTTTACCCGCGACTTTATCCTGGTGTTCATAGCCGCCGGACTGATACGCATATGCTATCAGATTCAAAATACCGTAACCCCGCTTTACGTACAAAACCTGGGGTTTTCCACCTCGTCCATCGGACTTTTGGTTACGGTGGTCACCATCGCGTCCCTGGCGCTGCGCCCGTTTCTGG
>Ga0116164_10002257_pt1 | contig 13944 bp, 6 predicted proteins | sample AD_UKC109_MetaG_FD_89888 | JGI IMG/M metagenome (GOLD analysis project Ga0116164, IMG submission 89888) | Active sludge microbial communities of municipal wastewater-treating anaerobic digesters from Hong Kong - AD_UKC109_MetaG | ecosystem: Engineered > Bioreactor > Anaerobic > Digestate... | reverse complement strand
CCTTCGCTCAGACTGTACGAGGCTTCGGCTTTGAGTCCTTTTATCTTCTGAAATTCGTATTGTAATTTGATGTACAGGTTGTTCCCTTTATCGACCGATTGGCGGTAACTGCCCGAATTGAAAAAGGCGAAGGGGTTGAAATCGACATTGTTGCCCACATACTTTCCGTCGATCATGTAGGGTGACCAGCGGGGCGCCTGCAGCAATTCCTGGAAAAAGTCTTCCATGGTATTGTTTCCTGCACCGGTATAATACGGCCGTTTGTAGTCCCTACTGTCGAGGTTTAGGGTTACGGCTGCTTTCATTCCCTGGAATATTTCGGCGTCGAGGCTGAGTCGGTACGAATGTTTTCCCACCCCAAGGCCGGGGAAATTTCCTTCTGTATACACGTACGTGCCCCCGCAATAGTATTGGACCTTTTCATTACCACCGCTTACATTTACGGAATGACGTGAGATGGAGGAGGGTTGCCATGCGTCGGCCAGCCAGTTGTAATCCAGGTCTTTCATCATATTTAGTTCATGATCGCTGATTTGTTCGAAGCTTACGTCGTCCTTGTATCGTGCATTCAGCATTCTGGCATGGTCGTAAGCGCTCAGCATTTCGGTTTGCTGGGTGGCATCCATAAAACCCTGACTGCCCGAATACGATAACCGGAGTTTTCCTTCTTTGCCCCGTTTGGTTTTAACCAGGATAACCCCATTGGCCCCCTTACTGCCGTATACGGCTGCCGAAGCATCTTTCAATACCGAAATGCTTTCCACCTCTGAGGGGTCGAGCATTTCAAAATCGCTTTGCGATGCGTCGAAACCATCGATGATGTACAAGGGGGTTTCGTCCTTAAAAGTGCCACCGGCCAGGCCAAAAGTTGTTTCGGCACGGATTTTCACCCGGGTGTCGGCACCCGGGTTTCCCGTGGGCTGTGCCGGTGAAATATGTACGCCGGCCAGGCGGCCTTCGAGCAGGTTGGTCATGTTGCTCACCGGAATGTCTTCAATTTCCTTTGATGTCATGCTGGCCACTGACCCCAGGAGGTTGGCCCGTTTAACTTCGCCGTACCCGACTACGACCACCTCGTCGAGGTCGGTGGTCTCCGCTTCCAGGACAACATCGATGGTTTTGCGTCCACCAACGGCCACTTCATGGAAGGTATATCCTATAAAGCGAAATTCAAGAATATCGGATGCGTTCACCGCTAACGAATACTTTCCTTCAAGGTCGGTTACGGTTCCGATCGTTGTGTTTTTGACTACTACATTCACACCCGGTAATAATTCACCGTTGTTGTCGCTCACGCGGCCCGAAACGGTAATCTTTCCGTCATTCTGTCCCGACACCAGTGTGCCGGAAAGGACCAGCAGAAACGCCAGCGCCAGGGAGGTAAACAGGTGAACCATTTTGCATGGGTCTTTCAGCGAAAAACTACATTTTGTTTTCATGCGTTTGCTTATATCATTTACTCTTTACATGGTGAAACGGTTGGTGGACCGTTGTCGTTCATATCTGTCTTTCGACATTGTGTATTCTGTATTTCAAAAAATTATCCGATAAAACCACTGTTAGCGGAATCTGTAAAATAAGAATTTTTCCCCGACGAAGCAGGAAAAAAGACTGTCCCAAAACCGCAGGTTTTTTCTATTTTTGAATCTCCGGAGGAGGCCAAGGTTATTTGGGACAGCCCATGGGCGCTATTTTTTCACAACTTTTTTTGCCGTCAGCTTATTTCCCTTTTGCGCTTTAATGATGTACACTCCATCGGGGACATCGGCCAGCGAAAGCGAACGCACGTCAAGGGCTCTTTTCACCATACGTCCGTTCAAACTGTAAACAGTCATATCGGCTTCATCGCTGAGGTTGGCAAGGTTATTCCGGAAGATGATACGGAACGATTCGTCCTGGTTTTTGGTGATACCCACTTCCGAAGGCAGTTCTCCAAAAATTTTCAGGTCATGAATACGCACAGCCTGGTTTTCGATGGTGTCGGAAGTAAATTTGAGCATTACGTTTTCCATATAAATGGCATCTTCCCATAGCATTCCATTTGCCGAAGGGGTACAGTTGAAGTCGTTGGGTGTTTTTTCCCTCGTAAACGGATCTTTGGTATAGTTCAACGACCAGTGATCACCGAGTTGAAGGCGGAGCGTATCCCAACTTTGGGCATCGTCGACGCTGAAAAGGAGTACGAAACCACGTCGTTTACCACCACAGCTTGAATGGGAATACTGAACGGCTTCAATGAAGTCGGCATTTCGCAGGTCGATCGTGAAATCCCCCTGCCTGGTTCCGTAACCGTTACGGGCAATTTCGACAAAACCATTGGAAATTCCCGGTGTGGCCGGATTCGGATCAACGGGGATTCCATCACCATCGACCGAGCCTGCCACGCCCCATTCCGGGGCAAAAGCGCACGAATCCCAGGTGTAGGTAACCTCTTTTGTGGATTCGATGAAGGTAATGGTTTTTGTTCCGCCTATGTTGGCCGGAGTCACAACGCCCGTAACTTCATCCACTTTGTCCTTACTGTTCGAGTTGTTGGTGTGTATCCAGTTTCCATAGAATTCGAAACCGGTAAAATCTTCGTTCAGAATGAGCGGAGAAGTGGGATTCAGGGTATTCCAGCCAGTCCCGGTTCCATCGTTTTGGGCTAATGCAAACGTCGATCCGATGACAATCAGACTCATTGTTTGCAGGATTCTTCGTGTAAAATCATTTGTTCTCATACCTTATTTTTTCGTTAGACTTGTAAATAATTATTTTTTGTTTCTGTTGATTCAAACAGCTTTTTTCACTTTTTGAAAAAAAACTTTTCGGTTAAAGGTCAAATGGCTCAGATCCTTGTCTTGTTTAAACAGGAAGCTGGCCAAATATCCGGTTCCGAACAATACCAGGTGGCTGTATACACCCACCAGCATTTTGTGATGGGTGTAATTAAATCCGCCCAAATCGAGTACAATTTCTTTGCCGGGAATCAGCGGTTCGGAAGTCAGGATGGCCCAGGCCGTGAAAAGGATGCTTGCCACAATCCCCACCGTTACACCTTTTCGGTTTGCCCTTTTGGTGAAAATACCTAAAAGAAACATGCCGGCAATACCCCCCGAAAAGATGGAGTAAAGGGTAAACACAATTTCGAGGACGCCATGGCCTTCGTTCCGGATGTAATATTGGGCAATGAGGATGGAGGCCAGTCCGGCCAAAACAATGACCAACCGGCTGACCAACATTTTTTCTTTTTCGCTGGCCCTGGGTTTTATCCGTTTGTAATAATCCTCCATGGCTATGGCCGATAAACAGTTCAGGTCGGAGTCGAGGCTCGAAATGGCAGCAGCCAATAACGCGGCCAAGACAATGCCCACGACACCAACGGGCAATTTCGTCATGATGAAGTGCGGAAAAACCGCATCCGGCTTAATTCCTTCGGGCAGAGCCCCTGCGTGGATTTGGTAATACACAAACAAAGCAGTTCCCAGAAACATGAACAGAGCCCAAACCGGAACGCTCATGAAAACGCCCATAAGCGATGCCTTAATGGCTCCTTTGTCGGATTTGGCCGACAAATACCGCTGAACGATGGTTTGGTCGGTGCCGTACTTTTGGATGGCATAAAAAATTCCGTTCAGGGCCATTACCCAGAAGGTAAGCCGGGCAAAATTGAAGTCCCAGGGCCCAAAGCCAATTCGCTTGTTCTCCAGTCCGACGTTCCAGATGGTGGATAGTCCTCCGTCGATGGAAAAAATAATGATGAAGAGGGCAAGCAGGCCGCCAACAATCAGCATGATCCCTTGTACCACATCCATCCATACTACCGCTTCGATCCCTCCCAGGAACGTGATCACGACAACGATGAGTCCCAGAATCCAGATCATCGAAAGGGTTTCTGTGCCAACCATTTTGGAAAAGGCCAGCGCCACAAGGAAAAAGACTGTGCCCATTTTCGAAAAATGCGCCAGGAAAAAGGCAAGCGAGCTGTACAAACGGGCCAGAAAGCCAAAGCGTTTTTCAAAATATTCGTACGCGCTGATCCCGATTACTTTCCGGTAAAGGGGCACTATAAAGCCGATAAAAAAGACAAGCGTCAGCGGCACCATCAGACCCTGAACCAGCAAAATCCAGTTCGACGAAAAACCTTCGCCCGGGTAAGCAAGAAACGTAACACTGCTGATGAGGGTGGCCAATATGGAAAGGCCAACGGCCCAGGCCGGTATGCTTCCACCTGCCGTGAAAAACCGTTGGGCGTTGTTTTGCTTCGACGAAAACTTCAGACTGATGACCACCGGAATGATCAGTGAAAGAACAATAATGATGGTATCAACAAAGTGTAGCTGCATTGCCTTTTGGTTTAGTTTTCTGTGTTTTTATATTTTTTGATCCAAACATCATCGGGCCAGGAATAGCTTCCCGGTTTCGTGGTTATGCACAGTTCCGGAAAATGATCGACTTTCATTTGGATAATACCCAAATTGATTTCCCGGAATGGATATAACGTTGATATATTCAGGTTTCTCAAAATTACAGCGGTGGTAGCGCCTCCTTCGATAAATAAATCATGGATTTCGGTTTTTTTGAAAATGGCACGAACCAATAATCCCAGGTTTTCCTTTACCCGGGCGGAAATTCCGTTTCCGGATTGATCGGTGTGGTTCACCGTTATCACCACCCTTTTGCCCTGGTCCAGGGCGGAGGTCACTTCCCGAGCCCATCGCTCAATCAGGGGCAGGTTGTTGGTTTCGCTTTTGAAAATCTTTTCGGGCATGTTAACCGGAAGTATGTCGGAGTCGGCCATTTTTTGCATCAAACCTTCGCTTTTGGGGTACATGCTTCCAAAAACAAACAGGCTTTTTTGTTGCATGGCAATGTGCTTGTGGGTGCCGTTCAATTTTGGCTTGTATTTTTTTTCGAGCAGTACATTGAAAAACCCCGAACCACCGGCAGCGATGGTCTCATCGTCAATTTTTTCGCCCCAGCGCAACATATCTTCCTCACAGCATACATCCCCCACAATCAAGCCTTGTTCCGGAAAAACCTCGTCAACATTCAGGTTGTACAACGCTAGCCGGTTGTTTTGGATAATATCCAGAACATGGGAGGATTTTACGGGGAACTCCGGATCGTTCGCGAAGAAGGTCTTCGACAGAGGTATGCCTTCGATGGTATAGCGTCCGTTTTTGATTAAGCGATTAAAATAGGGATTTCCTGCTATAATAACAGCTCTCTTTTTTTGCATCATCTTCATCTGAGCTTCCAGCTCTTTGGCTATATGTCCCCTTAAAACCGAGTCTAATTTTTTGAACACAAAAGAAGGTTTACGGTCCAGCAATTTACGGGTAATATTTTCTATTTCCAAAGCGGCAGCATTGGGATTGAGGGAGCGGGTATCGGCTGCGATGACCAATAAGTCACACTCGGGAATGTCCTCATCGATGTTTGTTTCGATGAGCACCCTGAGGCCATAGCGCAAACCGATACCCCCAATCTCTGCTGCGCCGGTAAAATCATCTGCTATAACAGCAATCATATCATTTTTGAATTTTTATTCCTACACATTTTCACTGCATATTCAATGGCATTCAACAGGGCTTCGGGACGGGCAACTCCTTTGCCGGAAATTTCGAACGCGGTTCCATGATCGACCGAGGTCCGGATAATGGGCAGGCCCAGGGTGATGTTCACACCCTTTACGCTCTTCATGGTTCCTTTTTCTTCGTCCCATTCGAATCCCAGTACTTTAAAGGGAATATGCCCCTGGTCGTGGTACATGGCTACACAGCCGTCGTATTTGCCGCCCCGGGCCAGGGCAAAAAGCACGTCGGGAGGGACCGGTCCATCAACACTCCAGCCTTTTTTACGGGCTTCGGCAATGGCCGGGATGATTTCCTTTTCTTCTTCCCATCCAAACAATCCCCCGTCGCTTGAATGGGGATTAAGTCCCGCCACTCCGATACGGGGCGGATGGAAGCCCAACTCCTCCAATCCATCGTGCAGAAGACGGATAACTTCCAATACCCGGTCTTTTTTCACCCGGTCGCAAGCCTGGCGAAGCGATACGTGGGTGCTGACATGGATTACCCTGAGGGATGAATCGGCCAGCAACATACCATAGTTTGGGGTTTGAGTAAAATGGGCATAGATTTCGGTATGTCCTGAGAAAGCGTGCCCGGCAGCCTGTAGGGCTCCTTTATGAATAGGATTGGTGACGGTTCCGTCAACGCTTCCCTCCAGGGCCAGTTCAATGGCTTTCCGGATTGCCCGGAATGCCAGGTCGCCTGCAGCAGGAGAAACGACACCATGTTGAATATTTTTAAAATCAAGACATTCCAATTCGAATACATCCATGGTTCCGGGTTGAAAACAGGCTTCTGCAACGGATAATACGGGATGGATGCGAAGAGAAACACCCGCGATTGCCGCGGCCTGTTGCATGAAAGGCGAATGGCCAATAAGCAGAGGCCTGCATCGTTCGTTTAAATTTCCGGTTGCAAAGGCTTTTGCGGCAATTTCGGGGCCAATCCCCGCCGGATCGCCCATGGTGATGGCCAATATGGGTAAGCGATCTTGCATTACGTGCATGCTAATTTGTTCATTTTGGGTGCGACTTCCGAAAGAAAGAGTTCTTCTTCGGAAAGGCTCATTTCATACAGGGGCGGGGCTACAGTTTTTTGGCATTTGCCCTGAGCCCGTAGCATGAGTTTTAGGGCAGGAATGGAATGACTTAAATCTTTGCCTTCCTGATAGAGTTTTGAAATATCGTTGGTGCGGTTCTGCAGCTCCAGGGCTTTGTTTTTGTCGCCCGATGCAACTGCTTCCAGCAACGAAACATATAACGAAGGGCACAGATTTCCGGTGGATGGCACAATTCCGTCGGCTCCCCGGTTCAGTCCTTCGAACGACATGGCTGCCCAGCCTACGAAAAAGGAAAAATCTTCCCTTTCGGACCATCGCTGGATCGAATCGAAAAGGCGCTCTTTGTTCCGTTCGGAGTCCTTTAATCCAATAACATTCTTGTGCCGGCTTAATTTATCGGCAACGGAAAGCGGTATCGACTGTTTGGTCAGGCCAGGCATATTGTACAACATGATCGGCAGGGGCGACTCATCGGCCAGCGCGTGGAAAAACCGGAGCATCTGTTCCGGATCAATCGGGTAGTAAAAGGGCAATGTGGCCACCAAAATATCGGCGCCTCGGGCAGCAAAGGCATGGGCTTCGCTCAAAGCCGACGATAAGGAATTGGATTGGATTCCCGCGTACAGAACTTTTTCCTTTCCGGTAACTTCAGCGGCTGCCTCTACCATCCCGATTTTCTGTTCGAACGAAAGCGAATGTCCTTCCCCGGTCGATCCCAAAACAAAAGGAGCTGCTCCGGCATCGAGAACAGGGCCGATCAGTCGGCGGACGGCTTCCCGGTCAATTCCCTGAGCTATATTCAGGGGTGTTACCATCGGAACCACAACACCGGAATATTTTTTTTTCTTGCCTATCATGCTTTAAAAGGCCTTATTGTATAGAGCAACAGCATCCGGGTAACGAACGTTTCTCACGTTGTTCTTCAGCAGGCGTTGAACGGTGAGGGCTTCTTCGGCCATTGCGGGCAGGGCATCGGCCGAAATACCCAGGTCGGATAGCTTCATGGGTAAACCGGCATCGGCGACCATGTTTCTCATCAGGGAAACAGCTTTTTTGGCTTTATCCTCAGCATGGTCCGTACCCGCAAGGCCCAATGTTTCGCCGACCTGTGCGAATCGGTCGACAGCGTACGGGCGGTTAAATTCAGCCACGTAAGGCAGGAGCAAAGCATTCGAAACGCCATGGGGTATTTTAAAACGGCTTCCCAATGGGTAGGACAGGGCATGGATTGCGCCTGTATTTACGGGGCCCAGACACATCCCCCCGTACAGACTTCCCAGGGCAAGCGCCGTTCGGGCCTCGGTGTTTCCCGGCTCCCGAAGGGCTCTTGGAAGGTTATGGTATATGAGCCGCATACCTTCGAGGGCATACCGATCGGTAATGGGGTGGGCAAAGTTGTTGATATAAGCCTCGAGGCAATGCGTGAAGGCATCGATAGCGGTGGAAGCGGTAACTCCCGGAGGCAAGCCCAGGGTTAGCTCCGGATCGATATACGAGGCATCGGGTACCAGATAAGGGCTGATGATTGCCTTTTTTCCACCATCCTTTTCGTCGAGGAAAATGGCATTCGGGGATACTTCGCTGCCTGTTCCGGAGGTGGTGGGCAGGCACGCCAGGTAGATCGACCGGTTGATCAATTGATTGATCCCGACGACTTCCCTGATTTGCATATCGCTGTTGAGCATCGCCGCCAGAATTTTGGCCGTATCCAGAACACTTCCCCCGCCAATACCGGCAATGGCCCTGGCGCCAAACGCGTGTGCCTGCATGCGTATCTTTTCTACATCGGCAAAAGAAGGCTCTGCCGAAATATCGCAGCATATTTGCCCGCTGATGCCTTTTTTTGCCAGTTCGTCCACTAATTTCTCCACCTGCTTCAAGAGTGGGGGGATGGTTAATACAAACAAATTCCCGATTCCTTCCCATGCAAAGTCATCCACAAAGCGGGTGGAACATCCTGCCCCGAAAACAAGTTTTCGGGGTTGATAAAAAACGATATTTCTTTTTTCCTGTAGCAAATTGTCGTCGAAAAAAACCGTATCTGTTGTGTGTAAATCATGTATCCTTGTGCTTCTCTTGACAGGAGAAAAGCGAGGAAACATGAAATCGTTTACATTCTATTAGCATCATTACAATAACACGTTACAAATATATTATTATTTTTTAAATGTAAACGTTTTTTTTGATTATTCGATGGGGAAATAAGGTCCGGCAAACAAAAAAAGACAGCAACGTAAGTTGCTGTCTTTTCTATCACTTTTTGTAAAGGTTTTAAACAGATGGCGCTAATTCTTCATGAATTTACGCACGGTACGCTGGTTGTTCATTCCATCAATCTGGATGAAATAAGCACCGTTTTTCAGCGACGAAACATCAAGAGTTCCGGTTGTATTCTGTTCGGAAAGAACTTCTCTGCCCTGTAAATTGAAGACTTTAACCGACTGGATATCCACGCCGGTAATGGTCAGCATATTATGAACAGGATTCGGGTAGATGTTCAAGCCGGAAGCGAACGATTCTGCATCGGTTCCGCCCACCACATAAGTGATGGTTTGCGGATTGGAATTGGGAACCGTGAAGGTGGGATCCGAACCGGTTACCAGCCATGTGTTGTTCAGGTCGAGGAAGCCCCAGGCCCAGGTATGAGCGCCTTCGTCGGGAACAAGTTCAACAACATATTCCCAAACGTTGTCGCCATTGGCATCGGTTAATTCACCGTGGTTGGCACCGCCGCTCCAGGTGTTATCGTATTCACCGGTTGCGGTTACCCAGCTTCCACGGATGTAGAATCCATTGTACATTTTGTGTTTCGTATCGTCGATTACAAAAGTAATGGTCGCTTTCTGAACCGGAACAACAGCTTCCACTTTGCTGATGTAGAGGAAGTCGCCGGCAACGGCGCTCCATCCGGTTGTTTCCTGGCCGGCAACCTGGAAGATACCGGCATGCTTGCTGGCATCGGCAATGTTTACGATGTATTCTTTGAATGTTGCACTACTGGCAGAACCTGCGGCGGCAATTTCAGCCCAACCGGGATCCGAGAATTTCAGGAAGGTATTTACCTGATCAACGGTGTAGCCCGAGGTGCCTGCTTCGTATTTCGCCATGCATTTGAATCCGGTGGTTCCTTCCGGGAAGGTGTATTCCGGAATACCCAGCCAGCTGTTCCAACTGTCGAGGGCTACCTTAAAGTATTTCGTATTGCTGATGTCGACAACTTCCCATCCGGCATTCAGGTTGTCGGGATCGAAGGTTGCGGGATCAACAATGACATTCGGGTCGATGGGTAAAGCCCTTACTTTTCCAACCCAGATGGTATCTCCGGTGGTGGGGCCCCAGGTTACCGTTTCCTGGCCAAAGAACTGTACCATGTCGACAATCTTCATCTGATCGCTTACAGCTGCTTTCACAAATTTAAATGCACCTGTGGCAGGACTCTGAATGATTCCGGTTGAAGAAGGAACAGGATCGGTTCCACCCCAAGGGTTCGGGATCTTGTTCACATTGTCCATAATTTGAACAACTGCGTTGATTTGATTCAACTCGGCAGTAGTAGTTGCTCCCTTAACATATTTGAAATCACAGGTGGCCGTCCAGCCGGGCTGAAGGGTAAATGCGGGAATTGACAGAGTCGAATTCCATCCATCCAATACAACCTGTAAATACTTTTTGCCACCCATCTCAACAATGCTCATTCCTGGAAGCAGGTCTTCCGCTTTCAGATAGGCCGGATCGAGAATGGCATACGGATCGGGATTGACGATTTCTTCTTCGATGGGTAATCCCAGGATATTGAGGATTTCGGCCCAGTATACTTTCCGTGCATTATCGGTGAGCGGGAAGAAGTTCGAGAAGCCATTGGCATCGTTGCCAAAGCCGAAGTAGGTCCGCGGTCCGGCCGGCATTTCTACCGATCCGGGATAATATTCAACACCTGCTTCAAAACGGGCAAACAACGGGGCCGTAGGATCCGAATCCAACCATGCCAGAACGGTTCCGTTGGTTTCAGTCACGCTGGTAATATAATCGTGCGGTTTAATGCACCAGTCAAGTTTCCCGTCGGTGACTTCCACAAAGGAGAATGCCGGATCGCTGGCATCAACAATGGTTGCGCCGGCAATGTCGGGAGTATCCTGATGGACAGCAGAGCCGCTGTTGAACATTTTTAAACGGCTGTTCCGGACAACCCATTGCGAGTTGTAAATACACGGGGCGGTTATGGCATTCCATGCAGCTACATTTTCAGCCGATTGGAAATCGGTACTTCCCGGGCTGCGTCCTACAATAACCAGGTCGGCAGCATTCAGGGCATCTTTTTCAGCCTGCGGGGCTGCGGCCAAACCGGCTGCCGGGTAATATTTGGTAACCGTTAATCCTTTGCTGGCCAGCCACTCAATTTGTTCGTTGTCCTCATTGTCATCGGTAACGAATATCACGGTTTTATCCTTAATTGTTGCAGGTATTTCATATCCGGTCAATCTTGCCAGTTCCCTCCAGAAAATCAACGCTGAAGTTTCTGACCAGTTGAAGTATGCAATTACACCGCCGTCATCACTACCACTTCCAATATAGACGCGTTCTCCCTGAGGTATCGTGCCTGATCCGGGATAGAATTCAACACCGGCTTCCCAGCGGGCAAACAGCATTTTGCCATCTGGTGTTTGGGCAAGCAAGGTACCGTTTCCAGCATCGTCGCCTTCAGCATCCACGGCAAAGTCGCTGTAATTACCCCACCACCAGTCGAAAGGTTCCGTGGTAATTCCTTTAAATACAGGATCGTCTGTAGCTACAATTACACCCTGAAAATATACATCATCGGCCTGTTTCAGGTTTTCGCATGAAGCGCTTGGAGTCCATTTAGCCCTTGAGCTTCTCATACCCCACATGTTCATTGAAAGTACAGGGGCTGTAATCTGATCCCATACAGCCATTCCTGTAGCAACATCTCCACTTGCAATACTACGTCCCATAATCACCAGGTCGGCAGCATTGAACTGGGGCAGTAAATCTTCAGTAATAACGCCCTGTTCAATTACAGTAACATTGTAAGCAGTACCATCGGCATAATTGGCAATGTTTGCAATAACTATTGAGTCGTTCTGGTTGGCATTGGTCTTTACAAATACAATTTCCTTCTTTGCCGGTCCGGCTGTGCCGTTAATGGCCCAGTCGAGTGAGTTGGTCAGTAAGGTGCCAAAATCGGGAGCAGCATACAACAAACCGTCGTTGAACAGGTACAGCAAAACAACATTGCTGGTCATGTTTGCCCGTGCATAGGTATTATCGGATTGTAACGAACGGACAGAAGTGCCGGCAGGTACAGCCCACATGGTCGACAGTAAACTTCCGTCGGCCGGGATGGTGGCCAGGGGTATGGCTTCGGGAATACTGTCGTTCAGGTTGTACGACTTGATTTCCTTGCCGGCCCAGTCGGCTGAATCGGGTGTACCCAGCGACCAGGTAATCAGTTGGTCAACAGAATAACCTTGTGTGATGGGGTGTTGGTTATTGGTTATCTTGATCTTGGCTGTTTCGACATCGTATTTACCGGCGCCTTTTACCAGGATGAATTCAGCTGCCTTTTTATCGTTTGCCCAGCCCCATTTGTTATTCTTGGGACCATCGTTCTGCATCGAAACGCAGGGGATGGGGTAATTCCTCTTGGCAAAATCGTTCACATTGGATGAACTTTCACCGGCCGAAACGACCATGCCGGCATACGGGGCATAATCGAACGGGGCAGTGGTTTCCACAATGCTTCCTTTCTTGGCAAAGGTTACTGAGTAACCGGCAGCAACGAGCATGTCGTATACATTGGTGTCGAATTTCTTGGCTCCTTTGTAGGTTCCTTTCGAATCGGCTGACAGGTAAAGGATTTCACCGGCTTTCTGGGTGTGCACATCCAGAGTGTATACATCCTGTGCTCCTCCGATGGAAGCGGTTACGACGATGTCGTAGGTTTCGGTTGCTCCGTCGGCAACATTGATTTCGGGTAATGTTACTGTTGCATACGGGTCAGCAGTAGTTACGGAAAGTGTGGCCGAATGGGTGCCTGCAGGCAAAACCAGTTGGAATGCCTTAGCGGTGTTGTTAAACGTAGCTACACCTGCAGAGGCAGTCATACCGGTAGCTTCGGTGCTGGCGACAACGGGTGTGTCGGGAATATCGAAGCCCACCAGGCTATATACAGCATTTCGCCACAAAGTCAAACCGGCCGAGGTCAGGTTATTGCCGCCGTCTTTACAGATGGCACCAAAATTCATGCCTACGGTAATCATCCGGGCCTGCAATACTTCCGATCCAATAGTTGCGCCGGCGGGGATGTCGTTCACGCATACAGTAGCATTGGCCGGGTCGTTGATACCGGAAGCTAAGAGGGTATTTTCGGCAGTAATAACAACATCTGTCGCGTAGTTCAAACCTTTGGTCCGGGTATCATCACCGTTGTCGGCAGCGCCGGTTTTCAGGATTTGTACCGAGTCGCCAACTAAGGTTATCCCCTTGAATAATGGGTTTGCCCTGTTTGCTTCGGGGATTCTCAGATACAAAGTACCTTCTATTTCACCGCCACTTCCCGGTGTATCGGCGGCAAAGCCGCGGCCGGAGCGCATGGTATAGGTTTTGTTCAGCAGGAAGGGTACCGGAATGTTGGCCATACCCAGCGAACCGCCTGGTTTTATTATGGCAGCCGAAGAGTTGAACCCTTCCTGCACGATAACTGCGGCATAACCTGTTACGTCAACTACGGCATCGGCAGCAACCAGCAATACCTCCAGGTCGATGTTCGGATCGTTGTTCAAAAGTTGGATAATCGGGTCGTTATCCACCGGAGCGGCTGTTGGAGCCATTACTTTTGCCGCATCGTTCAGATAAGCTACCTTTTTGGGAATAACAGCGGGCCATGAAGGTACTTCGCGGCCTGCAAGCACGTATACAGCATTTCTCCAAAGAGTTAAACCGGCTGAAGTTAAATTGCTTGCTGCATCCTTGCATATGGCGCCAAAATTCATGCCTACGGTGATCATCCGGGCTTGCAATACTTCCGAACCAACAGTGGTTCCGGCCGGGATATCGTTCACACAAACGGTGGCATTGGCCGGGTCGTTGATACCGGAAGCCAGTAAAGTATTGGCTGCCGAAATGGCAACGTCGGTTGCATAATTGAGACCTTTGGTACGGGAATCGTCTCCGTTATCGGCAGCACCGGTCTTGAAAATCTGGACCGAATCCCCGTCTAAGGTAATGCCCCGAAACAGGGGGTTGGCCTGGTTGGCGGCCGGGATTCTCAGGTGAATGGTCCCTTCCACTTCACCGCCGCTTCCGGGG
>Ga0116164_10002255_pt1 | contig 13952 bp, 10 predicted proteins | sample AD_UKC109_MetaG_FD_89888 | JGI IMG/M metagenome (GOLD analysis project Ga0116164, IMG submission 89888) | Active sludge microbial communities of municipal wastewater-treating anaerobic digesters from Hong Kong - AD_UKC109_MetaG | ecosystem: Engineered > Bioreactor > Anaerobic > Digestate... | reverse complement strand
TCCTGGTCGGAGATGTCAAGCCCCATCCCGCCGAGGGGGAGCATCTGCATGATCTGCTTCAGGGGGCCCATCTTGTTGATCGCCTCCATCTGCTTGCACATATCCTTGAGGGTGAACTTGCCCCGCATCAGGGCCTCGACGTCCATCTCCTCCTCGACCTTCGTCTCCTGGGCCCGCTCTATCAGGGTCTTGATGTCGCCCATCCCCAGAAGTCGGGATATGAACCGGTCGGCCTCAAACCGCTCCAGGTCGTTCGGGGTCTCTCCGACGCCGATGAAGGCGACCGAGGTCTTCGTCTCGGCAACGGCGGACATGGCTCCTCCACCCTTGGCGGTCCCGTCAAGCTTCGTTATGATGACGCCGGTGATCCCCACGGCCTTGTTGAAGGCCTTCGCCTGCTCGCTCGCCTGCTGGCCGAGGGCGGCGTCCATCACCAGGAGCTTGTGGTCGGCGTGGACGACGGCATCGATGTCCACCATCTCCTGGATCAGGTCGTCTTCAAGAGCGTGCCTTCCGGCGGTGTCAACGATCTGGACGTCGTACTTCTTGGAGGCCTCAAGCCCCTTTCTTGCGACGGTCGGGGCGTCGGGGTTTCCCTTCTCGCCGTAAAAGAAGACGCCCTGCTTCTCGCAGAGGGCCTTCAGCTGGTCGTAGGCTCCCGCCCTGAAGGTGTCGGCGCAGATGACGGCAGTCCTGAGACCCTTCCTCTGAAAGAAAGTGGCGAGCTTCGCCGCAGTGGTGGTCTTGCCGCTCCCCTGGAGGCCGACGAGCATGATCGTCTGCTTTTCAAGGGTGACCGGCGAGCTCTTCCCGACGAGGTTTAAGAGCTCCTGGTAGACGATGTTGATGACGTGCTCTCGCGGGTTCATCCCGGGGGCGGGCTTCTCGGAGAGGGCCCGATCCCGAATCTGGTTTGAGAGGTTCATCACCAGCTTGACGTTGACGTCGGCCTGGAGAAGTGCCCGCTGGATCTCCCGCACCGCCTCGTCGACGACCTGCTTATCTATCCGGCTGGCGGAGGCGATCTTCTTCAGCGCCCCCCTCAACGATCCACCAAGGCTGTCCAGAACCATAAAAACCAAGCACCCATTCTATCAGAAGTTACGTCCCGACCGGGATTCGAACCCGGGTCTGAGGCTCTCTGCACGAACTCCCGCTCCGCAGGCCTCTAGGATGTCCACTACCCTATCGGGACACGATGCCGAGAAGGATGGTTATGGTAATTAAGCCTGTTGATTTGAGGTCTCCCGCCGTCTCCGAGAGGCCTGGAAGGTCTTTATCGCCCTCAAGAACTCGACCCGACTGAACTCCGGCCAGAAGGGGGCGCAGAAGTGGACGGGAGAACTGTTCCCGTTCGCCTGCCATGGGAGGAAGTTTGAGGTCCGGACCTCTCCACCAGTCCTTATTATCAGATCCACCGGCGGGAGGGTCTCGTCCTCCTGAGGATAAAGGTGGTCTGCCACTGCAACCTCGTCCACTTCCCTGGGGTCAAGCCTTCCTTCTCTAACCTCTCGGGCGAGAGACTTCGCGGCGTCGGCGATCTCGCTTCTCCCGCCGTAGGCGAGGGCCAGGGTGAACTGCATCCCATCGTAGCCCCGAGTGGCAGCCTCCGCCTTTCTGATCGCCTCCTGCAACTGAGGCGGCAACTGGCCTATCCTGCCTATGGCCCTCACCCGGACCCGGTTTTTGTGAACCTTCTCCGAGACGGCCAGCTCTCCGAGCTTCCGTCCGATCAGATCGAAGAGGTACTCCTTCTCGGCCTCGTCCCGGTCGAAGTTCTCGGTGGAGAAGGTGTATACAGAGAGGTGTTTTATCCCCAACTCCAGGCACCAGTCGGCCACCGTCTCCGTCGTCTCAGCGCCCCGGCTATGTCCGTCGAAACTGGAGACACCCCTCTTCCTGGCGTACCGCCGGTTTCCGTCCTGGATGATGGCGACGTGCTCAGGGATCCCGGCTCCGAGAGCCTCCCGATTGAGTAGCTCCACCCTCAGGTTCCGAAAGGCTCCGGGTGACCTGAGAGAGAAGAGCGATCGGCAGAAGACCATCTCCATCAACTCCACCAGTTACTATTTAAAAGGTACTCTCCAGACCCATTTCGGCTTCGCCTCGGGATGAGATGGCGAGGAAAAATACTAATATGCATGACGTCGTGGGTGGGGTTGAGGGCCCGTGGTCTAGGTGGTTATGACATCGCCTTCACACGGCGGGGATCACGCGTTCGAATCGCGTCGGGCCCATCATCTCTTTTGGTCACAACCTTTAATTATCATATCCAGCCATTAGCACAGCTGAATGAACTTCAGGTTATCCGTTCCCGAATGTCGGATTTGAGGCTTGATTCGTTCTCTAGAGGTGATACGCTGGCTAATTATGCAAGTACAAAAAGGAAGAGGGATGCACAAGGTCCGGAGGTAGTGACGCGAGTTCGCCTCCCGCGAGCCCATGATAGAGAGGTCTTTGGATACGTGGAGACCCTCCTCGGTTCCAACAGGCTGAAGGTGAGGTGCCTCGACGGCAAAGAGAGGATGGCAAGGATTCCCGGGAAGATGAAGAAGAGGATCTGGATCCGGGAAGGCGACGTGGTAATCGTGGTCCCATGGGATTTCCAGGACGATAAGGCCGACGTCGTGTGGAGGTATACCGGTCCTCAGGTCGATTATCTCGTGCGGAAGGGGTACCTTCAAAGGTAGCCATGACCGAGGAACCCACGAGAGAGAGGGAGTTTGAGGCGAAGATCGACCTGATGCGGGAACGAATCAAGGATTCTGACGACCTGAAGGTACAAGACGAGGTCTTCGACCGCCGCGCCTTGATGGACCTTTACGCCCTGGCGAGCAAAGGCGTGATCGCCTCCCTCGGGGGGGCGGTGAGCACCGGCAAGGAGGCGAACATCTTCCGGGCCAAGGGAGAAGGTGGTGAAGATCTCGCCGTCAAGATTTATCGCATAAATACAAGCAATTTCAAGGCGATGCAAAACTACCTCCTTGGAGATCCCCGCTTTGGCAGCATCAAGGGGACGAAGAGGGCGGTGATCGTCGCCTGGACGAGAAAGGAGTTTAGAAACCTCAAGCGGGCCGAAGAGGTGGGGGTGAAGGTGCCCCATCCCATCGCCATGAGGGAGAACATCCTCGTCATGGAGATGATGGGTGAGGAGGATAAGCCCGCGCCCCAGCTAAGGGATGTCATCCTCGAGCCGGAAGAGGCGAAGAGGGCCTTCGAGAAGATCACAGAGTACGTATCGATCCTCTACAACAGGGCGAACCTAGTCCACGCCGACCTGAGCGAGTTCAACATCCTCTATCATGAAGGTGAGCCTGTGATCATCGACATGGGCCAGTCGGTGACCCGAGAACATCCCATGGCTCGGGATTTTCTAGAGAGGGACATATCAAACCTGGCCCGCCACTTCAAGAAGAAGTATGCTGTCGGCTCGGAGGAGGAGATCAAAGAGAAGATCAGGGCCGGAAAGGATCTCTGACTTTTCTATAATCGGAATCTCCACGGGTCGGAATAACTTAGTTACATAATCGCTGAACATTTTCGCGGAGACTGACAATTTGCATGTCAAGATTCCAGCAGATCGGATAGGGGTTTTGGTGGGACCTTCGGGATCGGTGAAGAGCACCCTCGAGGAGAAGACCGGCGCAGAACTGGTGATCGATAGCGATACCGGCGCCGTAGAGATCGTCGCCGGTGAAGACCCGATCATGGCGATGCGCCTTGCAGAGATCGTCCGGGCGATAGGCCGAGGCTTCTCCCCCGAAAGGGCTTATCCGCTTCTGGAAGACGAGATGCTGATGCTGGACGTCATAGACCTATCCCGAGTCTGCAACACCAAAAGCGACATGGCGAGGATAAAGGGAAGGATCATCGGCAAAGACGGCAGAACCCGAGAGATCACCGAGAAGCTGACGGGGGTCGGGATCTCCGTCTACGGCAAGACAGTCGGGATCATCGGAAACCCCGATCAGATTCGGATAGCCCGAACTGCCATCGAGATGCTGATGGACGGTGCGCCCCACGGGGCAGTCTACGGCTACCTGGAGAAGAAAAACCAGGAGCTGGTCCAGTCCAACATCGGAGATCTCTGACCATTTCTGGTTGACCCTTTCCTTTTCTGAGATCGATGGGAATCAGAACGATTTCGTAAGATTCGAATGCTGGAGGACTAACCGTTGGACCTTCCCCTGAACCTAGAGCCGACCATCTTTGACTGGCTTTTGATTGCGATCCTGGCCCTGAACCTCCATTGGGTTCTGGCCAAAAGACTGAGCCAGATCGGTGGTTTCAAAGGGCTGAACCTGGGGAACTGGGGTCCTGTGATCATGATCAGGACGACGAGATGGCTCACCCTCATCGACCGGCTCAGCGGACCGAAGAGGTTCTGGAAGCTCGCCATCACCGCTGGAATCCCTCTCGTCGTCCTGGGGATGTTCTCCTTTCTCGCGTTCTTCCTTTTGATGACCTTTGCAGTGATGCAGTCGCCTCCGGAGCCTTCAGTCTACACCGCGCCAAGGAACGTCCTTCTGATTCCTGGGATAAACCAGTTCATACCCCTCTGGTGGGGCTGGATCGCCCTCTTCGTGACGATGGCGGTCCACGAGTTCTCCCACGGGATCCTCTGTAGGTGCGAGGGGATCAGGGTCAAGTCGATGGGGATAGCCCTTCTCGCGGCCCCTGTGGCAGCCTTCGTCGAGCCGGACGAGGAGGAGCTTTTCGGCTCGGAAGATAAACCAGCCAAGGCGTCTCGGGGCGCACGGGTCCGGATCCTCTCGGCGGGGGTCATAGCGAACTTCGTGGTGGCGGCCTTGGCCATGGCCCTCTTCTTCGGGCCGGTGATCGGGGCCATCGCCCCCGTGGATCGGGTCGTGGTGGTGGACGTGGTCCCAGGCTCCGATGCTGACCTCGCCAGCTTTGAGAGCCAGATGATCCTCCTCGAGGCCAACGGTGCGAGGATCGAAAATATCGAGGATCTCGTGGCGACAGGCAAAGACGGGCCGCAAAACCTCACGCTCCTCCGGGGCGAGGAGGCCGTGGACCTGGATCTTGATGGAACCCTCCGGCAGGGGGTCGTCGTCTCCTACGTCTTCGAGGGGTCTGCCGCCGAGAAGGCGGGGATGACCTCTGGAGTCACCATCTCCGAGATCGATGGCTCACCGACCCCCGACTGGGAGTCTTTCAGATCATGCATGAACACCACCCGCGGGGGTCAGACCGTTAGCATCGGAACGAACCGGGGCGACTATTCAGTCAACTTAACCGCCAACCCCGACGGGTCTGGTACGGGGTTTTTGGGCGTCGGCTTCTCTGGAGTCTCGGCGAACGCCGTCTACCTCGACGGGGCCACATTCCAGGAGTTTCCGGCGGGGCCGTTCCTGGCGGCCCTCCAGGAGATGCCTCGGTCGGGCCTTGTGGGGATATTCTCCCTCATGAGCCTGCCATTCTCGGGGATTCCCGGCTTCACCGAGATGGGATTTCCGGGCTTTTCTGGCTGGATCACTCAGCTATTCGAGCCGATCGGCTGGGCAGAGCCATTGGGAGGCAAGATATTCTGGATCGCAAACTTCCTCTTCTGGGTCGGGCTGATCAACCTTTACGCCGGCCTCTTCAACTGCCTTCCCGCAGTCCCCCTGGACGGGGGCCACATCTTTCGGGACATGCTCCACATGGGGTTTGCGGCGGTCTTCAAGAGCGAAGCGAGGGCTGAGAAGATGACGCGGGCTGTGGTGGCGTCGATGGCCTGGCTGATCTTCTCGTCACTCATCTTCATCATCGTCGCACCTTACCTCGCCCACGGGTTTGGGGGCTAGGGCATCCCCTTATTCAGCCGAAAAGAAAAGGTGGCTTTCAAGACCCTACAGCTCCATCTCCAGGAGGCGCGCGACGGCGTAAGCCGGAAAGACGTCTGAGACCTTCGAGCCGTACTGTTCCGAAAGCCTGACGCATTCGAGGTCGAGGGTGTGGGCAGCCTTATCGATCAGATCCTCGCCGATCCCGGCGGCAACGACGAGGTCGAGGTCGTGCTGCCCCGCAAGCCGTCGGATTCCCTCCATCAAGAGATTCTCCTGGCGGGATCTCGCCTGGTGGGCGATCTCGAAGACGCCCTCGGTGCCGATCTCTTCGAGGTCGGCGCAGACGGTCCGAGCAAGCCTCCTTTCTGCCGATCGGATATCTCTCCCGCCGCCATCGGGGGTCTCGACAGTGTACTTCTCCTCGGCGATTTCGCCGAGGACGAGGTGGGCGTCGGCGGCGATGGCGAAGAGCTCTGAGGAGAGGGGGACTCTTCTCCCGCCGATATCCACCTCTCTGAGAAGTGCGGCGAGGTTCGTCCTCAGAAGGCCAGAGTAGATCAGCTCTCCGTTCGCCAGCCGTTCGAAGTCGGTTTTGGCGGCCTTTGGCCCCGACTTTATCGGTATCAGGTCTGTGGTGGTGGAACCCATGTCGACGAAGAGACAGTCGCCGAATTCCTTGGAGACGAGGCTTGCCGAGGCGGACCAGTTGGCGGCGGCGAGATCGCCGATGTCGGTCCACCGGAAGCCGTCGACGCCCCAGAACTTGATCGGGCAAGAGAAGGCCCCTTCGACCGCCGCCTTGATCGAGAGGATGCCAGACATTTTATCAGAATAGCAGTCGGCAAGCTCGCCAGTCATGACGACCGCAAGAGCCTCCGGCTTTGTCTCAGCGGAGATCCGGCGGAGGAGCGGCACCAGGGGCGCCTCCTTCCAGAGGGGGAGGTACTCGATTTTGGTGAACAAACCGTCGGAGCTGGCGGCTTTGGTGTTTGCTCCGCCCACGTCAAGGCCCAGGATCATATCCGTCGAGGTCCCGATATACCATAAAAGCTTTAGGCTAATTGGCCGCTATCTACGCACCTAGCTTTTGGAGAGATGATCATGGCTGCCAAGGAGAAGTATCCCGAGCCCACATATCTTGAGTACGGATTTGGTGAGCTGGAACATGACGTCATCAAGAAAGAGCTCTGCTGTTACTGCGGAAACTGCATCGCCTTCTGCCCCAAGATCGATAAAGAAGGGAACAGGCCGGAGCTCGTAGATTATGACCCCCTCTGTGGCCTCTGCTACGCCTACTGTCCTCGGACGATGCTGGACATGCCGCAGATGGAGACTAAGATCTTCGGGAGGGAGAGAAAGGGGGACGAGCCTCTTGGGATCTACAAGAAGGCCGCCTCGGCCCGGGCCGGAAAGGCTGGCGCCAGGGCCCAGGACGGAGGAGTCGTCACCGCCCTTCTGACCAGGGCCCTCGAGTCCGGCGTCATCGACTGCGCCGTAGTCACCGACAGGGACGATAAGTGGAGGGGAGTTCCGAAGGTTGCGACCAAGCCCGAGGAGATAGTCGCCTCTGCCGGGACGAAGTACACCATCACCCCCAGCGTCACCGGGGTCCAGATGGCGATGGACCTGGGGTTCAAGAAGATCGGATTCGTAGGAACCCCCTGCCAGATACAGGCTTTGAGAAAAGTCCAGCTTCTGGAGGAGCCCTACACGTTCGGCCAGGACAAGATAGCCCTGCTAGTGGGCCTGTTTTGCATGGAGAACTTCGAGTATGAGCGGCTCTTCCCCGGCCTTGTCCAAGGGTCCTTCGGCATCAAACCAGAAGAGGTCGATAAGTTCGAGATTCAGAAGGGGATGTTCAGGGCCCTCTCCGGCGACAAGGTCAAGGAGGTCCCCCTGGACGAAACTGGCGACTACGTCTGGAAGGGGTGCGGTCCCTGCTTCGACTTCTCCGCGGAGCTGGCCGACATATCCGTCGGGTCCGTCGGGTCGAAGTCGGGATGGTCGACGGTCCTCCCACGGACCGCCGCTGGAACCAAGATCTACGAGAGCGCTCTAGCGGCCAATGCCATCGAGGAGGCGACGATCTCCGAGAAGGGGCTCGCCCTCGCCGGGAGGCTCGCGAAAGGGAAGGAGGAGCGGTTCACGGCCACGACCGCAGAGCTCCTCGAGCGTGGCGTCCCAGTGAACATTCGGAGATGAAGTGAAAGAGATGAAGGCGAGCCCGATAAACGTCTAAACGTCGGGCTTGACATCTGACATCGAAATATGAGATAACAGCAGAACCGATAGAGTTAGACCTGGAAGCGATCCGATGTTATCAGTGGGACTGGCTGGAAAGCCTAACGCCGGCAAGTCCACCTTCTTCAAGGCGGCGACCCTTGCCGAGGTGGAGATAGCAAACTACCCCTTCACCACCATAGATGCAAACCACGGGGTATCCTTCGTGAGGGTTCCCTGCCCCTGCAAGGAGCTCGGGGCGGGAAAAGAATGCGGCAGGTGCCAGGATGGGGTGAGATACGTTCCCGTGGAGCTGATCGACGTGGCGGGGCTCGTCCCCGACGCCCACCTCGGCAAAGGCCTTGGAAACGAGTTTCTCGATAGCCTTCGGGTCGCGGAGGCGGTGATCCACGTCCTCGACGCCTCGGGGTCCGCCGACGCTGAGGGTAACCCCGTCGGCGTCGGAAACTACGACCCCATGAAGGACGTGGAGTTTCTGAAGCATGAGATCGGGATGTGGCTTTACGGCATCTTAAACCGGAACTGGGAGAGACTGATGAGGCGGGTCCGGGCCGAGGGGATCAAGGTCGAGCCCCTCATCACCGAGCAGCTCGCAGGCGCAGGCGTCTCTGACCAGCACGTCAGGTGGGCGCTCTCGGTGATGAAGAGCGATCCCGCGAAGTGGAACGAGGACGAATTGAAGAGGTTTGCTGTGCTTCTGCGAGATGCAAGCAAGCCGATGATCATCGCCGCAAACAAGGTGGACGTGGCGCCACCAGAGTTCGTCGAGCGGCTCGCGGCCTTGGACGAGATCGTGGTCCCGACGAGCGCCGCGGCGGAGGTGGCCCTCCGGATGGCGGACAAAAGTGGAGCCATCAAATACCGCCCCGGTGACGCGGACTTCGAACTCGTAAAGGACCTTTCCGGCCCCCAGAAGGCGGGGCTTGAGAAGATCCGGGCGATCCTCGCGAAGATGGGGGGGACCGGGGTCCAGGAGTGCATCGACCGGGCGGTCTTCGAGCTTCTCGATTACATCCCGGTATTTCCGGTGGAGGACGAGGGGAAGTGGACCGATCGGAACGGTGTCGTCCTACCGGACGCCTACCTGATGAAGAAGGGCTCGACGACGAAAGACCTCGCCTATAGGATTCACACCGACATCGGGGACAGCTTCCTCTTCGCCCTGGACGCGCGGACGAAGATGAGGCTCGGGGAGAAGCACGAGCTGAAGGCCGGGGACGTCATCAAGATCGTGTCGACGAAGTGAGGGTGGCGAATGGCTTTCAAAGTTGCTATTTCAATGGCAAGGAGATGGAAGCGCTAGCAGGTAGGATTGAAAACCTTTTTTCCTGTTATACCCCAGATTAACTGTTGGATCGGATCAGGATCGCTTTTATTAAAGTCAACCCACGTCATACCCTTCAGAAAAACTGGTAGTTCGGGTTTTTCAGGAACATTAGTGAGAAGTATGGGAATCACGGGGCACTTCCGTCTGACAAATTCTCGAAGAAGTGCTTCTATTTCCTGTTCCTGCCAGGGACCTATACCTTCAACACCGACAAATACTGCTGCGGATTTGATCCGTTCGATCTTTTCCTCTAATGCCTGTTGCCATGGAAGACCCGGCTGTAATTCCCATTCATCTAGCCAGGGCAACACTCCAAATTCCTTTAGCTGCATACCAATCTTCTTTACAGCTTCTTTATCCCTGCTATTGTGACATAAGAAAACATCAAAGTCATCGGTCTCAATCTTGCCCTGGATAGTTGATGTGGCAGTCTCAAGCTCTCGCCGAATATCAGCAGCTAAATCCATTTCTGGAATGGCTGAAGGTCGAACTGATTTTAAGCGCTCTTCACGATCAAGTAAAGAGATTCGCTCGCTGCAAACGTTGCATTCGATCCAATCGTGACCGCGCTCACGCCGCCGATTGACCTGTAATTCAGTTAGAGGAGTTGCACATTCTGGGCAAACAAAAATGCGTCTCCGATGGATTGTTTCTGGCAACGCTCGGCGCTGTAGATGAGCCTTAATATATTCTTCAAATTGGAAACGCGTTTCCTCACTCGCCATAGAATCAAAAAACAACGCCAACTCGCCGCGACCTTCCTCAACTTCACGCAAAAATATGCCGCATTTTCCACCTACTGTCGCGTTATAAGTTGCAGCGTTCTTCCACATTTCATCTATGGTGAATAGTCCACTGTGCGATATCCGTACCGCCAAAGTTGCATAGACATTTGTGATTGCCCCTTCGAAGCTAAATATTACGGCTTTTCCCTCAGGATCTGGCAGATCCGGATTTTCACGAGTGAATTGAGAGGGGAAAACCAAATAAGATCCATCGTCGGCAGGTTCACGAAGAGCTATTTCATGACACAACATTTCTTCGATTGTCGCAATCAACAATAACTTTTCTTGTTTCTTATCTTTAATTCGTTCATCTTCAGACATGCTAAAGTGCCCGGATAGAGCAACTTCTTCAGCAATACAGCCTTGACCGTCAGGTTCATTTTTAGCTTCGTTTACAAGTGCTGAAGCATAAGCGTCAAGCAGCTCAGGCTGCAGAAGTAAAAGGTCGCCAAAACTGAGCCTGCGAATTAGACCCCTCGATTCTACACGACCGATACACGTTTCGAATTGTGCTCGCAATTTTTCAGAATCAACAAGATCTGTATATTTGGTGAGTAGGAGACGATAGAGGTCGTCTGCCTCGGAAAGGACTCTTCCAGTCTCCTTTTCCTTTATGAAAAAATCCTTGATACGCTGAAATAGTTCCGTTGAAGTAACTTTCGGAAGGGAATCCCAGTCTATCGATCTGCGGATCGCCTCGGTCAACTCAGATATATTCCACCCTTCTTTAGCACTTGTCTCAAAGTAAGCATCAAAACCCATCTCATGCCTTAACGCCTCTACACGTGCGCGACTAACACTGATTCTACCGCGATCAGTACGAGCTGCAACAAGAAACTTCTTCATCGGTAATGCCAATTCTCCCTGAACCCGCTGAGCCTGAGAGAGAGCACGATCCCAGTGTCGAACTCCTGCAAACGGGTCTGTCTCACTACGCGCATCAAAGAGCACCAATGCGGTAGCCAACTCATTGAGATGCAGCTGATGAATTAGACGATATCCTGGCTGACCCGCCAAATCCCACAAAATCGTCTCACGAGTCTCTTTTTGCCCCCCATCGAGTTCTACATCTTGTTTGTCAAGCGTCCAAACACGCCTCGCATGAGTAGATTCTGTGGGCTCGAAAGCTTGACCTGTAAGCACTAATCCGAGACCAGATTTTCCAACACCGGTGTCACCAACTAAAACAACTTTCGCATTCGCATAGTGAACATATTTTTCTGATATAACCCGATTACATCCCTCGCTGAGAAGTATATCTGGGTCCAATTCCCAGATGTTCACAGTATAACTGTTTTTAGATACAGTAGTTAATAGATAATTTTTTGGGTTGAACGCTAAAATGGAGCTTGATACGTCGAAACTTACTTCTTTAAGAATCACCACTGTCTCCCATTTATCACAATCCCAGATTCTGATTGTGTTATCGCTAGATATGGATGCAAGGAATTTACCATCGAACGAGAAAGACATACAAGTTATATCATCTGTATGGCCCTCTAATGTACGAAAATGGGTCACAGAACAATTTTTAAAATTTCTCGCTAAATATCCACCAATATTTACAATATCTTCATAATAATTAGTAACGTGAACTAGGTCAATCGCTTTCTCTTTTTTAAGATTATCTCTGAAAATCTCTATAGTTGTTAGGTCGAATACGCATATTGCAAATATTTTCCTAGCTTGATTGTAGGCCCAATTTGGCTTACTATTATTTTGTTTATTTATAATGTATCTTCTAAAATTCTCCCTACGATCCTGATTGTCTCGCATGAATGATATACGATCAACAAAGACATTGCGATATGGCGCCAAGTAAATAACTCCACTAAAACCCGGAGAATCTAGAATGAGTCTCTGGACCTCAATGTCCTCTGTCTCCCAAGGTATGCAATGATGATCACTAGTAGTTAAAGTATATATATCCCACAGTGTGGTTTTTTTAGTTTCTGATTCTAAGGCAAGTGTTCTTCCACTTGGAGACCACGAAACTTGTGTTATTTGGCCAAAATCATTTTTATTTAATGAGAAACTCCACTTAAGCCCTAAACCATGAACCCCCTCGAATTTATTTATATTTTTATTTGATAAATCTTTAGCCATCTTAAAAGCCTCACCTACCGATCTGGATGAATGCGTATATAATGGAGTCAGCCTATAAACGTATCGCTTCTGGCACAAATAAGATATTCTAGGATGGGATTTACAAGAGTTGTTTATAGTTTTATATATGTTGAGTAATACTCCTTCCCTCACCACCCTACTGGCAGCCGAAATCTATCCAATCGATTGATACGACGCCCTCAATGCGCCTCTAATACCCCTCGCCTCAGCGAAGCTCCGATAGATCCACCTTGCCAGATGTTGGTAGCTACTTTGTTAGGCTCGCCTACAGGCCCAGCCCTCCTCCTTTCGCCGCCGATACCTGGCCGCCGGTTCGCTACCTGCCCGCGATCCCCGCGGCGACGCCGACGGGCACGCCCCCGCCGCTCGCCCCCCCGGATCGTGGAGGCGTCCTTCGAAACTGGTGCATACTAAATTAGAATTCTCAACTGATAGTTAACATTAAATAGCATATATCTGAGATCGTTTGGGTCGATCAGTCCCTGAAGTTCGGCACTTGATAGATATCCGGAGAAAATAGTCATGAACGCGATAGGAATCGTAGGAAGTCCCAGAAAGAACGGTAACGTCGACAGGTTGGTCCAGGCCGTATTGGACGGTGCCGAAGAGGTCGGCTATCAGACCACGAAGCACCATCTCAATGACTTGATCTACTCGGGCTGCCAGGCCTGCAACTACTGCAAAAGCCACGAAAACTGCAAGCTCGACGACGACCTCTCAGGGGTGCTGAAGGATATGGCGGAGGCTGACGCGGTCGTCTTCGGATCGCCAATTTACTTCTACCTCTTCACCGGCCAGTTCAAGCTGATGGAGGATCGGATGTACTCGTTCATCGATCCAGGGTTCAACTCCCGCCTTGCGCCCGGAAAGAAGGCCGTCATCGTGACCAGCCAGGGGAATCCGGATCTGGCCGCCTTTGAAAAGGCAGCGTCAGAATTCGCCGGGATTCTTAAGCTTCTGGGATTTGAGGTGGTCGAGACCATCCAGATGGCGAATGGAAACGCGCCCGATGCGGTCCTGGAGAGAAAGGACCTTCTGGACAAGGCGAAGGCCACTGGAATGGCCCTTTAGATTTAGACATTCAGACGACCGCTCAGCCGGACTTCACCTTGCAGAAGCGAAGAAAGCAAAACCGAAAAACGGTTGCCAAACCGAAAACGAAGTAGAAAAAGAAACAGAATGCGGCGGATGTATGGGGCCCGGCTCGCTGCGGACTTCTCCCGCCGCCCCACACACCACACCGCCGCAGTCTGACCGTCTTTTTGAGGTCTAATTTAACTCAGCCGACCCAGCCAGACGTCCTTCCCACCAACCCCAAAGGACCCGGTGAAGCCAGTGAAAGTGTAGCCTTCGCCGCTTTCGATGATAGCTCTGGCCTCGTCATCGCTGGCCCCGCCAAGGGTCATGTCCCACAACAATCCGCCGTCGGAATCGGTCTTTATGACCAGGGCGTCAGCATTGCCATCATCGGTATACCCTGCGATGATGAACCCGAGATCGCTTGTCTCCTGGACCGAACGGCCGACCTGGTCACCGGCACTTCCGAACCTGTTGTTCCATACCTCGTTTCCGTCAGCGTCCGTCTTCAGGAGCCAGAGGTTCTCTCCCAGGCCGCCGAAGGCCGCCCGGCCCCCCACCACGACGTAGCCGCCGTCAGCTGTCTTCTTGACGCAGAACCCC
>Ga0116164_10002252_pt1 | contig 13957 bp, 7 predicted proteins | sample AD_UKC109_MetaG_FD_89888 | JGI IMG/M metagenome (GOLD analysis project Ga0116164, IMG submission 89888) | Active sludge microbial communities of municipal wastewater-treating anaerobic digesters from Hong Kong - AD_UKC109_MetaG | ecosystem: Engineered > Bioreactor > Anaerobic > Digestate... | reverse complement strand
CGTTGATGAGCCCCTCCAACTCAGCGATCTCAGTGACGTTTATCGCCCCCGGCACCAAGGGGCCTCTTCCCTCCCCAGACCAGATTGGCGTCATCATCGGGGTGGTATCAAAGGATATCGCCCTTCTCCGACCTTCGATGACGTAAGGCTCGTCGCCTATCAGGTCTCCGTCAAGATCTCCGCCCGGATAGTCTCCGTAGTAGTTGCTCACCCACCTGTTTGCGTCGTTGTCTCTGACGTCGAAATTCGTATTATCTGCGAAAGTGTTGGAAAAAAATAAGTTCAATTCACCATCGTAGATATACGCTCCGTATCTGTTGTGCTGAATGTAGTTGTAAACGAACAAATTCTGGAGGCTCGAATCAAGCAATTGAATTCCATACTCTCCGTTGTTCATGATGTCGTTCCTATATGCTACGACGTGTTCCGATCCAGATATGTGAACCCCATCGTCGCCATTGTCGTGTATCACGTTCCTCCATAATTTGCTTCGGTGGATGTCCATCAGCTGGATTCCGTGGTTGGTGTTGTTGTGGATATCGCTTCCAGAGACGACGACGTTGTCGACGAACTCCATGCTCAAGCCGAAACGGTTGTCGTAGATCTTATTGAACTCCAAGACGTTATCATCGGAGCGGACCATGATTATACCGTTTTGATTATCGTACAGCTCGTTGTTCCTGATGACGTTGTTGTCGCTACCGTCCAGGCTCAAACCGTACATCTCGTTTTCGTAAATCTCGTTATCGGAGACCATAATGCTGCTGCTGTTGTCGCGCAAGGTGATCCCGTTGTATCCATTCAGAAATATCTCGTTATTCGAAAAGGCGCTGAAATAAGATCCATACACTCCTATTCCGTTGATATCGTTGGCGTGAATAATATTTCCGGCGATCGTGTTGTCGTTGCTAAGTCCGATAACCAGCAGTCCATCCTCCCCAGAGTCGCGTATAATGTTATTCAAGACGAAGTTGTTGCCGGAACGGTACAGGTTTACACCGTTATGATGGGAGTTGTGAACCTCGTTTTCTACAAACACGTTGTTGCTGGAGTCCAAGAGTGCAACACCGTCTTCCGCGTTGGAGCGGATCTTGTTGAGGGCCACATCGATGGTATTCGAGCCGGCAATGTGAATCCCGACCTCTCCGTTCTCGTCAACCTCATTCTGTGCGAGGATGTCGCTTTGAGAGCTTTCCATAGCGATACCCGGACCTCCATTTTGGAATATTTTATTATTCAATACCTTGCTCGAGTTGGCCCTGATGATGCGAACGCCAGCGTACTTGTTGTCGCTGATAAGGTTTCCTAATACCAGATTGTCCATCGAATCCCGAAGACACAGGCCGTTACCTGAGGAATCAGATATGGAGTTGCTCTGAATATTGGACCGATCAGCGAGGACCAGAATGGCCCCAGAGTTGAAGCTGTCGTTGAGGCTGCCGATGAACGAGAAACCCTCCAGGGTGACGCCATCTGACGTTATGGTGATCAGAGGGGATGATTGGCCGCAGCTCTTGATGATGGGTTTTTCTTCGCCTTTCAAGACGATTGGTCTATCCACCACGATATTTTCTGGGTAAGTACCGTTGAGGACGACGATTTCGTCGCCAATCTCTGAGGCGTTTATCGCATCCTGGATTTTCTTGAAGTTTCCGGCACCGTCATCGTCGACGATAATAGCGCCAGAGGCAGCGCTCGCCAGGATCAAAATCAGCATCATACAGGCGGGGCATCTGAACATCTGAAACCACCTTCTCAGAAATACTTTAGCCTCATAAATTTAAATACGTTATTACATGAGAAAGTTCTTTCTGGAAGAAAGGACAACAGTTACGGCCGATTCATTCATCCTTCTCTTGCGAGGGACGAAGTGGACAAAACGTCGATGAGATATGTCCCATGAAAAGATGTGGTGGGGCCCTACAGCTAGGTGGGACCCCTCATATCCAGCCATTCCATCGCCATGAAGGGCCTGGTATCGATAGATGTCACGCCCCTGTTGCCCTGGATCACGTACGGCTCGTCCCCGACCTCGTCGCCGTTCAGATCTTCTCCCGAATAGTCGCCGTAGAAGTTGCCAAGCCACTTGTTTCCGCCGTTATCCCTGGCATCGAAGTTCTGGTTTTCGGCGATGGTGTTGCCGGTGACCAGGTTCGCCTCGCCCTCATAAATGTAAATCCCACCACCCCCGTTCCGCCGGAGGGTGTTGTACATGATCAGCATCTGAGCGGACTGATCCAGCACCTGGACGCCGTAACCGCTGTTGTTCGAGATGTCGTTCTGTGTTATTGTGGTATGCTCTGAACTCAGCACATGAACGCCGTCTTTCCCGTTACTATATATCTCGTTGTTATATATGCCGCTCCCGATGCAGCTCTTCAGCTGGATTCCGTCATCGGTATTGTTGTGGATGCCGTTTTCTGATATCATGACGGTATTGACAAACTCCAGACTCAGGCCGTACCGGTTATGATGGATATCGTTGGAGACGAGATTATTGTCATCGCAGCGGGACATTATAATGCCGTTCAGGTTTTCGTAGACGTCGTTCTTCTGGATGAAGTTGGAGTTTGAGTCCTGAAGGTCAAAGCCGTATCTCACGTTCCCATAAACGTCGTTATCTGACACAATGATCCTGCTGGTGCCATCGCGCAGGGCGATCCCGTTGTACCTGTTTTGGAATATCTCGTTATCGGATATCGTGCTGAAATCGGATTTGTACATCCCGATCCCGTCGATCCCGCTATCGCTGACGACGTTTTTGGATATGATGTTCTCGCTTCCGGGTCCAACGACGATCACTCCATCCTCGCCTGAACCTATAATCGAGTTGTCTATCACGAAGTTGCTGCTGGAGCTTTCCAGATTGACGCCGTTGAGGTTGTTATCGTGAATCTCATTTACTATCACGACGTTGCTTTTGGAGTTCAAAATGTGAACCCCGTCTTCTGAGTTCGAGCTGATCTCGTTCGCTGTGATCTCGTTGCCGATCGAGCTTATGACGTGAACCCCGACTTCACCATTTTCGCGGACTTCGTTTGCCGTCAGGTCGTTGTTCAGACACCCATCAAGGGTTATGCCCCACTTTCCGTTGCCAAATACCTGATTTTCTGTCATCTGGCTGGAACTGACATCGTGCAAACAGATGCCTCCGTACCGGTTGTCACATATCAGGTTCCCGGATATGAGGTGATCCTTGGAATCACGAAGACATAGGCCGTGACATGACGAACTCGATATGGTGCAGTTCAGAAGCTTGCAACCGTCCGCCAGAATCAGAACCGTGCCGGCGTTGAAGCTGTCGTTTTTGCAGCCGGAGAAGGTGAGATCCTCCAAAGTGACGTTATCTGAAGTTACGGTGATAAAAGGGTCTGAAAGGTCGGACCCTTTGACTAGTGGGTTATCTTCGCCCTTCAAGACGACGGGTTTATCGACTACGAGGTTCTCGTCGTAAGTTCCGTTCCGGATGATGATCAAGCCTCCAGGCTCGGAGGCGTTTATAGCCTCCTGGATTTTCAAAAAATCTCCTAAGCCTTCGTCATCGACGAAGATGGCTCCCGCAGCAGTGTTTGCCAGGATCAAAATCAGCATCATCGAAGTTGGGAATCTGGGCAATCCGAATCACCTCTCTCAGCCACACATAAGTGTTCCTTAATTAAATATGTAATTCCATGGAGTTATGGGACCTGGAGGTGGACGATCGGCGAGCGATCTCCAGGCGGATGCAGGGGCTCAAAGCATCCGCAATCCGCATCTACGCCTGAAGCTGTGCCGCCTGCCAGAAGAAGGCCGGGTCCTCGCAAAGCCCCGAAGCCTGACCCGGCTCCCTCACCGACTGAATGCCGCACCAAAGGCGCTCATCCCCTCAGGAGCGATAGTTCGTGATCGCCAAGCACGGCAGACTCGACTATCGTACACGGCATCCAGATTCGCTCTACCGCCTAGTAAGGACGTATCTCTTCAAGCTTAGCCGCTGAGACGAAGGGCTTGGAATCAAAGGATGTTACGTCTCTCCTGCCAAAGACGACGTAAGGCTCATCACCGAAATCGTCGCCGTTTTGGTCCACGCCCAGATAGTCGCCATAGAAGTTGCCAAGCCACTTGTTCTCTCCCGTGTTGTCTCTGACGTTGAACTTCTGGTTATCGGAGACCATATTGCCTGTGATCAGGTTCATCGCGCCATCGGACAAGTAAACCCCTCCGCCGCCGTTCTGTTGGACAAGATTGTACATTAGGGCGTTCAATGTAGACCCTTCCAGCAGCTGGACGCCGTAATCGCTGTTATTCAGGATATTGTTTCCGAATATCGCAGTATGTACCGACTCTGATACGTGAATCCCGTCCTTCCCGTTGTCGCGGATATCATTGACCCAGATCCTGCTCTCGTTGCATCTCTTCATCTGGACCCCGTCGTTGGAGTTGTTGTTGATCTTGTTCTCGGATAAAACGATGGTATCTACGTACTCCAGGCTGAGGCCGAAATAGTTGTGGCGTATTTCATTGAAGATTATGGAGTTGTTTCCACAACGAACCATTACGATGCCGTTCAAGTTGTCATGAACTCGATTGGCCTTGATGAAGTTGGAGCTGCTCTCCTCAATGTAAAAACCATACTTGATGTTTCCATAAACCTCGTTGTCAGTGACCAAAATCTCGCCACTGTTATCTCTGAGCGAGAATCCGTTATTCCCGTTGAGAGACGCCTCATTGTTGATTATCGTGCTGAAATAAGATCCGTACACGCCTACCCCATTGATGCCATTCTCGTTGATCCGGTTATTGGCGATCAAGTTGTCGTTGCTGCTCTTGATGACTAAGATACCCTCTTCTCCGGAACCTTGGACCTGGTTACCTATAACGAAATTGGAGCTGGATTGATAGAGATTTATGCCGTTGAGTCCGTTTTCATGGATCTCGTTGGTCATCAGAGCGTTGTTTATGGAGTTCATCAGGAATATCCCGTCCTCCTCGTTGAGTCGGACCTCATTTGAATCGATCTCGCAGGTGGCGGTGTTGATCATGTTGATCCCCACCTCGCCGTTCCCGTAAAGGCTGTTTGACGTCAGAGGATCGTACATGCATCCCGAGAGCGTTATGCCGCATTTTCGATTGTCGAAGACCACGTTTCCGAGCAGCTGGCTGAAGTTAGACTCTGAAAGGCGGATGCCGCAGTAGTCGTTGTTGTGGACGATATTTCCGGATATCAGGTCGTTTTCGGAGGAAAGCAGGTGCAGTCCGAAACCCGACGAGTTGCTTATTGTATTGTTCAGTATCTTGCATCCGTCTGACATGACGAGAACCGCGCCGGAGTCAAGGCTCGTGTCGATACAGCCAGCGATTGAGAATCCTTCGAGGACGACACCGTCTGCAGCGATCTTGATCACGGGACTTGAAAGGCCGGAACCGTTGACCACTGGATCATCTTCGCCTTTCAGGGAAACTGATCTGTCCACTACGACGTTTTCGGCGTAAGTGCCGCTCCAGACGACTATCTCATCTCCAGTCTCTGAAGCGTTTATGGCCTCCTGGATTTTTGTGAAATCTCCTCCACCATCGATATCGACGACGATCGTCGCGCCGGATGCTGCGCTCGCCATGATCAAAATCAGAATCATACAACAGGAGAATCTGAACATCTGAACCACCTTTATCTGGATTACTTTCTACTCATAAATTTAAATACGTTATTGCGAGACGGATTATATTCTGGGGTTGCAAGCTGGCCACCGTGCTCTCTGAAAAGAGATCTGGTGTCGTTGAACCTAGAAGGGACGCTACACTTATCCTGCTGGAGTCGAGAGGTTGTGCGGGAACAGAGACGGGGAAGAGGCCGAAAGGCCCCCGATCAGTCTGGACCGCCCATCTCCAGCAAAGCCCTCAACGCCACCGGGTGTAAATCGAAGGTTATAGCTCCCCTTTTGCCCGGGATCGCGTAGGGTTCGATCCCGACCCCGTTTTCGGTGGTATTTCCTCCCAAATAGTCACTATAGAAGTTGGAAAACCACTTGTTGGCCTGCCCGTTGTCTATGGCGTTGAAATTCCGGTTATCTTCGATGATGTTGCTGATGAACCCGTTCATCTCACCCTCGTAAATGTAAATCCCACCGCCACCATTGTGCAGGACGAAGTTGTTCATGAAGAGGGATTGGGTTGTATGGTCCAGCATCTGGATCCCATATCTGCTGCTGTTTTCGATTAAGTTTCGCGATATCTCGAGATTTTCTGATCCGGGTACTTGAACCCCATCCCCGCCGTTTTCGCAGATGTAGTTCTCCCAGACTTTGCATCGTTCGCAGCTCTTAAGCTGGACGCCATCATCTGAGTTGTTGTAAACTTCGTTGCTCGATATGAATACTCCATCGGAGAACTCCAAGCTAAACCCGAAACGGTTATCGTGGATCTTGTTATTCTCAAAATCGTTGTCATTGGAACGGGCCATGATGACGCCGTGAAGGTTACCATGCACGTCGTTTTCCTCTATGAGGTTTTCTTTGCTGTCTTCCAGGTAAAAGCCGTACCTTTTGTTTCCGTGAATCTCATTGTCGGCTATCAGAACGCTGCTGCTGTTGTCGCGCAGGGAGATCCCGTTGTATTCGTTATCGAATATCTCGTTTTGGTCTATCGTGCTAAAATAAGATCCGTATATACTGATCCCGTTGATGCCGTTATCGTAAAGGACGTTTTCCGTGATCCTGACCCCATCACTGAATCCGACGATCAAAAGCCCTTCCTCTCCGGAGTTGTGGATTACGTTCTTCATCAATACGTTGTTTGGTGCCCTGTCCAAACTGATCCCGTTGAGACCGCTACCGCTGATCCCATTGTCTATGATCATGTTGCCCCTGGATTCAATAAGGGATATACCATCTTCTTGGTTCTGGTCGATGCTGTTCCAAACCACATTGATTAACTCCGCGCAGGTCAGCTGTATCCCCACCTCTCTATTCTCTCGGAACACATTCTGTATCAGATCGTCACGCGCACAGCTCTCCAGAACTACGCCCCATTTCCCGTTGCGTAATATCTGGTTTTCAGTCGCTTTGCTGGAGTTGGCACGGGTGAAGCTGATGCCGCCGTACCTGTTGTCACATATCTGGTTTCCGGATATTAGGTGATCCTTGGAGTCAATAAGTTTCAGACCGTTGCCCGAAGAGGCCGATATGGTGCAGTTCAGGATTTTGCACCTGTCGGCCAGCACCAGAACGGCTCCGGAATTGAAGCTGTCGTTGAGGCAACCGGTGAAGCTGAACCCATCCAGGGTGACGTTCTCTGAAGTTATGGTGGTCAGAGGGTCTGGAAGGCCACTGCCTTCGACGACGGGGCCGTTTTCTCCTTTCAAGACAATCGGCCTGTCCACTATGAGGTTTTCGGGGTACGTCCCGTTGTGGACGGCGATCACGTCGCCTGTCTCTGATGCATTTATGGCATCCTGGACTTTCGTGAAGTCTCCACCGCCATCGATATCGACGACGACCATCGCGCCGGATGCTGCGCTCGCCATGATCAAAATCAGACTCATACACCCGGAAAATCTGAACATCTGAACCACCTTTCTCTGAAATACTTTGTACTCATAAATTTAAATACGTTATTGCAAGGCGGGTTATATCCCAGGGCTACAAGCTGTCCACCGTGCTCTCTAAAAAGAGATCTTGTGCCGTTGAACCAGAAGAGCCTCTACATTTTATCCTGCGGGAATCGAGAGGTTGTGCGGGAACTGCGACGGGGAAGAGGCTAGAAAGGCCCCGATCAGTCGGGACCGCTCCCCTCCAGCAAAGCCCTCAACGCGACCGGGTGGAAATCGAAGGTTACCGCGCCTCTTCTGCCCAGGATCGCGTAGGGTTCGGTCCCGGCGACTCCCCCTTCGTCGATCTCTCTTCCCAAATAGTCGCTATAGAAGTTGGCTTGCCACCAGTTGGTTTGACCGTTGTCTCTGGCGTTGAAGTTCTGGTTATCGTCGAAGATGTTGCTGATAATCTGGTTAATCTCCCCCTCGTAAATGTAAATCCCGCCGCCGCCGTTCTGATGAACGGTGTTGTACATGAAAAAAGCCTGGGTGGTCTGATCAAGCACCTGGATTCCGTATTTGCTGTTGTTCGTGATTGTGTTCCGAGATACTATGAGATTCTCAGATCCCGATACGTGAACCCCATCACCGCCGTTCTCGAAAATCTCGTTCTCCCAGACCTTGCTCTGATCACAGCTATTGAGCTGAACGGCGTTATCTGAATTGTTGTAGACTTCGTTATTTGAGATGGAGACGCCGTCGACGGACTCCATGCTAAACCCGAAATTATTATCGTGGATCTTGTTCTCCTCCAGAACGTTGTCGCCGGAACGGACCATGATGACGCCATGAAGGTTGCCGCATACGTCGTTGCCCTCCACGAAGTTTTTGTCGCTGTCTTCCAGGTAAAACCCGTACCTTTTGTTCCCACAAATCTCGTTGTCAGATATCAGAATGCTGCTGCTGTTGTCGCGTAGTGATATGCCGTTGAAACTGTTGTTGAATATCTCGTTTTTGGATACAGTGCTGAAATAAGATCCGTATATGCCAATTCCGTTGATGCCGTTATCACAAAGGATGTTTTCCGTGATGATGTTGTTGTCGCTGGACCTGATGACCAACAGCCCTTCATCTCCAGAGTTGTTGATTACGTTCTTTATCAATGAGTTGTGTGGCGCCTGGTCCAAGCCGATCCCATTGAGGCCGTTGTCGCGGATTTCATTCTCTGCGATCACGTTGTTTCTGGACTCTATAAGGTAGAGACCATCTTCGCGGTTAAGGTTGATGCTATTATAAACTAAGTCTACGTGATTTGAGCTGGCCAGCTGGATTCCCACCTCTCCGTTCTCGCGGACCTCGTTTACTTTCACCTCGTCATGCTCGCAGGCCTCCAGAACTACGCCCCATTTCCCGTTGCGTGAGATCTGGTTTCCGACGAGCTGGCTGGAGTTGGCACGGGTGAAGCTGATGCCACCGTACCCGTTGTCACAAATCTGGTTTCCGGATATTAGGTGATCCTTGGAGTCAAGAAGTTTCAGACCATTGCCCGAAGAGGCCGATATGGTGCAGTTCAGGATTTTGCACCCGTCGGCCAGCACCATAACTGCGCCGGAATTGAAGCTGTCATTGAGGCTGCCGGTGAAGCTGAAACCATCCAGGGTGACGTTCTCTGAAGTTATGGTGGTCAGGGGGTCTGGAAGGCCACTGCCCTCGACGACGGGGCCGTTTTCTCCTTTCAAGACGATCGACCTGTCCACTATGAAGTTTTCGGGGTACGTCCCGTTGTGGACAACGATCACGTCGCCGATCTCTGAGGAGTTTATGGCATCCTGTATTTTCGTGAAGTTTCCTGCACCGTCGTCATCGACGACGACTGTCGAGCCGGAGGCGGCGGTCGCCAAGATCAAAATCAACATCGCACAAGCGGGGCATCTGGACACCGGAATCACCACTCTCACGGATGTTTGTTCTCATTAATTTAAATAGATTGTCGCAAGACAAAAAATTCTCCAAAATCGCAATATGGGGCAATGTTAAAATAACCTGAAGACCATGACGATCAAGGTTTTCATGCAGATTAGGCAAGTTGTCGTCCTGGCTGATGAGTCTTCAGAGGTTAACGATTTTCTTCGCGACCTGGTGAATATGGGGCTTGAGATCTGCAGATCTCACGCCACCGAGATCCTGAAGGAGGTCGCCATCCCTGAGGGTGGCGGGTGGGGTGGACCTGGCCGCCTCATCCTGTGCGATGAGAACTTCGACTCCCAACCGTGGGGATCGGCCGTCGTCAGGGAAGCTGCAAAGAACGGCTGTGGAGTCTTGATCGGGAGGGGTCAGCTCGGCAGGGTCGCAGAGGAGATAAAACGAGGGGGCGCCCTCTCTGAGGAGACGATGAGGGATCTAGCCTCCGAGGCGATATATCGGTGCGCATCGAGGGAGGCGGAGATGCTATCGGAGCTCCAGGGAGTGAATCCGAACTACCTCATCCAGACCTACGAGAAGGTCCAAGACCTCAGGTACGGGGAGAACTGGCATCAGACGGCCTCGTTATACCAGAAGCCCGAAGGCTTCGGCCTCCATCGGGCCGAGAAGCTTTGCGGAAAGGAGATCTCCTACAACAACGTCGTCGACGCTGAGGCGACCCTGGAGATGCTGATCGACCTGATGGAGTACGACGGCAGAAAGGAGGAGAGGACCTTGGCCGTCATTGTGAAGCATGCCAACCCCTGCGGTGTGGCCTACGGCAAAAGCAGAGTGGAGGCCTATCGGAGGGCTCTTGCCACCGACCCAAAGAGCGCCTTCGGCGGAGTCATCGGTTTCTCCGAGCCGGTGGACGTAGATTTGGCGGAAGCGATGCGCGACCACTTCATCGAGGTCTTGCTGGCCCCGGGCTACGACCCGGAGGCCCTTGAGATACTCCGGGAGAAGCCGAACCGGCGGATCCTGGACGTGAGCGAGCTTCTGGAAGGACGAAACCGGCTTTACGATGGGCGCCAGTCCAGAAGCGTCTTCGGTGGCCTTCTGGTCCAAGACTACGACACCGGAGACATACTGGAATGGAAGGTGGTGACGGAACGGGGTCCCACTCCTGCCGAGACGAAGGCTCTGCGGTTCGCCTGGAAGGTGACCAAGTATGTCAAGTCCAACGCCCTCGTCTACGCCACCGAAAATCAGATCATGGGCATCGGCTCGGGCCAGGTGAGCCGGGTGGACTCTGCCCGGTTCGGGGCCGAGAAGGCCGAAGAGCACGGCCTGGATACTAAAGGCACTGTGGCAGCCACCGATTCATTCTTCCCATTCAGGGACGGCCTCGACCGGACCTTCGAGGCGGGGGCCACTGCCGTCGTCCATCCGGGCGGCTCCATCAGGGACGCTGAGGTGATTGAAGCTGCAAACGAACACGGGATGGCCATGGTCTTCACGGGCATGCGCCACTTCAGACATTGAAAACGGATCGGAAGAGAAAGCTCGGGCCAGAGGCGTCGGGCCTCTCCGAGCTCTGGCTCTGATATCTCTATTGATACTGGTCCTGGCGGGGACCTGCTCCTGCGACGAGATCGTCGTCTCAGGTGACCTCCAGGCTGCGATTGACACAGCGATGCCGGGGGATACTCTGATGGTGCCCGCCGGTGACTACGGCCCTGTCACCGTCGATAAATCCCTCACCATTGTGGGCGTTGGCGCCCCCACTGCTCGTGCCCGGACCCAGGAACCAGCGGTCTCCATCAGGGCAGACGGGGTGAAGCTCCAGGGCTTCGAAGTGGACGGAGTTCCCAAAAACCAGGAAGATAAGTTCAACTACTACATGGACCAGTCGACTCTGAAGCCCTACTACACCCTCAACCTTCCAAACTCTGGAATCCTGGTGGACGGCGACGACGTCGTCATCGAAGACCTGTATGTAGCGGGGGCAGAGGCCGGCATCCTGGTGGACGAGTCTGAGAACTTCACCATAACGAACTCGTCCTTTGAAAGATGTGACAAGGGGATCATCCTCCAGGATTGTTACGACAGCAAAATCGATGAATGCTCTTTTCGAGAATGCGAGAAGTTCGGAGTTTATCTCGAAGGCTGCGATGAAATCTCGATCGAAGATAACGTGGCGACCGAAAACTCCGGCGCAGGGATGATGCTGAAAGAGTCCACCAATTGCCTTGTCAAGAATAACGATTTCGTCGAGAACTGGGAGGGGCTCTTCGTCTGGAACTCCACCTTCTGCGACCTGGTGGAGAACAGGGCAGATCAGAACGTCTACTACGGGATCGTCGTATCCTCGGGGTCGAACAACTCGATAATCAAAAACGTGGCAAGAAATAGCGGCGGCGACGAACTTTTGGGGATGGGGATCAGCATCCAGGAGAACAGCAGCAACAACCTGGTGGCAGGAAACGTCCTGGAAGAGAACCTCAACGGCCTGGACCTGACGAGAGGCTGCACTTTCAACCTGATATTCTGCAACGAAATATCCGAGAACAGCAACGGCATTCGGCTGGATAAAAACGAGAACAACCTCGTCTACAAAAACAACTTCAAACGCAACCTCATCACCGGCTACGACAACGCGAGCCACAACTTCTGGAACGCCTCTGCTGGCAATTACTACGACGACTACACTGGCCGCGACCGGGACGGCGACGGGGTGGGGGACGACCCCTACTGGATACCTAAGGGCAGCAGCTGCGTCGTGGACTGGCGTCCCCTGATGCAGCCCGCCGAGATGGTGATCGACATCGAGGCTGCGCGGGAGGATCTCGCCCGCTACGCCACCTATTCGCCTGTCGAAGATCTTCCTTACAAGGTAGAAAACCAGACGATAGTGATCGGGAAGGTGGAGCCTAGAGATACGTGGTGGAATTAAGTCCCGATCTTGATGGGCTCCGCCATCGATCTCAGTGTGGCGATGGCCGAGAGGGCGGCAAGATAGCTGGTCTTGGGGTTTCGTGGTGATGGGACGTTCTCAACCCTGGTGGTGATCCGTCCGAAGTCCCCCTCCACCGTTATCTGGTGGATGTTGACATTTATGTTCGGGTCCGCCACTATTTTGACTTTTACCCTCGCCCCTCGTGCCGTGAGGCTCAGGGTCGCCGCCACGTTGACGTTGGCGGGAAATGCCTTCACGGCATCTTCAGCCGGACCCTCAAATATCACGGTGGGCTCCCGGATAGCGCCCAGATCTATCTGCATATCTTTGATGTAAGGAGCGCCGACGAACCCCTTCGGGTTCTTGGTGGTGGTGAGGGTGACTTTGTCGATCCTTCCAACGCCAGCAGACTTCAGCCCGTCGAGGCTGGATATCGCCCCTGATGGGAGGTAAACTTTGCACCCGTGCTCTTTTGCGAGATCCTCCACCATCTGTCGGAGGGGTCCCTCCAGAAGGGCGCCTACGCTCATGATCATGAGGTCTCTTCCCTTCATGAGAGCGGCCTTGGCCACTTCAGGGACGGCCCGTTGAGACGCCGCCTCTACCACGATCTCGGACCTCTCCACCAGCTCCTCCAGCCCCAAAAGCAGAGGCTTCGCCTCGAGATCCCTCAAGAGGTCGTGTGCCCTCTCTTCGTTACGATCGAAGATCGCCACCAGCTCTGCCTCGATATCGCCGCGGTCTATAGCTCTCGCGATCTCTGTCCCGATCGCGCCGCAGCCAACCAGCCCTATTTTCAGAACCATCGCAGTCTATAAATCGATGAGACAACAAAACTTTTACGGTATGCTATCGGCAGAGCTGGAGCGGTTCGTGCAGGAAGACCTGGGAGAGTGGGACGACTCAAGCCCAATAGTTCCAGAGATAAATGCAAAAGCCATCATCATCGCCAAGGAAGACTGCACCGTTTCTGGCCTAAAAGAGGCCGACCAGATACTGAAATATTTCGGGCTGGATGGGGAGCGGCTCGTCCGGGAAGGAGACTTTGTCGACGCGGGCTCGAAGGTGATGGCCATCAGGGGAAGGGCGATGTCAGTCCTCCAGGCCGAAAGGCTGGTCTTGAACTTCATGAGCAGGATGAGCGGGATCTCGACTTTGACCCGCGAATGCGCGGGACGGGCTGGGAGGGTCAGGGTCGCAGCCACCCGGAAGACGACGCCGGGCTTTAGGTCCTTCGAGAAGAGGGCGGTGGTGGTGGGCGGTGGCGACCCTCACCGGTTCGACCTCTCAAGCTCTGTCATCATCAAGGACAACCACCTGAAGCTGATGACCCTCGAAGAGGCCATCTCCGCTGCCAAATCCAGAGCCAGCTTCACCAAGAAGGTGGAAGTGGAGGTGGAGACGCTGGAGGACGCTCTGAAGGCGGCATCTCTCGGGGCCGACATAATAATGTTCGACAACATGCGGCCCGAGAAGATCCGGGAGGGAGTCGAGCTTCTGAAGAGAGAGGGTCTGAGGGGCCGGGTCCTTCTGGAAGCTTCAGGAGGCATAACCCCCGAGAACGTCTCTGAGTACGCCGCCTCGGGAGT
>Ga0116164_10002250_pt1 | contig 13959 bp, 10 predicted proteins | sample AD_UKC109_MetaG_FD_89888 | JGI IMG/M metagenome (GOLD analysis project Ga0116164, IMG submission 89888) | Active sludge microbial communities of municipal wastewater-treating anaerobic digesters from Hong Kong - AD_UKC109_MetaG | ecosystem: Engineered > Bioreactor > Anaerobic > Digestate... | reverse complement strand
CAGAATATTTGATAACTGTAACCTTATTTGGGCTTGTTGATTCTCAGGAAATACATCAATAACTCTGTCGACTGTCTGAGCTGCATTGTTTGTGTGTAGTGTTGCAAAAACTAAATGACCTGTCTCTGCTAATGTAATTGCCGCTGCGATAGTCTCAAAGTCTCTCATTTCACCCACTAGTATTACATCAGGATCTTGTCTCATTGCACTTCTAAGAGCAATTGCCCAAGAATTTGTATCATCGTTCATCTCTCTTTGGTCAATTAAAGCTTTTTTCCCTTCAAACACATACTCAATAGGATCCTCTATGGTAATGATATGAACAAACCTGCTCCTATTAATATCTTCTAACATAGCTGCTATTGTCGTACTTTTCCCATGACCAGTTGGACCTGTAACTAAAACAAGTCCCTGTTTTAACTTAGCAATTTGATGATAAATTTGTGGAAGAAGCAATTCTTCAATAGTTTTTACTCTAGTTGGAATTAATCTAAAAGCAGCAGCCAAGTTTTTCATCGTATAATATGCATTCACTCTAAACCTTGCAGTCCTAGGACCCTCAAAGGAATAGGCAAAGTCAATTTCTCTATTTACCTCAAGGAGCTCCTTCTTATCATCTGGAATGATAGAAAGAATTAACTTCTCCGCTTCTTCAGGAGTCATAAGTTTCTCACCAACATCAACTAATTCCCCATCGATTCTGATTATTGGAGGATAACCTGCCGAGATGTGCAAATCAGATGCATTCTTATTTACCACTTCAGTGAAAAGTTTTTCCATTGTAATTTCATTACTATCAAGAGAAATTTTTGAATTTTTATCTACAATTGGCTCACTTTGTGGCATTATCGTGGTTAGAGGCTTAGAGAGGTTATTTTCTTTCTCATTCCTTTCAAGGGCCTTTATCTTATTAAGCTCTGGCATTATTTGAGAGAGTGATTCATTCCAATTGTTCTTTGAAGCTGGAGGAACTTGAAGGTTTGGAAGATTTGTTGGTTGCTGTACATAAGAACTTTCCTGTGAAGTCGGTGATACCGTAGATGCATTAATTGCCCCAGCAGAAGAGGACACTGTAGCGCCTTGAGTAGTGGGTGTGTCAAGTAGTGCACTAATATCTTTTTTAAGTTCATTCAATTTTCCTTCATCTATATATGTAGAGGAGGCATCCTTTATCCCACTTACTGGTATCGACGATGCCACAGCAGGAGAGGGGAGTGGTGTTGCTTGATTGGGCTGTTGCTGTGGAGTTTGTATGGTGGCAGCCTGAACAGGAGAACCATCGAAATCTGGATATCCAAATTGCACTCCATTTGGATTTTGATTTTGGGCAGTATTATCCATATATATTATTTATACCAAAAAAATTATTCTTTTGACACTCTCAAAACTTCTTCTATAGTAGTAATCCCTTCAAGTGCTTTCAAATAGCCATCTTGAATCATTGTTATCATCCCTTGCTCAACACCAGCATCCCTGATATCTGTGTCTGTTACTGTTTCTAAAATCATTCTACTAATTTTTTCCGTAACATCAAGTACTTCAAAAATACCAATTCTTCCTGAATAGCCTGTTCCTCCACAACGATCACACCCTTTTCCTCTGTATAGATATACCTGAGGTGTACCATCGGGCCCAACATCGGGAGCTTTCATTACAACAGGCTCTTTTGTTTCCCCTGTTCCATTTACACTGTTTTTTGATGCGACAACTCGGTTTAAATATGAAATTAAATCAAAATCCTTTACCTCTTTAAAGGTTTCGGAGATGTTTCTTAATACTTCAGGAGAGACTGGATATGCCTCAATACAATACTTACAGATTTTTCTAGGAAGTCTCTGGGCAGCTACAGCTCGAATCGTTGATGCTAAAAGATATGGTTCTATACCCATATCCATTAACCTTGGAATTGCAGCAGCAGCACTGTTTGTGTGAAGAGTTGACAAAACTAAGTGTCCAGTCAAAGATGCTTGAACAGCCAATTGAGCTGTCTCTCCATCTCGAATCTCTCCAACCATTATAATATCAGGGTCTTGTCTAAGAACTGACCTCAAACCATTTGCAAAGGTTAAACCAACATCATCATTAATTTGTACCTGAGTTACACCTGGAATCCTAATTTCAACTGGATTCTCTAAAGAAATAATATTAACCGTAGGATCGTTCACCCTCATTAAAGAACAAGCCAGCGTTCTAGTTTTACCACTTCCAGTAGGTCCTGTTACAAGTACAATCCCATTTGTTACACTTAATGCGTCTACAAATACTTTAAAGGCATTTCCCCTTAATCCCGTATCTTCTAAAGATATGTTTTCAGTATCTGATTCAAGCAACCTCATAACAACCTTCTCTCCATATATCATTGGCATTATAGAGACACGAATGTCAACCTTGTTTTTTCCCATTTTAACCTGAAATCTACCATCTTGAGGTATTCTTTTTTCATCTATTTTTAAGTTCGAAAGAATTTTAACCCTAGATACCACAGCAGGTCCCAAGGATTTAGGAAGAACTAATCTCTCTGTCATAATACCGTTAATTCTAAAACGAACTCTTACCTTCTCCTCCAAGGGTTCAATATGAATATCAGAGGTCTTGCTTTTAACTGCATACTGTAAAATCGAATTAACAATTCTAGCAACAGGTGCAGCTGCCAAATCTGCACTATTTAGACCTCCCATGGCATTCCCACTGTCGTCCTCAGCAATTTCAGTAACAGGAACTCCAACATCTTCAAGAGCCTCAGTAACCTGCGAACTCATTAAATCCCCAACTCTTCGATCTAATATCAGTCCTATTCCATCCTTTGTAGAAATATATACTTCCATTCTTGTCCCTTTGGGGTACTTACTCAATAAGGCCTGAGTAGCTTGTATATCAAACGGATCTTCCATTGCGATTTTAACAACATTATCACTTCTCTCAAATGGAACAGCTCTATATTTCGCCAGATTATCTATTGGGATTTCGGCAATAATGCTTTCGGGAACAGAAATAGTTGTTAGATCAATAAATGGAATGCCAAAAATTGCTGACTTAGCCTTAGTTAAATCCAAATCTGATATCACTCCAAGCTCTCTTATTATTGCCTCCTCAGTTTTATTAGTCCTACTTCTTTCCAAAAGGACCTTTCTAACAATGTCCTCATTTACAAGATTATTCTCCTGCAGATATTTTAATATTGATGTTTGGGCAGCCATCTATTCATATTCTATTAATTACTTCCTCCAGTTTAGAATAATCACATTAATTAGTCAATTCTTAATATGGGCACTCTTTCTCAGAAATGAATCACAAAAATTTTTGTGCTAGAATCAGTCAATGACATATATCTTTGTCCGCAAAGTAGAAGATGAGGAAAAAAGTAACTTAAGAAGTTTTCTTTCATATATTCTAAAAACCAAAGAACCTCTCTCGCTAGAAACACTTTCCTCACATCCAGATATACACAATCTCGAAATTACTGACAAACTTAGTATAGGGATTGAAGATATTAAATTGTTTCAGAAAAAATTAATCTACAAACCATTCCAAGAAAGTTCTCAACTTGGAATTATTCATGATGCTCAGAAACTTACCCATGAGGCCCAAAACTCCCTTCTTAAAGCCCTTGAGGAAAGTGATGACAATACGATATATGTATTAGCTGTTGATAATGAAAAAAATCTTCTTCCTACAATTCGATCTCGTGCAAGAATCATCTATTCTCACGTAGAAAAAGGGAACGAGAGCTCCTTTCAAGAAAACTTCTTTGAATTAGATTTGATATCACAATTTGAAAAAATTGAGAAAGCAAGTGAGGATAGAAGCCAATCTTTAGAGTTAATAAATCAGGTTGAGAATTATTTAAAAACAAAGTTTGAAATTAATATCAAAAATGGTAATATATATGGTTCGAAAAAATTTCTAGAGGACCTGAAAGTGATTCAAGAGAGCAGAGAGAAGATTAACTCTAATTGCAATCGCAAATTGACTTTGGAGTCTATGATTATACAACTTAAAGAGTAATATTTCAGGCTTAAAAATGGTATAATATATAACAGAATACAGAACTTGAGAAAGAATTAATTTACAGGATTTTTACATTTTTTTATGACCAAAGTTTCAGATTACGGTGCATCAAACATTCAAGTGTTAAAGGGGTTAGAAGCGGTCAGAAAAAGACCTGCTATGTACATTGGATCAACTGATGTGCATGGACTTCACCATATATTTACAGAAATACTTGATAACTCTGTAGATGAAGCAATCGCAGGATATTGTAGCCAAATATGGGTGATATTAAATCAAGACGGCTCAATTACAGTGAGAGATAATGCAAGAGGAATACCTGTAGATATTCATCCAGAAACTAAAGTCTCAACTCTCGAGACTGTTATGACCAATCTTCATGCTGGAGGGAAATTTGAACCAGGAGCATACAAGGTCTCTGGAGGCTTACATGGAGTCGGTATGAAATGTACAAACGCCCTTTCAGAGTGGATGGTAACAACAGTTAAGCGTGATGGAGGGATATTTGAGCAAAGGTATGAAAGAGGAGTACCAACTGCACCAGTAAAGAGAATTGGGGATTCAGACGAAACAGGGACACAACACACATTCATGCCAGATGATGAGATTTTTACTACAACGACATTTGATTTTGAAACAATCGTAAAAAAATGTAGGCAACATGCATATTTAACTGCAGGATTAAGAATATCAGTAATTGATGATACCCATGGAGAATACAAACAGTATGATTTGTATTTTGAGGATGGTATCAAATCATATGTTCAGTTTATAAACCTGGATATGAAAGCTATTGGTGAGGAACCTTTCTATATGAATAAACAAGATGGTGATGTCGTAGTAGAGGTGGCGTTACAGTATACAGACGATATGGATGAAGACGTGAGATGCTATACAAATAACATCATAAATCCGGAGGGTGGAACCCATTTGGCAGGTTTCAGGACAGCTATCACAAGTGCAATTAATACATATGCAACCAAAACTGAACTATTTAAAGGGATGAATGGAACCTTAAGTGGAGATGATGTCAGAGAAGGTTTAACTGCGGTCATCTCTGTAAAAGTTCCAAATCCACAATTTGAGGGCCAAACAAAAATTAAATTGAATAACCCAGAAGTTAAAAGTATCGTTGCAAGAGTTGTTAGAGATGAATTATTGACATATTTTGAAGAGCATCCTCAAGATGCAAAGAATATAATAGGCAAGGCAGTTCTCGCAAACAAAGCTAAAGCTGCAGCCAAAGCTGCAAGAGATGCCGTGATAAGAAAAAATGCTCTCGAATCAACTACACTTCCAGGAAAGCTTGCGGATTGTACAAGTAAAGATCCTGCAGAAAGTGAATTATTTATAGTTGAAGGAAACTCCGCAGGTGGTTCTGCAAAGCAGGGTAGGGATAGACATACACAGGCTATTCTTCCACTTAGAGGAAAAATCATAAACACTCATAAATATAGAGTAGACCGAGTATTAGAGAATAGCGAGTTTAATGATATTACAACCGCTCTAGGAGTCGGAATCGGAGACTCTCTTGATATGTCAAAGCTCAGATATCACAAAATTATCATTATGAGCGATGCCGATGTTGATGGACTCCATATTACTACTTTAGTTTTGACTTTACTCTTTAGATTTTTTAGGCCTCTCATCGAAGGGGGATATGTATATGTTGCTCAACCTCCTTTACATAGAGTTGAAATTGGGAAGAAAAAGTTCTACTTCCTAAATGATGAGGAAAAGGATGAATTTGTAACAAAAGCAAAATTAGCTGGCAAAGTCCCTGTTTCAAACAGATTTAAAGGATTGGGAGAAATGAACCCTGAACAGTTAAGAGATACTACAATGGACCCCAAAAGTAGGGTACTTAAAAAAGTACATATAGAAGATGCTGAAGAAGCAGAAAAGGTGTTTGAGATGCTGATGGGAAATGAAGTTCCTCCAAGGAGAAGATTCATACAGTCTCATGCACGAAAAGCAACTTTGGATATTTAAATTTTTTAAAAAATAAAATGGAAGATATCTTTTTAAAACAAGAGCAAACAGAAACATCAGTAAGAATGGAAGAGATTTTTGACCGCTTAATTCCCGATACAACAGCTCTAGACAATTCACATGCTTCATCTGACAAAGAGAGCACAAAGGAGTTGGCTGTTGTAAAATTAATTGATTCTGATTATACAACACGTGAGATTGTTTCTTCTCTTAAAGGTTCACAATATGAACAACAACTTCGTAAGATATTTCCTGAAGAAGAATCTGAGGAAACAATTGTTCAAAGGAAAGAGAAGAAAACCCCCATATCAAAAAGATTAATTCTTTTACCCAATTCTCACGAGTCACAGTCCGTTGATGACATAGAGAAATTTACATTAATCCTGCTTGACAAAGAGAATGGCTTACCTTTTCAAATCATTGGAGAACAGGAACTCTCACTTTCTGGAGTCGTTAAAGATTCTTGTCAAAAGGTTGTTAACTTACAAAAAGCTCAACTCCAAGAAATTACTGATAAATTAGTAAAGAATAGTTTCTAAAAAATGGATGAAGACAAAAACATTACAAAAGAAGATATTGAAGATTTAGAACAAGAACTTTCTTTCCATCCTGGAGAAATATCTCCACGATCTATAGTCGACGAGATGAAAAGTAATTACCTTGACTATTCTATGTCGGTAATTGTTTCTAGAGCACTTCCTGAGGTCAGAGATGGTCTCAAACCATCTCAAAGGAGGATTCTTGTTGCGATTAATGATTTAGATTTGACTCCTTCTTCGCATTACAGAAAATGTGCGAAAATTGCTGGAGATACTTCTGGAAACTATCATCCACACGGAGAGGCTGTCGTATATCCTACATTAGTAAAAATGGCACAGGACTTCTCCATGAGATACCCCCTCATAGATGGACAGGGGAACTTCGGCTCAATTGATGGAGATGAAGCGGCCGCAATGAGGTACACGGAAGCTAGGATGGGTAAAATTACTCCTGAGTTACTATCAGAGCTAAACAAAGGGACTGTTACCTTCGTGCAAAATTACGATGGTACAAGACTTGAACCAACTATATTACCAGCTGGATTCCCAAACATTCTAGCAAATGGTGGTGACGGTATTGCAGTAGGAATGGCTACAAAAATTCCACCCTTCAATCTAACAGAGCTAATTGAAGCTCTACAGGGAATGATATCTATGGGAAATACTTGGGTAGGGAAAGCAGTTTACAATGAACTTAGAAAAGAGAAAGAAGCCAAGGAAATTATCCCTCAAACTTTAAATTCACAACCAATGGATTACCTTGAAAGTTATGTTGATACATCTGACATCAATTATCAGGAGAAAATTGAGGAATTAAAAAAGAGGATAGAGGAGGAAAATGCAGTTTTATACCCTGATTTTAAATGTGAAATGACTCCTGAACAATTAAGTAAGATTATCCCAGGTCCAGATTTCCCTACAGGGGCAACAATATATGACCAGCAGGAAATCCTAAATGTTTATGCTACTGGTAGAGGAAGAATCATACAAAGAGCAAAGGCATCTATTGTCGAAGGAAAACAAGGTAAGTACCAAATAGTCATTACAGAGATTCCTTTCCAGGTAAATAAAGCACATATGATTGAAAAGATTGCTGACTTGGTAAAAGAGAAAAAAGTAAAGGGAATTGCAGATATCATCGACGAATCAAATATTGAAGGAATGAGAGTTGTTGTTTACTTGAAAAGGGATGCTCAGCCAAAAGCAGTATTAAACAAGCTTTACAAATATACCGAGATGCAAAAAGTATTTAACGCTAATATGATTGCATTGGTAGACCAAGAGCCTAAAACATTACCAATTAAAAGAATTCTTGAACTTTTCCTCTCATTTAGACTAACTGTAACTATTAGAAGATTTGAATTTGAACTTGCAGCGGCAAGATACCGAGGACACATATTGGAGGGATTACTTAAAGCAATTGATTTACTTGATGAAGTAATATCCACAATTAGAAATTCAAAAACACAAGATACAGCTAAAACAAACTTGATGGACAAGTTCGATTTTACAGAGGTACAAGCACAAGCAATCCTTGATATGCAACTTAGGAGGCTAGCTGCGTTGGAGAGGATGAAACTAGAAAATGAACATAAGGATATTAAAGCAAAAATTGAAGATTTAAATATCAAACTCGATGATCCTGCAAAGGTATTAGAAGTTGTAAATGCAGACCTTCAACAGATCAAAGAGAAATATGGAGACGAAAGAAGAACCAAAATTGTTAAAGGAAAGATAGACGAAATTTCAGAGGAAGATATGATTGCTTCAGAAGATGCTCTTGTTACAATCACGCATTCTGGATATATTAAGAGACTAAACCCAAATACTTACAAAGCTCAGAATAGAGGAGGGAAAGGTGTTTCCGGAGGAGATACAAAAGAAGGAGATTTCATAGAGCATGCATTCCTGTGTAATACTCATGATGAGTTGATACTCTTCACAAACAAGGGAAAAGCATTCACTTTACGAATATTCGAAATCCCTGACTTAGGAAGAACAGCCAAAGGATTACCACTTGTAAATCTTGTGCAGTTACAACCAAATGAACTTGTCACTTCTGTACTCACAAGAGATCCCAAAGGAAAGATTGCCGAAGGTAAGAGTACTGAAGAGGCCAAAAAGAAGGAAACAGCCAGAGAGTATAAATATCTTCTGATGGTAACCCAGAATGGAGTCATAAAGAAGACTGAATTATCTGAATTCTCGAAAATTCGAGCAAATGGACTTACATCAATTAAACTGGATGAAGGGGATGAATTAATCTCAGTTAAAGCTACAACTGGGAAGAATGAAGCTATTATTCTCACAAAAGAAGGAAAGTCTGTAAGATTTAAAGAAACTGATGTAAGACCCATGGGAAGAAGCACACGGGGTGTTACTGGTATTAAGTTTAGAACTGCTGAAGACAGAGTAATAGGAATGGGAATTATCGAGAGTGATGACCAACAACTTCTCACCCTATCAGAGTATGGATTTGGTAAGATGACTCAACTTAAGGAATATACCACTCAGAAGAGGGGAGGAACTGGAATCTTTACTTTTAGAGTTACTCCTAAAACAGGGAATATTGCATGTGCAAGAATATTAAGGGAAGAGGATAGTGAAATTGTGGTGATATCTGAGAAATCAAAAGTTATTAGAGCAGAACTTAAAGATGTTCCTAAATTAAAAAGGCAAACATCTGGAGTAAAGATGATGAATATAAATAGTGGAGACAAAGTTGCTGCTGTTGCTATTTTGTAATATTAACAATACAAATTTCTTAAGAACTAATTGGAGTACCTCAACCATTGATGTATATCCTTTTATATATATTTCATATTGCAAACAATAGCAACCTATAGCATAATATACATATGTACTTAATGGTACATACTGCTCATTAAAAATTTCCAAATTAGTACATTACGATTTATATCTTGTATTACTTTGGATCAAATAGCATGTGATGGAGTTAGAAAGTGTTACTATCTTGTGAGATGCATATCATGGCTAATACCACAGATTATTAGACAGAATATGCATCTCATAAAGAGGTGAATAAAAAATAGAAATGGAGAAGGAGAGATGAAAAAGTTAATTGTAGTAACTATTTCCGTTCTAGCATATTCTTTGATACATGTAGCAGTCAATCTAACCAAATAGAACCAACGGAGGTATCATATGGTTATTAAGCCAACGATTATCAAGCCAACGATTATCAAGCCAACGATTATCAAGCCAACGATTATCAAGTCAACGACTATTAAGCCAACGATTATTAAGCCAACGATTATTAAGCCAACAATTGTTAAGTCAACGACTATTAAGTCAACGATTATTAAGTAAACGATTGTTGAGCCTACAGGGGGGATATATATTTGTCATAGGGCAGATGTTGAAAACTTTCATGTTGATTTTATAAACTAACCGTATCCACAACTCTAGCTAAGTTTTGAATTGAAATATATCTTTAATATTTTTAATAAATATTAAAACAAAAATTTCATTTAACACAACTTCATCACATGCTAGAGCTCCTTATAGATATTTATATTAGAATACATACTTGTATTTTGTAATAAGTACCTATCATTGAACTCTAGTAATATTAAAATCTCTGTAATATTCATCCCCAGATAAAGCAATAATGTTTCTTGATAATTCATCATAACTCATCCAACTGTCATCAATTTTTCTGTCCTTTAAGCTTCTTTTAAGAATATTCTCAAATTTGCTTAATTTCTGATCTAATCCACTTATCTCAGTATTGATAATCTTTGAAATCATTACATAATCATCATTTGATAATTTCATATAATTTCCCTAATTAATTTATTAATTTATTTTAACCCACCTAAAAATATACTTCCTTACCTAGAGAAAAATATATGAACCTTGTATAAAAGTGCTATTTTCCTTCAACTATATGTTGTAAAATAGGCATATGTCAGAATTCTTAGTAAAAATAATTTCTTTTCTCATGAGTGTGACTATCTCTGCTTCAACATATAGTCCTATGGGGAGATTAGTGAATCCCAACGAGAAAGAAGCTTTTTTCAGAAGAGAAGTTGTAGAAAAATTAATAAGTGAGAATCCTGGAGTCAAAACATTAACTACACCTAATGTTAAGACTACCAAAACAGTCATAGGTACTGAATGGTGGAGGTATCCAGAAGAAATAAAACTCACAAAAAGGTATGGAGATGATTTACTTGTATTAGTAAATAAAGAGTATCGTTTACCAGAGACCTTCGTACCAAGCGATTTAGTGAAGGCAAGTCAGGCGGGAATTAGAAGAGGTGAAAATTACTACATACGAAGTATTTTAATCAATGACTTAAGGGATTTGGTAAATCAATCTAAAGCTGATGGAGTAGATTTGAGTATTCGCTCAGGATATAGATCTTTCGCCGATCAACTTTATACTTATAACTTTTGGTTGAGAGCTAATGATAATATTGAAGATGAAGCAGATAAGGTATCTGCTAGGGCAGGGCATAGCCAACATCAATTGGGAACAGCCATTGATTTTAGTAGTGCTGAAATTCAAGATGGATTGGGAGGACAATTTTCTGGAACTAATGCTGCAAAATGGCTTGAAGATAATGCATGGAAATACGGCTTTATTTCGTCTTTTCCAAAAGGTTATGAAAGTACAACAGGCTTTAACTATGAAAGTTGGCATTACAGATACATTGGAGTTACTAACGCTTCAAAGGTTATTAATAGTGGGAAAATATTAGAAGTTTACTTAAGAGAAATTAATTAACGTATAATAAAAAAATGAAAAAGAATGGACCCGAAAAGATACAAAATATATATGCCATAATAGGGTTCTTTTTTCTTTTTATTTCTTTAATAGTTATTGCTATCCCTATTTGGCCATATGTATGGTATCGAATTAACCCAAATGAAACAGATAAAGATGTTGAGAAAATTGTTAAGGAAATAACAACAGAAAAGATTGAGCAGAAGACTAAAGAAATATCACAAATTCCCCCTCTTGACCCATCACTACCAGAAACACCATTTGTAATTATTCCCAAAATCAATGTTGAATCACCTATTTCAACAAACAAAGATTTCAATACTGGACTTGCAAAAGGTTCATGGATTGTTTCAGATTACGGGACTCCTGAGAAACCCGAATTACCAATTATCCTTGCAGCTCATAGGTTTGGATATTCAAGTTGGAGTGTAGAGAAAAGAAACAAAATCTCTTACTATAATCTCCCAGATACTAAAGAAGGTGACGAGATATATATTTATTGGAACCAAAGAAAATATAAGTATAAAATTTATAAAGCAGAAGAGAGTACCTACATTAGTGATTATAGTGCTGACCTCATACTATATACATGCAAATTCTTTAACTCTCCAATTCGTATTTTTAGGTACGCAGAGCGTATATACTAAATTCCCTAACGAAGGGAAGTAACCCATAGTGTTGTATCTTAGGGTATTTCATGATATAATTATCCTGTATTTAAATTAACTAGCCCTTTATATATGAGGAAGTTATTATCAGCTCTTTTAGCTGCTACTATGATTTCCACAGTCTATAGTGCTCCTGTTCTAGCTAGTGGTAATCCATATGGGCCATATAATCCATATGAGCCTCATGTTCCATTACCAACAGGTTTTGGTGATACAAACACTTTTTACCTAATAGCACTCGTAGCATTTACTGTTGGAATGATTATTTTAGCAATAGCTAAAGACCTTAAGGGCAAGCAGTCTGCTGCATAAAGTTGACTGCTCCCTTGGGGAGCCATTTTTATTTATCAAGAATCTTTACTTAGTTATTTTTTAATTATTACAAAATGAAACTATCTTTGGTTATACCAACATACAAAAAACAAAGAGAGGTATTGGATCAATTAGAAAGGGTATACGGATACTTATCTAGAAAGAATCCAAATTTTGAACTCATCTTCGTAATTGATGGGTATGTTGACAATACTAAGGATATTTTGAAACAGTATGTTAAGGAGAACAGGATGAAAAAAGTTTCAATAGTTGGGTATAGAGAGAATAGAGGAAAGGGGTTTGCAATTAGATATGGAATGAGAAGGGCTTCTGGCGATGTTATCGGCTTCATAGATGCTGATACAGACATTCAAATTAGAACTCTCAACAAAGCTCTCAAGGTGATTAAGGATGATTCAGTAATGGCTGTAGTACCATCTAAATTTCATAAGGATTCAAATGTTGAAATGAGATTAGGAAGAAAGATATTGTCTTACGGATTGGTATATGTAAATAAGTTTTTTCTAAAATTACCTAAGAATGTTGACGATGTTGGCTGTGGATTTAAAATTTTTAGAAGAGAATTAGTACAAAGAATTCTTCCATATTTGAAAATTGATAGATTCGCAATTGACTCAGAAATATTAAACACCATTGGGAAAGTAGGATATTCTGTTGAGGTTATACCTTTCTACTTGAATAAGAATAGGAGTGAAAGTACTTCTGCAAATTTTAAGCAGGGTATACTAATGGTTAAGGATATATTTTCAATTGCAATGGATAATAAACTTTCATTCTTCAGAAAAGATATTTCTAAAACTTACAATATTGACAGTCTCGGCGACCTATAGTATAATGTATATGTTGTTTTGTATTGCTCTTTAACGTTTTCTTAAGAATTGATATTTAGATTTTTCTAACATGAGTTCTTAAGAACTCGAAGATCATTAAAAATTTCTAGGTATATACTATGATTTCATTCTGTATGTATTTAGATTAAATAGTGTGTGATGAAAGAGAGTAGAGTAATCATTTTACCTCCTATTATCCTTTTGGGATGCATAGTGTATCTAATATATATTGGATATATTATGCATTCCAATTTGGATGCAAAAGCAGAGAGAATCTCAGAATTCAAGGCTAAAGGAGGCCTAAGATGAAAGACAACAAGAATAAGGATGAAAAGAAACCTAACTGGAAAGAAAAGATCAAAAAGGTAAATTGGTGGATGGTTTTAGCCATCATTGCAGTCGTAGCATTACTGCTGTCCTACGCCTATCGGGCGCAAGAGGCAAAGCTAGCCGCTCTGAAGGCACCACCACAGTCCTCAGGACAAACCGGAGACCAGACAGGCATCGTTGCAGCTCCCAATTGCCAAGAAATTGGCATAACCTTCGGGAAAAGTGGATCATTCCACGCAGTATGGGACTCGAATATGAAGACATGCGTTCTCGGAATGTGGGAAGAAGCTAGGCTTTCGTCCGGAATCTCATTGGCGGATCTAAAAACTAAAGGGGACGATTACTCGTTCCTCATGCCATTCAAGGGCATGATCAATCACTCTGCCAACACAATTTTCGTGAACGACATTAAGTGCACCCCAGGAAACCCAGTTTCCTGTGATGGAATAACATTATTCGAGAAGAATACCCCAGTACATATTGTTTCCGAACCGGGGAACGATTCT
>Ga0116164_10002248_pt1 | contig 13961 bp, 11 predicted proteins | sample AD_UKC109_MetaG_FD_89888 | JGI IMG/M metagenome (GOLD analysis project Ga0116164, IMG submission 89888) | Active sludge microbial communities of municipal wastewater-treating anaerobic digesters from Hong Kong - AD_UKC109_MetaG | ecosystem: Engineered > Bioreactor > Anaerobic > Digestate... | reverse complement strand
TCGACGGGTGGGTCGAGAGGAGGTTCATTATCGACGAGCCCGAGACCGCCGGGATGATGAAGAAGGCGTTCATCCCCTCGGCCTTCCGGAGGTCCTCTTTCGGTATCCGAGGCATGACGCCGCTGATCTTCATCAGCGCCGACGCCAGGTTCGAGGGCTGCCCCGTGATCACGGCAGAACCCCGGTCTGCGGCGAACTCCCGGTACCGAGAGAGAGCCCTTATCAGAAGGCTGCTGGCGATCCAGACGACGACGGAGGCGAAGAAGGCAGCTGCAACCCCGCCCCGATCCCGGTCGGAGCTCCCGCCGCCGAAGAAAAAGGAGTACCGGACGATGAAGAAGGCGACCGTCGAGAGGAAGCTGGCGATCGTCATCACCATCACGTCCCTGTTCTTGACGTGGGTAAGCTCGTGGGCCAGGACCGCCTCCAGCTCCGCTGGGGTAAGCTGGCGCCGGATCCCCGTCGTCACCGCCACCACGGCGTTTCCGGGGCTTCTCCCGGTGGCGAAGGCGTTCGGCATCGGCGTGTTCACGACGGCTATCCTCGGCTTTGGAAGGTCGGCCATGGCGCAGAGCCTTGATATCATCTGGTGGAGCTCCGGCTCCTCGCTCTCTGAGACGATCTTCGCTCCCATGCTCATGAGGACGAGCTTGTCGGAGAAGAAGTACTGGATGAACATGAATATGCTCACGAAGGCGAGCATCCCCACCATCCCCGCACCCTCGTACGCCAGGAACGCCAAAAATACGAGGTACACGAGCCCCAAAAGGAACATGGTGAAGAGCATCCTCGCCTCTAATCCCCTATCGTGCTGCCATTTTCTTTTCATGATCTATTGACACCTTGAGAGAAGCTTGATCGGGGATTATATTGACCTTCTGGGATTTAAGGGGTTTGTTGCTGAAAGATGAGAAAGGTTGTCTCTGACGGCGGAACTTTTTTGTGTGTGCAGCTAATAACTGAAGAGTGGATGAACGCAGAAGAACTCATTCAGAGCTTGATTGATGATCTTAACGAATTGCCGCATAGGGATGAAGAGAAATTAGATTATTTTCGAAGCCGCGCCAAGATGGTAATAAGAGAAATTTTTGGAAACTCTGATGCCGCAAAACAATACATTGACGACATTTCTAAGATTGAATTTAACGCGTATCCATCTTACAAGCTTGTTCCTAGCTACCACCATGGTCTAGTTCCAACACAGATTATCGAAACCAAAAAACGTGAACTTAATCTGCCTACAGAACAAGAAAAAGATACTGCATGGAATTCAGGTAAAGTTAAGATGTTAAATACTCTGAAAATAATGTTGGATGAAAGCAAATTAGAGGATAATAAGATGCGAGAGGACCCTCAACAAAACCAAGTATTCGTAGTCCATGGACACGACGAAGGAATGAAAGAGTCAGTCGCTCGGGCACTTGGTAAACTTGGTCTCGAACCGATAATATTGCACGAGCAGCCAAATCGAGGACGAACCATCATTGAAAAATTCGAAGATTTTTCTGTCATAAATTTTGCCATAGTTCTCCTTTCACCAGATGACATGGGATGCTCGAAATCTGATTATCCCGGTGCAGCAAATCCAAGGGCTCGACAGAATGTTATTTTTGAGCTGGGATATTTCATCGGCAAACTCGGAAGAAATCGCGTAGCTGCTATTCTTCGTGGTGAAGATACCGAAAAACCTTCTGACATTGATGGAATTGCATATATTTCATATGACTCAAGCGAATGGAAATCTAGTCTTGCAATGGAACTAAAAGCATGTGGTTATGATATCGATATGAATAAATTATATGTGTGAGTGACTACGACTTTTCCCCTACCACGTCCTCTTCCCCCCTTCCTTTTTGAGTCATAGCCCCGAGGAGCATAAGCCTTCTCGACCGTCTCTTGCGAGCCGCTCAAACCGTCTGATATCTCAAACGCCATCTGTAAAATCCGATTCTTCTCCTTCTCTTACGACTGCCCCGCCGCCGAAGCGATATATCTCTCCGGAACCTGCAAGACGTACGGTTTTTTGGAGATCGCAAGCCACGCCGAGCCGCAGGTCAGTCCGACTAAAAGGTTCATCATCCCCAAAACCAGGATCGGGTCGCTCCAGTTCAGGGAGATGATCGTCATGCCGAAGCTTCCCGTGAGGATCCCAAAGCAGCTCATGAGAGCCGCGGCAGACCCCGTATCCCCCCTCTGCTGCTCCAGCATCAAATTCGTGCCAGGAGTTCGGACACAGCTCGCGGAGATGGTGGCCGGGAGGAGGGCTGCCGCAAGAAACCAGGGATGAAAGTCGCCGAAGAACGATACCAAGAGGCCGCTTGTGGAGATCGCCCCAAAGCAGGCGATGATAATCGATCTCCTCCGATATCTCCTGGAGATCCGCATGTAGAGGATCGGGCCGGAGATCATCCCTATGGCGTTTATGGAGAAGTAATAGCTGTAGACCTGTGGGCTGAGGCCGAAGCCGTTTATGTAAATGTAGGATGACGCGGCTACAAACGCCATCGAGGATAAGCTCGGAAGAGAGAAGAGGGCGAGGAGGGACGAGAAGCCCGGATTTTTCACGACCTTGAACAGCCCCCCCAAGGCCCGAACCATCGAGCCCGAATTCCGCTCGTCTATCGTCTCCTCCAACGCGACGCTTCCCGCCAGAGCCAAGAGGCCGATGAGGGCCAGAGTCCAGAACATCCCCCTCCATGAGACGAACTTCAACAACAGAGCGCCGAGGACCGGGGCTGCCACCGGAGATATCAGGACCATCGACTGGACCATGGCCAGGATCGGCTCCCTTTTCCTGCTGTCATAAACGTCCTTGATCATGGCCGTGGCCATGGCGAAGGCTCCGCTCCCCCCCACGGCCTGGAGGATGCGAAACACTATCAGTTGATCGATCCCCCCAGAGTTCGCACAGCCGATGCTTGCGGCGGTGTATAAAGAGAGGCCGACGAGGAGGATGGGCCTGCGGCCGTACTTATCGCTAGCAGGCCCCCAGAGAAGGGTCCCTCCAGCGAAAAATACGAAGAATAAGATCAGAGTGAGGTTTGCAATATCTGACGTGACGTCGAAGTAGAGAGCCATTCCGGGAAGGGCGGGAAGATAGAGGTCTGTTGAGAGGGGAACAAACGCGCTGAGAAACGTTATGAGAGCGATCAGCCCCCACTCTCCCAGGTATCTCTGTCTTTTGGCAGAGGTGGGCGCTGTCATGTGAGGTCCCGAGAATTTTCCGCCCTTGAATTTTCTCTGACCGGCCCCATCCCATCCGGGATCGACTCATGATCCCACGATCCATCCCGATCCAACTTCACCGCGCTCCCGACCGGATCATGGGCTACCCTCTTCAATGATGGAGTATTTCTAATGACCGCTGATCTTCGATCCGCTTGAGGAGAGGCAGGGCAATCAATTTTAGTTATTACTGACAAATAGCGTCTCGTGGAGAACCTGGCAGAGACTTTCCTGAGACTGGATCGAAAGGAGATCGTCCTTCTGAAGACCATCGAGAGGGGGATGCGCCGCTGCGAGTGGGTCCCGATGGAGGAGATCATCGCGAAAGGCCGCCTATCCCAGAAGGGCGCGAGCAGCGGCCTCTCAAAGCTCGTCACAAAGAAGCTCGTCTTCAGGACCAAAGAGCCCTACGAGGGCTATCAGATAGGCTTTGCCGCCTACGACCTCGTCGCCCTCTCCGACCTCGTCAATAGAGACGCGGTCCTATCCCTCGGCGACCTCCTAGGCGTCGGAAAGGAGTCGGTCGTCTACGAAGCTCTGGGAAAAATCCCCGTCGTCGGGGGTGCTGATAAGAGCGCCGAGATGAAGGCGGAAGATGCGACCGAAGCGGCTGGAGAGGACCTGCCCCTGGCGGTCAAGTTCCACCGCCAGGGAGAGACGAGCTTCAAGCACGTCCGCAGGGCCAGAGACCATCTCACTGACCTTCCCCGGTGCGCCTGGATCCACGCCGCAAGGCTCGGGGCTGCAAAGGAGTTCAAGACCCTCAAACGCCTCTATCCCGAGGTCTCGGTTCCAAGGCCCGTCGCCCTCAGCCATCACGCCTTGGTGATGGAGCACATGGGGGGATCTGAGCTCTACAAGCTCGACCTTGAAAACCCCGAAGAGTGCCTTGACATAATCCTGGAGGAGGTGGCCGCCGCCTGGGGGAAGGGGATCGTCCACGCTGACCTCAGCCCCTACAACGTCTTGGTCGGAGAGGAGGGAGAGATCGTCATCATCGACTGGCCCCAGGCGGTCACCCGGAGCTCGCCTCAGGCTCCGGAGCTTCTCGAAAGGGATCTGAAGAACGTCGTCATCCACTTCCAGCGGAAGTACCGTCTCGATTTTGAGCTCGAAGAGGCCCTCGCCTTCGTCCTCGGCGAAGAGATGGATGGAAAAAAGATGGTGAATACGAGGGCGAGATGGAGACGCGAGAACGAACGGGGCCCGTCATGAGGTGATGCCATCCCTGGATTGATCTACGGAGTGGATATCGCCAGCGGCTCGCCCAAGAGCAAGCAGACTCCAAGCTACGCCCTCTTCATCCTCGAGGGGGAGAGGGAGGAGCGCCACTCCATGATCAGCAGACAGAAGCTGGTCAGGATGATCCAGCAGACGGCTCCTGAGATGGTGGCGATCGACAACGTCCACGAGCTGGCCGCGAGCAGGACCGACCTCGTCAGGCTCCTGAGGGGAATGCCCCCATCGACCAAGATCGTCCAGGTGACGGGGGGTGAGAGGCCCGAGGCTCTGACGAAGATCGCCCGATGGCACGGGATCACTTTTGATAGGCAAAACCCCATGGACGAGGCCGAGACCTGCGCCCGCCTCGCCTCAAAGGGGATCGGAAGCATCGTCTCGGCCTTCGAGGATCGGACCTGGATCAAGGTGAGCCGCCGGAGGTCTCCGGGCCGGGGAGGCTGGAGCCAGAAAAGGTACACCCGGAAGATCCACGGATCGGTGAAGGCCCTCTCCCGAGAGGTGGAGGATAAGCTCCGGGAGGAGGGCCACCAGTTCAGCGCAAGGTCCGTGGAGGGGATCGGGGGTTACATCAGAAGCGAGTTTGTGGTGGAGGCACCGAGAGGCGAGGTCCACCTCCATTCGGGCTACCGGGGCGACGCTCAGATCAGGGTCGAGGGGGTGGAGCGGCCGCGGCTCAAGTTTGAGCCGCTCCGGGCAAGGCGGGGCTACATCATCGCCGGGATCGATCCCGGCACCACCACCGGGATTGCCGCCCTTAACCTGAAGGGAGATCTGGTCGCCCTCCTCAGCGCGAGAGCGATGTCGCCCCCGGACGTCATAGAGTGGCTGGCGGATAGGGGAAAAACGCTGATCGTCGCCACAGACGTCTTTCCCACCCCCGGAGCCGTCGAGAAGGTGAAGCGGTCCTTCTCCGCCGTCCTCTATTCGCCGGGAAGCGACATTCCGTCCGAGGAGAAGATCGCTCTCGCTCGGGAGTACGGCTACAAAAACGATCACGAGCGCGACGCCCTCGCCGCTGCCGTCAGCGCCTACAAGAGGTACAAGAACAAGTTCCAGCAGGTCGAAAAGAAGTGCCCTCCGGGCCTCGATCCTGAAGAGGTGAAGGCCCTGGTGGTGAGAGGCCTCTCGATAGACCAGGCGATATCGGGGATGGCTGCGCTGCCACCTGAAGAGCCGGTGGCCCCGAGGGAGGCCGAGGCGGAGGTCGGCTCGGACCTCGCGGCCCTGATGGCGGAGAACAGGCGTCAGGCGGACCAGATCCGACGGCTTAGAGAGTACGCAGAGGAGCTGAAAGAAGAGATATCGAAGGACGGGGAACTCCAACGCCGCCTTGAGGCCAAGATCGAGAGGCTGAAGGACAAGTCCCGCCGGGAGATCAAAAGGGACCAGGAGATCAGGATCAGGGAGAAGGAGATCGAGAGGCTCCGAGGCCTCCTCCAGCAGGAGAGAAAGGTCAACCGAAAACTGAAGGCGAGGCTCAAAAAGGCCAGGAAAGCCGAAGAGCTTGCAGAGGAGGCGGTGGGAAGACCCGTCAAGGAGATCGCATCCTTCTCGCGGGAGGCCCTCCTGGAGGCGGCCGCGAGGCTCGACATCGAGAAGGGGGACGTAGTCGTTCTCAAAGACGCCAGCGGCGGCGGCCCCAACACCGCAGACCTCTTCATCGAGTGGGAGGTGGAGGCGGTGATCATCGAGACGGATATGGAACCCTCAGTGGAGGGATACCTGATGGATGGGGATGTGCCCGTAATCTCCAGCTGGGAGGTGCCGGTGAGAAGGATAGCTGGCATCGCCCTCATCGATCCCGAGAAGCTGGAGGGAGCGCTTGTCAGGTGGGCCGAGCGAAAGCAGGTGAGGGTGGCGAAACAGAAGACTGAGTGGCTCGAGGGGATGATCCAGGAGTATCGGGCCGAACGACGAAAGGATGAACGGCAGAGGAGAAAGAAGGCTGAAGGCTGAAAGGTCGAGCCATCTTCACTGCCCAAAACGGCCCGCCATTTATGATCCCTTCGCCACCACTCCGAGGCAAGGGCAGCGTTTTTAAAGAGAACCTGTCATCTCTGCCTTCCAATCATGCTCGCCGACGATATCTTGAGGTTGAAGAAGGAGAGGAACGCCGTCATCCTCGCTCACAACTACCAGCCCGGCGAGGTCCAGGACGTCGCCGATCTGCGGGGAGACTCCCTGGAGCTCTCCCGAGCCGCCGCCAAAGAGAAGGCCAATGTGATAGTCTTCTGCGGCGTCGATTTCATGGCCGAGACCGCGGCGATCCTCTCCCCACAAAAAAGGGTTATCATGCCCGAAGCCGGGGCAGGCTGTCCCATGGCTCACATGATCACAAGCCAACAGATCCGAGAGTTCAAGGCGGAAAATCCCGGCGCAGCTGTCGTCTGCTACGTCAACTCCTCCGCCGAGGTCAAGGCGGAAAGCGACATCTGTTGCACCTCCGCCAACGGAATCGAGGTTGTGGAGTCCCTGGAGGAGGATACGGTTCTCTTCGTCCCCGACAGGAACCTGGGCCGGTACGTCGCCCGTTTCACAGATAAAAAAATCATAACCTGGGACGGCTACTGCTACGTCCACGACCAATACACCACTGAGGACGTCAGGCTAGCGCGATCCCTCCACCCCGAGGCCGAGCTTCTAGTCCACCCTGAGTGCCAGCCCGAGGTGATCGACCTGGCGGACTATGTCTACAGCACCTCTGGGATAGCAAGACACGCCCGGGAGAGCCCGGTTCAGGAGTTCATCATAGGGACCGAGGTCGGTATGAACTACAGGCTAAAGCAGGAGAACCCAGGAAAGGAGTTTTACCCCTTAAGCGAGCGGGCGATCTGCGCCGACATGAAGAAGACGAGCCTTGAGAAGGTCCTATCCGCCCTCCAGACCATGGAGCCGAGGGTGGTGGTCCCGGAGGAGATCGCGGACCGGGCGAGGGGCGCCATCGAGAGGATGCTGGCGGTCTGAAGTCTTCAACACTTATGCCAAAACGCTTATAGGCGAGATATTTCATCTGGCCCCAGAACCCCTTTCGTTGAAAGGAGCTCAACCGAAAAGTATCTTATAAGAAAAGGATGTACCCGGAGCGGTGATCTATATCAGTCGATATATCAATGCCCGCCAGCTGCGGTATCCCCTCTTTGCGGGGAGCGTTCTGCTGCTTTTGGCCGCCGTGTACAGCGATGCGAACCAACTGAGCATTGAGCCACTGATAGAGCTCACAGGAGTGGTGCTGATCTTAATGACCGCCGCCATATGGCGGAGGTAAAACCAAAACACAATTTTCTCAGAAGTTTCGATCGAACCGTCGTCCAACCCGATGACCGGCCGGGGGCTGGCGGCGAGAGAAAAGTCGGGTCCAAGCCCAAAAGGGGGCTGGGCCCATAATGGCACCTATTATCCCCTACCGTCCTCGCCCTCATCCGGACGGCCAGAGTGGCGGCGTCCTACATCCCTCTTTTCCTTCTTCTTATCCTCGGATCCCAAGAACACCTCTAGGGAATCGGGAAGCTCAGCTCCGCAGATGGGCATCCTCTCCCTTCATCTGATCAAGCTCCTGCAAATTTTGATTCCGCAATTTCTCTAAATCTCGGGCCAGATCCCTTGCGATCCCGGCCCCCTCCCTCAGCCGGTCCGCGGTGGCGAGGCCCCGAGGGCGGACCTCAGACTCCAGCCAGTCTGCCACGTCGCAGAAGAAGCAAGCGAGCCTGCCTGAGGCAAACGCCTCAGCGAGGCCGATGACGTCGATGACGCATTCGGCTGCAACTTCGCCCGAATCCGACCAGCGGGCCCTAGACCCCAGAGCGTCGCCTACGGGCCCGCCGTAGGTGAGGGTCAAATGCCAAAAGACGCCCTCAGTTGAACCGTCAGACGGATCGACTCTGAACGGCAGGGGGTCCTCGCGATCGAATCTGTCACACTCCATCCCGTCGGGACCGGCCCGCACCACCTCGATCAGGAGAAGCTCTCCGATCCTGTCGGCCTTCCTTCTGATATCATCCTCGCGGGCCAGGATCGACCTCAAATCTGAGGCAAAACCGCCATCACTGTCGATTGATCTATGCCCCTTCGTCTCGCACACCTCTTGATCCCCGATTGAGATCTCCTTTGGCGATGTAAAGAGATCGATCGGAGATAAAGGGATTTAAATTGGATAATAGTCTATAAAAAAGTGATTTATAAATATAATCCATAAAACCCATAAAACGCCAGATTAAAAATAAAAAGGGGGAGGGTGGATTATAGGAGGGAATGGCAGCCGACAACTGCCGTACTATACTACGACATATGTCTTATATAAGGTTTTTGGTCTTGCGAAATAGATCCTCCGATCCTGGATCGCGGTCCAGACCTGACCGATAGGTTGATCATCATTTCGATTTACAAACCTCACTCGATGTCTTGCGATCTGGCGGTGATATTCGACGTCGCTGGCACCATGCTCCAGATGTACCGGGTGGCAAAAGACGTCTCCAGAAACATCCTCATGGAGGGGATAGTCACCACGGAGCTGGTGATGGAGAAGGGAGGAAGGGCTCTGGTGATACCTCAGCTCAACCCAGAGGAGGTGATGGAAACGCCTCCTGAAATGCCCCTCAGCACCTTCTTCCGGGGGCGGGAGAGGAACATCAAGATAAGTTGCTCCAGCACAGAGGTATCGGAACGGGAGGTGGTACCGATCCTTCTCAGCTCCCAGGCTGAGGTGAGAAACCTCCAGGAGACGCTGGCGGCGGTCTGTGCCCGCTGTCCGCGGTTCTACTACACCACGGGGTTGATAGTGGATGCCGAGGCTGAGGCGGTTACCCATTCCATCAGCACTGGCGGCAGACCTTTTCCAGCCCTGGAGGAGGTTTTGGAAGAGCTGGAGGGTATGGGCGCCGAGATCTACGTCGCCTCAGGGGACAGCATGAGGAGCCTCTCAAACCTCACCAGGTGCAGAGGAATAAAAAAAGATCGGATATACCCCGCCTCCAAGCCGCGACGAAAGGAGGAGATCGTAAAGAGCCTCAAAAAAGACCATCGATTTGTCGTCATGGTGGGAGACGGCCTCAACGATCGATACGCCCTTGAGGCGGCAGATCTCGGGGTGCTGACGGTCCAGCAGGACAGCCGGCCAGGGGCGGAGCTGATAGAGGCGGCCGATGAGGTCATCGACGATATAAGGGTGCTCCCTGGACTGGTGAAAGAGAGGCGCCACAGAATCAGAGTATCCTGACAACGATTTTTCACGTTCATTTCGGATGGGACCTTTCGAGATTATTCGATCTGTCGCCAGAAAGTGGCAATAATCTCAAATTTTAACAAAATTGTCAATTGCTGCCAACTTTATCGGGGCGTGGGATTAATTATTAAGTAAACTATTTATACTTGGCTTTAGATCACTATTAGCAGCAGTCTTTTCGGTAACTCGCAATAGGGGGACGAGATATCAGATAAGATGCTGAGATTGCGATAAGGAGTACGGGATTAATGTTTGAAGAGCTTTTGGAAGTTTATAAGAAGAAAGTTGCAGACAGTGAGCAAGAGCTCGAAGAAGACCGGGCAATGATGGGCCTCATCATGGCCGTGGAAAACATGTCCAACATGCTCAGCATGAAGCAACAGGACGTCGATCTTTTGGGGAGACTGATCGACCAGGTAGACCACCTCTCAAAGGAGGTAGCCGATCTTAAAAGCCAGATGAAGACGAGACAGACCAGATCCACTACTGGCTTCCGAACACCAAAAGTCAGTGAGGGAAACGCCCTCGACAACCATACAGAAACCTTGATCGACCTCATGAAGGAAAGACCTGGAAGATATACGACGAGCGAACTGGTGGACATGCTGGGCCTGAATAAGACCACGGTGATAAGCGTGATGAAGCGGGCCGTCGAGATGGACCCGTCCCGCGTCAAGCTCACTCAGGGAAAGAGGCGAAAGCTCTACCTCTCCTACACGCCAGAAGATCAGGATTTGGGAGAGAACAAGGAAGCAGAGGCATCTGATGATGCCGACAGGATGCGTCTAGAGCTAATGTCTATGACCTGAATGGTGTTTTGTACCATCAGTCGTCTGTCTGATTGAACTTTCGGGGTTCGTCCTGTTGGATCGAGCCCCAGCAACGCCAACCCTCTTTCAGGTCTGCAAACGGGTTATGAAAATTCCCAGACCCAAAATAGATCTGTTCAGGTCTTATATAGGGGTGGGATTTACAATGATCTTAGCCGTGGCTTTGTATCCTGCCCAGTTTTGACGTTCAGGTTTTCCGACCAGTCCGTCGGCATATACTTCCGCTGATGATGGATCGGTGCGCCTGGGTTTATAATGTCGGTGGGGTAAATATAAAACGGATTAGTGAATCACTTCCATTGTCAAGGAGGTATTGGGACGATCGACGTGAAGGCTTTTCTGATCGACCTCGACGGGGTACTCTACGTGGACAAAAACCCGATAGAAGGGGCGAAGGAGACGATAGCCCTGCTGGAAGAGAAGGGATATCGATATCGTTTTGTCTCCAACACCACCTCGAAGTGCAGGGCCACCCTTTCGAGGTTCCTCAGCGGTATGGGGTTTGAGATACCCGAAGAGTACATATTCACCCCAGCGATCGCCGCCGCCGAGCGGATCAGGTCCGAGAAGGACAACAGATGCTTTCTGCTCACAAGGCCGGACGTCAGAAGAGACTTCGAAGAGGCGGGCATACCCCTGGCCGAAGACGAGGTGGACTTCGTGGTGGTGGGTGACGCCGAAAGGGACTTCACCTTCGGCCGACTGAATAGGGCCTTCCGGCTGGTGATGGACGGGGCCGAGATCATCGCCCTCGAAAAAGACAGGTACTGGATGGGGGCCGATGGCCTCTGCCTTTCGGCAGGGCCTTTCGTTTACGCCCTCGAGTACGCCACCGGAGCCCTCGCCGAAGTTGTGGGAAAGCCCTCGCCAGACTTCTTCGGCATGGCCCTCGGTGAGCTTCGGACCTCTCCCCGTGAGGCGGCCATGATCGGCGACGACATCGCCACTGACGTCGGCGGGGCTCAGAACGCAGATATGATGGGGATCCTCGTCAGGACCGGAAAGTACAGAGAAGAGGTGGCAGAGTATTCTAACATAATCCCAGACCTCACCCTCAAATCGATCGCAGAGCTGAAAAAGCATATTTGAAGGGTCCGCCGTGAGAGGTCTGGAAGAAAACAGCCTGACCACGGCGCCTCTTTCGCGAGATCCAAAAAGCACACCAGATTGCCGAGCTTGTTGCTTGCCCTGCCTAAAGGATTTGGGCCGCATCTCGTCTATATGAATCCCGGATTTTGCAGAACTGAGGCTATATACTACGCCCATTACGGCGTGCATATATCCGACCTTATAGGTCCCCAGCCACTCTCCGGTACTTTGCGGATGCCGCCTCGATAGGCAGCACCTCCCAGGTCTAGCCTGAAGAGCTCAGCCGCTCAGCCTCACCTCTTTTTCACGAAATGCGGCAAACCGCATATATAATAGTTATAGATATTTGTAGCTTGCGGCTGAGCGGGCCTCTTCCGCCGTGCCACAAAGGCTTTTTATATCTTCTTCCCTTATGCGGCCCGGACGCGAGAGTGGAAGGGCAGCTGCCGCTGGCGAACCCTTCGCCGGTGTGGAAAGTCCCCCCACCTCTGGACACGCAGACACCTTTTCGGGTGTAGGGCGAGAGCTCTGGCTCTGGCACAGAAACGAGACTGCACCGCGTCAATGCCATGATGCTGAAAGGCTGAGGTCGCGCGGAAGGCAGATGAAACGGCGAATCCCTGCGGGTGCAAGCCAAAATAAGGGCGATCGATGGGGTCCAGCCAACGCCCGGGTATGGCGCTGAGCTGAATGCTGCCAATGCACAAAAGCACTAACAGAAGGGGGCTTACTCTCCAGACTCGCGTCCACAAATCCCACAAACGTCAAGCCCTTCAAAAAACGAGCCTATCAACAATATTCGCCTTCTATCTCCTTCAGTCTATTCTTTCGAGATGCACCTGGCAAGAAGCCTCGCCACCCGGAGGGGCTCGGGGACCCTCCCCTCCAAGGTGAAAGAGTTCAAAAGCCCTTTCGTCTCCTCTGCCGTCACGCCAAGGAACCTGGCATAAACATCAAACCCGGTCTTTAGCCACAAAGGCTCCCGGGGACCGAGCTTTCGGTACAGGTCTATCTTCTTTTGAGGGCAAGGGAAGTATTCACGGATGTATCCTTCCAGCCCCTCCGACTCCTCGTAGGTGAGGCTTATCACCGGAAGGCCCGTCTCTTCAAAGACAAAGTCCAAATCGACGATGTTAAACCAGCTTATAACGGACCCGTTCAGGAGGAGGGCGTTTATGTCGCTTCTATCAAGCTCCCTGAATATCTTCAAAATCCCTTCGGTGGCGTCGTCTCCCCCGACGGATATTCGTGCAAAACCAAACCCATCGACCCTCAGATCCTTCCTCATCACCATTCCCGCGAGCCTCGACGAAGGCTCTGTCTTCAGAAAGCTCTCGGCTATCCCCAGAACCCGAACCCCCCTCTTGTTGACGTGAAGAATCATGAGGATATATCTGATAGAAGAGCTGAAAGTCCTTTTGGAGGGTTATATCGCCTTCTCAGATCGTGAGCCAGCTAGCAAAATGCTTAATAGTCCATTGATGCGAACTTATCGGCTCAATGGACGAGGACGAGATCTTATCGGTGGAAGAGGACGCCTTCTACAATTACACCATACCCTCCGACCTCAGTCCGGATGGCCTAGATGCCGCCACCAACGGGTCGGCTGGGGTCCCCGAACTCCCATCGGACGTTGCCACCCCGTTTACGGGAGACGGCGCCACGTCGACCATCACCTCGATCGTCGATTACCTCAACTCGACCCTGGGGATCGACGTCGTCTCCGTCCTGGGAATCCTCGCTTCCATAGTGGCGATTATCGTTTTGACACGTCTTGCCGCCCGCATGGTGGATCGAGCCCTCACCGTCCACGTCCCCAAAGTGACGACCAACTCAAGGGTCGGCCTCGACCTCGAGACCGAGGCGACCTTCAGGACCATCATCCGGAGACTCCTGGTGGCAGCCATCTACACCATTGGCCTCATCATGATCATATATCAGATACCGATCCTCAACAGGCTTACGATGACCCTCCTGGCCGGGGCAGGCGTCGCGGGTCTGGCCATCGGCTTCGCCGCCAAAGACTCCCTCTCCAACATAATCTCGGGGATCTTTCTCGCCGTCTTCCACCCGTTCAGGGTTGGAGACTACATCGACTTCGACGGCGAGTACTCGCAGGTTGAGGACCTGACCCTCCGACACACCACCATAAAGACCTGGGATGGCCGGAGGATCTTCGTTCCGAACAGCATCATGGGCAACCAGCCGATAGTCAACTGGTCGATCGTGGACCCCGTCATAACCTGGCGAGTGGACTTCGGGATCGGCTACACCGCAGATATCGACAGGGCGAGGGAGATCATCTTCGATGTGGCGAAGAGACATCCTCTCGTTCTCAAAAACCACGAGATCGCCGT
>Ga0116164_10002245_pt1 | contig 13966 bp, 16 predicted proteins | sample AD_UKC109_MetaG_FD_89888 | JGI IMG/M metagenome (GOLD analysis project Ga0116164, IMG submission 89888) | Active sludge microbial communities of municipal wastewater-treating anaerobic digesters from Hong Kong - AD_UKC109_MetaG | ecosystem: Engineered > Bioreactor > Anaerobic > Digestate... | reverse complement strand
GTTATTTTCAGGATTGGCAAGAACTAATGAGCTGGAAAGTCCTAACGAATTAAAATCGAAAGTTTTTTCATCGGGGAAGGGCAACGAAACAACCGTGGTAAAAGTTAAATCAAAACCAAATAGTTTGTGAGGACGCGCTGCCTGATACCATCCTCCATTTAATGAATTGCCAAACATTTTACCAAAAGGTTGAATGTAGGCATCACCCAGCTTTTGTGCATCATTTAAGTCAAATTTGAGAAATTCGGCAACCTGTTGCTGTGCAAATGAACTATAGCCAAACAGTGCTGTTAAAGCCAACGTAAATAGAAGTTTTTTTCCTTGTGGTTTCATAGCTGGTATTTTTTATTGTTAGCAATATTATAACAACAATTTTAATTCAATTTGTTCCAAAAAAACTTAAGAAATATACAATATTTATCGATACGTATAGCAAATTATACATTTTTTTCATGTTTAAACTATGTTTCAATATTACTGTTTTTATTACTCGTATATCATTTTCATTAATTGAAGATTCTCGTAAAAGAGTTACCTTTGTATAAAAGTAATTTGAATGCAAAACATTCCGCTTGCCGAACGTTTACGCCCTAAAAGCCTCGATGAGTTTATTGGTCAAACCCATTTAGTTGGCGAGGGAAGCGTTTTACGGCAAATGATAGAAAGCGGAAATCTCTCATCGTTCATTCTTTGGGGACCTCCCGGAGTGGGAAAAACTACGCTCGCCAAAATTGTTGCCAACACGTTAAACCGACCATTCCACATACTAAGCGCAATTAATTCGGGAGTTAAGGACATTCGCGATGTAATTGAAAAGGCCAAATCGCAGAAGTTTTTCAACAATCCTCCTCCCATTCTTTTTATCGATGAAATCCATCGGTTCAGTAAATCGCAGCAGGATTCACTTCTAGGCGCAGTTGAGCAGGGCATTGTAACGCTAATTGGCGCTACAACCGAAAATCCTTCATTTGAGGTTATTACACCCCTCCTATCGCGCTGCCAGGTTTACATACTAAAATCGCTTGAAAAGAACGAGTTGGAGCAACTTTTACACAGGGCATTAACTACCGACTACGATCTGAAACAGTTAGAAATTACCATTTCTGAAACCGAAGCCCTGTTCCGTTTTTCAGGGGGCGATGCCCGGAAATTACTTAACATATTGGAGCTTGTTATTCTTTCTCAGGATTCTGAAAACATTCAAATTACGAACAAAATTGTAACCGAGAAACTACAGGAGAATATTGCAAAGTATGATAAAAGCGGTGAGCAGCACTACGATATTATCTCAGCATTCATTAAATCCATACGAGGTAGTGATCCTCATGCTGCGGTTTACTGGCTGGCGCGAATGATTGAGGGCGGTGAGGATCCTAAATTCATTGCCCGCAGGTTGCTTATTCTTGCTGCCGAGGACATCGGGTTGGCAAACCCCAACGCGCTTCTACTTGCAAACAATTGCTTTCAGGCTATTTCGGTAATAGGCTGGCCAGAATCGAGAATCATACTTTCAGAGGTAACAATATACCTAGCAACCAGCCCCAAGAGCAACTCTGCCTACCAGGCCATTAACGATGCTCAGCAGTTTGTTCGCGAAACGGGCGATTTATCGGTTCCTCTTCATATCAGGAATGCGCCAACCAAGCTGATGAAGGAACTCGGGTACGGCGAAAACTACAAGTACGCGCACAGCTATGCTGGGAACTTCGTTGAGCAGGAATTTCTTCCCCAGGAAATTACAGGAAAAGTATTCTACACCAGTCAGGATAACCCCCGCGAAAAAGAGATTGCTGCACTGCAGCAAAAACTTTGGGGCAAAAAGTACAGTAAGTAAAACATTAAACCATGAACATACTTCAATCGATAAAACACATTAAAAACATCGACAAGGGAAATTTTTTCCTTCTGGCAGGCCCATGTGTTGTTGAGAACGAAAGCCTAACGCGCGATATTGCAAGAACCGTTAAGGCCATTACCGAGAAACTAGAAATTCCATACGTTTTTAAGGCTTCGTACCGTAAAGCCAACCGTTCGCGCAGCGACTCCTTCACAGGCATTGGCGATGAAAAGGCGCTGGAAATTCTTGCTAAAATCGCAACCGATTTCGAGTTGCCCATTGTTACCGATATTCACACGGCTCAGGAAGCTGAAATTGCTGCGAAATACGTTGATATTCTTCAAATTCCTGCATTTCTATGCCGACAAACCGATTTGCTACACGCAGCCGGCGAAACAGGTAAGTTTGTGAATATTAAGAAAGGACAATTCGTGTCGCCCGATTCAATGAAATTTGCTGCAGATAAAGTGTTTGAAACAGGAAATAAAAACATAATGTTAACCGAAAGAGGGACAACCTTTGGTTATCAGGATTTGGTTGTGGATTTCCGCGGGATTCCAACCATGAAATCGTTCGGATACCCGGTTGTGGTTGACGTTACTCACTCGTTACAGCAGCCAAACCAGAGTTCTGGCGTTACCGGTGGAAAACCCGAGCTAATCGAAACCCTTTCAAGGGCAGCAATAGCAACCGGAGCAGACGGAATTTTTATTGAAACACATCCAGAACCAAGCAAAGCGCTGTCCGATGGAGCCAACATGCTTCGGCTCGATAGGTTAGAAGTATTATTAACAAACCTAGTTAAAATAAGAAAAGCTATTGGTGAAATTTGAATAATCCCTGTAGTTGATAATCGATTTTTTCGAGGAGTAAACCCGTGTTAATTGGTTTAGAAATGTAATCGTCGCAGCCTGCTTCAATACACTTAATGTTGTCGTTTGGCATGGCGTACGCAGTTTGGGCAATGATACGAATATTTGGATTATGTTGCTTAATTTGCGATGCAGCTTCATAGCCATTAAGTTTTGGCATTTGAACATCCATAAGCACAACATCTACCTGATCGTTTCCAGCACATAATTGAACTGCTTCCTCCCCGTCACTGGCCCAAATTAATTTAGCGTTTGTTTTTGCTAAAACTGCATTTAGAAAATGGTAGTTGGTTTCCACATCCTCCGCAACAAGAATAACTTTTCTACTCCAATCGTATTCTTTATTAATTGGTTGAAATACTTTAGTATTGTCGGTATGCTCCTTCATGCTTTCGTAAGGAAGCGTGAAATTAAAAATTGTTCCAACATTTAGTTTCGATTCAACCCATAACTTACCTCCCATTAAATCAACTATATGCTTACTAATATAGAGTCCAATACCTGTTCCACCATACCTTCTGGTTGAACCTTCCTGAACCTGACGGAAGCGCTCAAAAATAATATCAAGTTTCTCGGGAGGAATACCAATTCCTGTATCGCGTACAAAAAATTTTATGCTCCTTTCGTTTACATCGTTTATGTAACCAAACTCAACGAAGCCTTTTTCAGTAAATTTTAGTGCATTCCCAATTAAGTTCGATAGAATTTGTCGAATACGTTGCTCGTCAGAGTAGAACACACTATTTTCATCATCATTAAGGTTTAACAGCCTAATTGTAATATGCTCTTTTTCTTGCTTAAACTTTATTTCGTTGAAGAAAGTGTAAAGATCGAACATCAGGTTATCTAAATTCACCTTAACCTTACTAAGGGCAAGCTGTCCAGCTTCAATTTTCGAAATATCCATGATATCATCGATAAGATTCACCAGCATAGTTCCGTTGTGACAGATAATATCAAGATACCTATCGTGCTTATCCCTATCCATCTCCTCCGATTGCATTAGCTGGGCAAAGCCCAAAATTCCATTCATTGGAGTTCGAATTTCATGGCTCATGTTTGCTAAAAAATTCGACTTTAGCATATCAGCTTCTTCAGCTGTTTGTACGGCTCGTTTTAATTCTTCTTTTAGTGTTGACTGTTCTGCAAGTTGAAGCGAGAGTAGGTTTGATAACTCGTTTTTCTGGTTTTCGAGACTTTTGAATTTTTCGAGAAGTTCTTCGTATGCAACATTTACTCTAGAGCTGGTGTTTTTGATGATAAAAATATCTGTTTGTAATTTTTTATTCTGTTTTCTATTTTTATGCAAGTAATAGAGGGTAATAACAACCATTGCTGCCAAGAAAATTTCTATTAGCAAACTAATTTCAAGAGTAATGAACAGTAAAGGCTGCATGAAAAGATTTTGTTACTTATCGGCCAAGATAAATGTTACATGATTGCTTATACAGTTGCTAAAATTAATGATATATTTTTAAGTTACAATAAAACGGGCCGTAAAATATTCACGACCCGTTCATCTTGAAAAATATGTTAAAAGAAAATACCCAAACTAACAATAAACTGTGGGTTTCGCTGGTCGAATGCAAAATTCTGATCCCCAATAGTAATTGATTCTCCCAACTTACTTAAGTTACCCTCATATTTTAAGTCGAGGGTTGCAAATTTTAGTATATCGAGACCAACCCCTACCTGGTAACCAAAAACAGCTTTATTTAAGCCCGATTCAACCGTTTCATCCGATAAATTATTGATTTTATCCATTAAACCGTCTTTTTCGCTAAGCATTACCGAAGCCACTGGCCCTAATCCAACACGAGCAGGTCCAAATTTCCAACCAATCATCACAGGTATATCGAACTTATTGAACTTCTGTTCTGCGATACTTTCAATAGTTTGCTGAGTGTTTGAAGGGTCAACCTCGTTAACCACAAACTCACCTCGGGTTTGTGTAAAAAGAAGTTCAGGTTGAATAAACAGACCTGTAATTTGAACGCGTCCAAATACACCAAAATGGAGACCCAATTTTGATTCACCCTGTTCAATAAGGATATCTCTCACACCCTGGGTAGTTTGAATATCCTGAAGCATTGTTTTATCAACGCTAAACTTCGATGAGCTAACACCACCTTTTATACCAAATCTAAAAAGTTGTGCTTGTGTAGAAACCTGGAAAAAAAACAGAATGGAAGCTAGCAAAAGAATCCTTTTCATATGTTAATCAATTTTGTTAAACAATAAATTTCAATATCAATGCTAGTTTACCAAACATCGTGCCTAATGTTTGAAATGGCAAACCAATTTTAAAACAATGGGCTAAAAAGGCGCGCTAACGATTCCTTCATGTTCTGTTTTACAGAACGTTTACTCCAATCTTTGCTTGTAATGGTTTTGCATCGTTTCATATCTTTCAAAAACTGACTTTCAAGTTTCTTGGTGAATTCAACATCATAAATCATTGCAAGCACCTCAAAATTATCTTCAAAACTACGAATATCCATATTTGCTGACCCTACTGAGCTGAAATCGCTATCAATCATAGTTATTTTTGAATGAATGAATCCCCGATTGAAAAGATATACTTTTATTCCAGCCTCAAGCAACTCGGCAACATACGACATTGAACTCCAGTACACTACGGTTGAGTCGGATTTTCCAGGAAGCATAATTCTAACATCAACTCCACTAAGCGAGGCTGTTTTTAGGGCTGTTAAAATACTTTCATTGGGAATAAAGTAAGGAGATGATATATATATATGCTTTGTAGCTTTAGTTATCGCTGTAAAGAATGCTTGCATTATTGAAGCCCAATCGGAATCGGGACCACTAGATGTTATCTGAAGAAAATGCTGACTTTCAACCTTATGATCGGGGAAGTACTTCTCCCTATCGGCTAATACTTTTTTGCTCACAAAAAACCAGTCAACCATAAAAACCACCTGCAACATATTAACAGCCTCTCCCTCAATTCTAAGCATGGTATCATACCAAGGACCAAGTTTTTTGTCACCAACGAGGTACCTGTCTGCAATATTTATACCACCCATAAACGCTATTATACCATCAATTACAATTATTTTTCTGTGATTTCTAAAGTTAACTTTGCTTGTTAACAGAGGAAATTTAACCTCCATAAAGGGAAAAAATTCCACTCCCGCATCATGTAATTGTCGGAAAAATTTCCTAGGAAGGCTCCAGCTTCCCACATCGTCGTATATTAACCTTACCTCAACTCCTTCGTTAGCTTTTTTTATCAATAAATCTTTAATCCTATTACCAATTTCATCATCGCTTATAATATAGAACTGTAAATGGACACTGCTTTTTGCGTTTTCGATTGCTTCAATTATTGCAGAGAAAGAGGTGGCTCCGGTTTGAAAAAGATCTATTTTATTGTACTCGGTTAGTAATGCTTTACTGTTATTCAGCAACAGGGTTATAATGTTAATATTCTTTGCTATGGATGGATTTTGTATATACCTTTCTTTTTTTATGCTAAGAAGTTGGGTTTTACTTATCGTCTCAATCTGTTGCAGGTCACGAATTCCTTTCCTGCTGAATATTTTTTGTTTCCTGAATGTTTGTCCGAAGTATATGTAAAAAATGAGACCAACAATGGGAAGTAAAATAAGAATTAATACCCAAGTGCTGGTTTTGTGGGGGTCCCGTTTTTCGCGCACAACCATTATTGCAGTTGATAAAACTGTAATGGAATATATTGCAACAAGTATAATTGAAATGTTTGCAACAATAATATTGTTCCAAAAAGTGCCGATACTCATACAACAAGTTAATATTTCCGCATGAAAGATAAAAAAAACAAGTGTAAAAAAAAAGGGTTGACAGTAGCCAACCCCTTTTGATGTAATAAAGAAATCATTTTTTAATCAAAAACAAATTCCTCTAAAAGCCCTTCGGGGAAAAAGTCATATAGAGGTTGTGTTGTTCCATCGCTGAAAAGAATGTAGGGTACTATTGATTCTTCCTCGCTATCCCACTGCCAAACAATATCACCTATTTCTGCTCCCTGTGGATAAGTGTATAATGTAATCTTCAGATTTGCATTGGCGGCGCTGGTTTGCTCTTCGGGCGATGATTCATCGGTTAATGCCAACAAGTAATCCTTAGTAAGTAAATCGAGTTGAGCCTTTACTTGTCCAAACTGGAAAAACCCCCTTACGTAGGCAGGCAATGGTTCTTCCTCATCATCTTCACTCTCATCTTCTCCTTCGTCGACTAAATTAAATATATTGAACGATGTCATTCCCTCCATCAGAACCTCAATGTTGGATGACATAATTTTAACACCATCTTTCTTGAATTCATGGTTGAATGCAACTAGGGCTCCATTCGATTGAATAGTGATTGCAAGATTTAAGTTAAAATCAAATGGTGCCATGATGAGCTCAAGTGTTATCCCGCTAAGCTCAGCTTCGTTCACCGTGGCGATATAACTTAACGATAGAATCTCTTCCGTTTCAACCACCAAAGAAACTTCAAATGACACAGGGAAAATATCCTCAAGGGATGTTACAAATTCAAAGTTTGAGATGGTTAACGTAGCATCATTTTCAGTTGATTCTGGAGTTGATGGGAAAATATATATCAATTTATCTGCGGGTTCCTGAGAGTAATCCCACGAGTAGGTTGTGAAATTCCATGTGAAGGTTCCTAGAGAATCTAAAATACCCATACCATCATCATCAAGCATTAGCTTTGAAGGAATTTGTTTTACTTGCCCAGCATCTAACTTCACAATACTTTCAATAGCACTTGGCAGCAATGCCATTTCTGGATTCTCCTGACCAAAATTCATTAAAAACATGAAGTTGGTGAGCGCAACCATGCTCGGCGATGCCATCATTTCACCCATGGTCTGCCCCATTTCAGTACCCAAAGAATTCAACACCTCAACAGCCTCCTCTTTGTTAAGGGGTTCCGGTTCTTCGGTTTTGTTACACGAAACTATTGTAACCAGCAGGAATGCCAGTAGAAAAGTTAACTTATGAATTTGCTTTCTCATGTCTGATTATTTAATAATGTTATTAATCATTTTAAAGTATCAAAATCTTTGCCATTTATTCCAAAAATAAAAAAATTATTTGTTGGACAAACGATTGAGGTTGGAGATTGCTATCATGTTTTCTGGTTTTGTGAGGTTTACAATTTTATTCATCTGAATTTCACCAATAAAACTAACGCAAAAAAGTGTTTCATAATTTGAAATAAGCACAACCAACTCTTCAATACTCGATGAATCACGCAGAATTTTTACTTTAACAATCTCATTCCCATTGTTCACCATGGTTAAATCAACGTAGTTGAGCTCTTTTAGTTCATGACTAATACTAGCAAATTGAATACTTTCTTTTGTTTTGCCTTTGTTAGGAATCATTAGTAGTGTAAGAAATTTTACATCTTGCAGTAAATCTTTTATTTCAGGATTGCCAGTTGTTTCATCATCAAGAAAAACAGAAACCAGCTGAGGGGGTAACGAAAAAACCTCTGCACCATCAATTTTACTATACTTTTTGTATATATCGAACGATGATTTTTCAATTTCCTGTTCAGGTGAACATTGTACGAAAACCTGAAGAAACAGAAAAACTAGCGGAAAAACTAGAATACTTTTAATTTGCATAGAATATGATTTTCCGCAAATATAATGCGCCTAGCGTTAGAAAAAAAACACTACGCGCACTATAATCAGTTAAACTAATTACCAGGTTGGCCTACTCCTTCTCTTCATTGATTTTCTCCAGATTCTCTAACTCATCAATCTGCATCGATTTCGATATGTTTGATATAGTTTTCAAGTTAATATTATCCCCTTGAATGCTAATCAAAGCATTATCAATTCCACCAACCAACATAATTAACTCTGTTATAACACCTTTCGAATCCTTAACCATAAATTTAATATCCTGGTCTTTTTCTTTCACCACCATTAACTCCTTATATTCGCTAACAGGCAACTCATTAATAACTTCTTTATAAAAATTCACTCCCACTTGAGGAGAATCGGTTGCGATAATTTTTATGCTCGATAAGCCGTTCATAATGCTTTGAAGTTCCTTATCATCCGGATCAATTGAAGCGAACATGCTAAACATGTACTTCGATATGTAAACCGAAGTGTACCCCTCTTTACCCGAATACTTGTCAAAGAGTTTATCAACAGGTGATGTTTGTGCTGTTGCGTATATGCAAACAATTGCAAACAGCGCGGTAAAACAAATTTTTTTCATTGTGTTTCGTATTAGTTAGTTTAAATTTACATACGTGGCATCTTCCAATGTTACCTACTTTGCTTCGACAACGGATCCTGAATGACGCATACTTTTGAAACCTGATTCAGCTGCTTTGGCAACTGATTAATTGGTTCAATTTTTTCTAACGATTCACCCATTAGGGAAACGTATTGCAACTCATCCGATGCTTTATTCATATTAATCGAGATTTTTTGGAGAATAACCCGGGTTTGCTCTAAAGCAATTTTAGGATCGCTGTACGTGTCAACAAGTTGGTTGCGATATTTATCTTTAACCTTTACTACAAACCAGCCAACGGCAAGAAAAAGTAACAACGAGGCTGCAATACCTGTGCTAAGCGATACAATGAATGCCTTGCTTTTTTTTGTACGCTTAACCTTTTCGGCATCCTGAATCGCACTTTTTACAATACTTTCAATATTCTCGGGAACCATTGAATCGGAATAATGGGATAACGACTGGAAGCAAACCCTATCTTCCTCTAGTTCAACAGGAATACTTTGCTTTGCAAAATAGTCTCTTATTTCTCGCTCCTCTGTCAATGTTGATTCTCCGAGATAGTAGCGATTAAGAAGTTCCTTTATCCTATGAATATTTGAATCCTGGCTCATAATTCCTGCTTTTTCTGAATTTGTGAAACCATTTCCCGAATACTTTTACGGGCTCGGGAAACGATTACACGAACATTTTCACTACTTAGACCCATTTCATTGGCAATTTCGTCGAATTCACACCCTTCAATATCACGCATTACGAACACCTTTTGTTGAACCGAATTCAGCTTTGCTACTGCATATTTCACCATATTTACTTTTAAGCTTGTGTCGGTGCTATACTCTTCATCAACCAAATTTACAATGGTTCCATTACTTTCCTCGTTTATTTCAACGAACTGTTTTTTCAACCTGAGCAAATCAAAACAATGATTACGGGCAATTGTACGAGCGTAAGCCTCAACACTTTTAAGTTCTAGTAACTTACCCTTCTGATTCCAAAGTTTAATAAAAACCTCCTGTACAGCATCCTTTGCATCGGATTGGTTTTCAAGTAATCGATAGCACAACAAATAAATGAACCTGCTCAGAGGTATTACGTATGTATTAAATTCGTTTTCGGTCATTAATTTTCAAGAAAACAGAACCTTAAAAATAGTAACTTCTATAAAGCATCCCCATCCAGTATGCAACAAATATACAAAATGGATGAATCTAGTAAATGACTTTACTTTTCTTCCAGATTCCGAAGCAATGCTATATGGCTGTTACTCGAACCAAAACTTGTGCACGAGCCCATTTGAGCAAGGTCTTCCATTTTAAATTTTCCGGAAATGGACATCAGCACATCTTCGCCCTCCTCCATGGCAATTAGAACAAGGTTAGAAATAAAACCATTTTCATACTTTGCATAGAAGTTAACTTTGCTAGTGCTTTCAACAACTTCCATAAGTTTAACAAGTCCATTATTGTTCCTTAAGGCATTAATGTCCTTCCTGAATTCAGGGTTATCGCTTTCACATACAATAATTTTCAAACCTGATAGGTTTTCAGAGATTCTTTCCAAATCCTCATCAGCAGAATCATCGAGGAAAGCAATTAGTTTGAAAATCTGCGAGTTAAAATTAATTGATGTGAAGCCGCTTTTTCCGGCATACTTTTCAAAAACTGCATCGGGCGACACTTGTGCGTAAGATATTATGCTGAAACAAGTTATCACAACAAGCAAAACTAATCTTTTCATATCATTCTGAATTTTATGTGTTTAACAAATGGGTTAACTGTGCAAACCAGCTGGCTTTATTACATGACGAACAAACGTTGATTTTGTAACAGCAAAAAGGTATTTTATTTTAAGAAACTGTTTAAATTTTGTTTTTTAATTATGTCATGTAAAGCTGTATCAAAAAATTGATTTCTCTCTTCGTTCGAAATGACATTGTTTTTTCGAAGCATTGGTTGTGGGAGGACGGAAGAAGCGGGCGATTCCGCCCTCCCACAACCCCACACAAATTATTCTTTGTTATTTCGAACGAAGTGAGAAATCTACAAAATTGAAAATTTAAACAGTTTCTAAAATTGAGCATAATACTAATCTGACTAATTCAAATGATTGTTAACACACGAAATGAATTTTGTTTCACCCTGTATTTTAGGAACATAATATTGGACGATATTTTTGGTGGATTTTTTTTAGATTTTTATTTGTATAAATACAATAAAAAGCTAATTTTGCAACTCTTTTTACAGGGGTTCATACACACGAACATTGTTGTAAAATGTGCTTTTGGACTTTGATGTCCTTTTTTTTTGAAGTAACCGATTCAGTAGCTCAGCTGGTAGAGCACATCCCTTTTAAGGATGGGGTCCTGGGTTCGAGCCCCAGCTGAATCACAAGTTTTGAAATATTTTGTTTTCGATTCAGTAGCTCAGCTGGTAGAGCACATCCCTTTTAAGGATGGGGTCCTGGGTTCGAGCCCCAGCTGAATCACAAAAGGGGCAACTATGTAAGTTGCCTCTTTTGTTTTTAATAGCTAACAAATAATATTTTAAAATTTACAGAGACTGTTACTGAATCACACAGTGAACTTTTGAGACGCTTATTTTATATTATTGATAATTTGAAGGTTCAAGGGCAGCAAAGTTCCAGTTCTTCAGAAAGGTTGCTACCTTCTTTGTGCTATACCCCTTGTCGAGTTCAAGTAACCCCGAATCCTGCGTATGAAGTTGCTTCCCTTCGCCATCAAGAACTACAAAAACCGGAAATCCAAATCGTTGCGGATACTGTAACGATTTTAGAATATCGAGATTCTTGTTTTCGCGGCTGTAGTTTAAAAGCAGGTAAACGTAATCGGCTTTGATAAGCGAATCAACTTTGGGGTCGGTTGTGGCAAACTGATGAAACTTAATACACCATGGACACCAGTTCCCTCCTATCTGAATAAGCACGTGCTTATTTTCAACTTTCGCTCTGGCAACTGCTGCTTTTATGTCTTCCTTAGCGTTGGCATCTGGGTTATACACTTGTGAATGCTCCTGCGAAAAAACGAGCATACTGAATAAGCCCAGGCATAAAAGGAAAAAAAGTTTTCTCATAATTAGTATTTTATTGTTTTAACTTCTGAATTAGCCCATCAAATATTTCGCTAATCTCGCCCTTAAAATTCTCATCGTTCAGGTGAGTTTTCATGAAAGCATCGGGATCCTCCCTGTGTTCCTCCGGCAGCACCATTCCTACAGGGAAAGCCTGACAAAACTCGCACTTCCCATCGAGCAAACTTTCCACCTTTTTGAAGACAAAACCATGACCAAATTTCTCGTCCTTTTTTTCGTATGTACTGCCGCAGCAGGTAACGAAAACTAAACTCTTAATTTTTGATTTATACTTCTTCACAAAACTTCGCAAGGGAGGAATAAACCGACCCATCCATATTGGGCCGCAAAGAATAATTCTATCGTAATCTTCGACCTTAAGTTTTAACGGTTTAATTCCCAGATGAATATTCATGAGGAAAAGCAGAAAAACATTCATTCGGGGTCTGATTGCTTCAATTTGGCAGTTAAGATTCTGCGCAATTCGTTTCGCCAGAAATTTGTTGCTGCCCTTGCCCGAATAGTAAACTACGAGTGATTTCATGCTGAAATTTTTATTTACAAATCTAATTAATAAAAAATAACCTACAACTATTAATGTAAGATACAGTAAAACAGGTAAATGAAAAATATTTTCAAAATTTAACTAATTTTTTAGTTGATTAACTAAAATATTAGTTATATTTGTATCGTTATACTAACACAAAATTTACTATGAAGGAGTTAACAAAAGCAGAGGAACAGGTTATGCAAATTCTTTGGAAGTTAGGGAAAGGATTTGTGAAGGATTTGGTAGATGAGATGCCCGAACCCAAACCTGCCTACAATACCGTTTCAACAATTATAAGAATTCTTGAGAAGAAAGGTTTTGTTGATCATACTGCCTACGGCAAAACCCACGAGTACTTTCCCTTAGTTAGTAAGAAAGAATACACGGGAACTTTCCTAAAAGGGTTTATAAAGAGCTACTTTGGCGATTCGTATCGCCAGCTGGTTTCGTTCTTTGCCAAGGAGGAGGATTTGTCGGTAAAGGAGATGGAAGATATAATTAACATGCTGAAGGAAGAACTAAAAAAACAAAAGTACGATGGTAACAATTAGTCTTATAGCGTTCATTACCAAATCTAGCCTATCAATATTTTTTGTTTGGTTAATTTGGTTCACATTGCTTAGAAAAGTAAATCGCTTTGGAGCAGTAAGGTATTTCATAATGTTGGGTATTTTATTTTCAGTATTACTTCCATTTATTGTTCCTGCAATTATTTCACTATTCCCAAGTTCTTTCTCATCTATTTCGTTACCAATACTATACCTAATTCCTGAAGTTACTGTTACACAAAATCAAAGTGCTTCGTTTTATAGCTGGAACGAGATATTATCAGCCATTTACCTTTTAGCAGTACTTTTCTTACTTACCAGATTTGTAGTTCAAATTTCGAAGATTGGAATTCTAAAATTTACTGGCAAGAAAACATACAAACATGGCGTATATGTAATTGAGCATTCCAAAACCTTACCCCCATTCTCCTTTTTTGGCAACTGTTTCCTAAATCCAAACGAAGTACCTGCTGAAAAAATTGACATTATTATTCATCACGAAAGTGTGCACATTAAGCATCATCACTCTGCTGATATTATTATTCTCGAGCTGATTGGTCTTTTTCAATGGTTTAACCCATTCTACTGGTTGCTGAAAAGAGCGGTTGTTGAAATTCACGAGTTTCAGGCCGACCAGATTGTGTTAACCTCCAAATCCGATCAGCATGCATATATGGATTCAATTGTTTCATTGGCCTTTTGCGGGATAGCGCTGTCCCTGGGCAATAATTTCAATAAATCACTAACATTAAAACGATTAGCCATGATGAACTCAAAAAAACACAGACGATATTTCGTCCC
>Ga0116164_10002242_pt1 | contig 13973 bp, 11 predicted proteins | sample AD_UKC109_MetaG_FD_89888 | JGI IMG/M metagenome (GOLD analysis project Ga0116164, IMG submission 89888) | Active sludge microbial communities of municipal wastewater-treating anaerobic digesters from Hong Kong - AD_UKC109_MetaG | ecosystem: Engineered > Bioreactor > Anaerobic > Digestate... | reverse complement strand
GATCGCCCTGCTTGAGCTGATTTCCCGCGTGGAGGACGCAAACGTGCTTGCACGATGCGGAGAAGAAGCCGCGCTGTGTCTGCGTGCGCGCGCCGGTGAACTTTTGCTGCGTTTTCCGGCGGGCGGCGAAGAGCTGAGCGCCGCCATCCGCGGGCTTGACCGGCAGTGCCGGACATGGCGTGCCAGCCCCGGCGGCTCGGCGGATTTGCTGGCCTGTGCGATTTTTCTGCAGTCTTTGCCGACGGGACCTTGCGAAAGCAAAACGCCCGCATACAGTCCCGATAAGACCCGGATATAAACGTAAGCCGCACGAAAAGACGCATTTTCACGTTTTCAGCGGGAGAAGGAATACGGCTGCCTTTGTAAAGCGGAGGACGCGGGGAATTATTTTGGTTTATATATAATTGCCTGTACACAAGGATGAGTGAGTGGTATTCTCTTGATAAAGAGCGTAAAACGACACAGAGAAACGATGCGGCCGGTTTTTGCCTCAATCTGCAAACCGATTCAGCAGAACTGTATCTTTCGGGCTTTAGAAACATACCCTGAATATGCCGGTTCAGCGATGAATGTGTTTTAATCGCAGATAGAATACGCGGTTTGACGGCACGGGCCGCTTACGGCGGTTTTTCTGTTTTTCTTCAGCAGAACGAAACAAGGAAGGGGACGCCTCATGACACTGCAACAATTGAGGTATTTCTGTGTAATGACAGAGGTGCTGCACTATACCAAAGCCGCGAATCAACTCTATATTTCCCAGCCGAGCCTGAGCTATGCTCTGAGTGAAATGGAAAAGGAGCTTGGCGTGCCGCTCTTTGAAAAACGCGGTCGGCAGACATACCTGACCAAATTCGGCGCGGCGTTCTATCCCTATGCGCAGAATGCACTCGACGAGCTTTCAAAGGGCGAGGCGGAGCTGCTGCAAATGTCCAACCCGACCGGAGGCAACATTAATCTCGGCTATATTTACAGCGTCGGTTCGAGCACGATGCCAAAGCTTATTGAAAATTTTTATATTCATCAGGGAAACCGGCAGATTACATTCCGCTTTCAACAGAGCATGACGGAGGTGTTGTGTGAACGGCTGCTTGAGGGAAGCCTCGACGTACTGATTTCTTCAAAACCGGAAAATGACAAGATCAGCGCCGTACCTTTTTATCAGCAGGAGCTGTTCCTTGTTGTCAGCGACGAACATCCGCTTGCGCATCATACGGAAGTGACGTTTGAAGATATTGCGGGCGAAAAGCTTATCTCCATCAATCATAATACAACCCTGTTCAGGCAAATTGAAAATTCGCTTAAAAATGTGTCCGTCAAACCGCAAATCGTGTTTGAGGTCGACGAGTGCACGTCCATTGCGGCCTTTGTCAGCGCGGGCGTCGGCATTGCGATCATGCCGAAAATCCCGCTGCTGGACAGCTATCCCGTCAAGTGCATTCCGTTTGCGGGTCACGGGCTCAAGCGGGATATCTCCCTGCTTTGGGTGAAAGACCGCTATAAAATTCCCGCGGTGCAGTGTTTCATAGATTTTGTGGGCAAAAGCTGCAGGAAGTAGTTCGGAAGATTATTAAGAAACAAAGCAAAAATGCGCTCATTGCGCATTTTTGCTTATATTGCAGCATTATTACGTATTTACGGTTAGGGTATGTTCCCAAAATCCGCAAAGCGCATTTTTATCGTTTCAACTTGCACAGTTTTGCTGCCCTGAAACGGCAAGGTCAGACGAGGGAAAGGTGCTGCAGCAGCAGTATTCCGCCGACAAGCGTAAAAACGGAGGCAAGCGTCGTTGTGAGAACGACCTCGCCTGCGAGCGTGCCGTCGCAGCCCATGGAGTCCGTAATTACGCCGCTGTTCGCCGCCGAAGGCACGGCGTGGATCAGATAGATCGCGAAAAGGACGTTTTCGCGAAACCCCAGCGCGACGGCGGCCAGTGTAAAAACAAGCGGCAACAGAACAATCTTTATTGCGGACGCGGTAAGGACAAGCTTTTTGTCTTCGCGCATATTGACAAACTCAAAGCTCAGCCCGATGGAAAGCATTGCCAGCGGGGTTGCGGCTGCCGAGAGGCTCGAAATCGGCGCGGCAAGAAGGCTTGGCAGCCGCATGTGCAAAGCGTTGCAGAGAAAACCGAGCAACAGCGAGAGGATCAGGGGATTCGTCACGATGGATTTCAGCAGCAGCGGCAGATTCACCCGTTCGCCGTTTTGCGCATAGTATGTCAGGACAAAAACACCGAGCGCGTTGAACAGCGGCGTCAGCAGCATCGTCAGCAACACGGCCGGGAATGCGTTCGTTTCGCCAAGAATGCTGATTGCAAGCGGGATTCCAAGCAGTACGCAGTTCGGGCGGAAGGCGCTGTTGCAAAAAGCGCCGGCCTTCTTGCGATCCGGCGTTATTTTCCCTGAGACCCACATCAATACAGGTACGGCAATCAGATAGCTTGCCGCCGCGAACACATATGGCCAGGCATTTCCAACCTGGGAGAAGTCACACCGGTATGCGCTGCTGAACAGCGAACAGGGAATCAGCACATAATAGCAGATCCGGTTAACGATGGAAGCGGCTTCTTTTTTGATATGAAGGAATCGCCGCAGCAGTACGCCGATAAACACGATCAGAAAGAGCGGTACGACCGCGTTGACTGTGAAAAGTAATTCCGTCATGCCCTCACCTTAACGAACCTGCCGCTTATTTTGTAACGTATCATTATTCCTATGATAGACGGAGAGACAGAAAAAGTCCAATCGAAGATTTTATAAAACCATAGAAAAAATTTATAAATCGGCCGATGCGTCCGCGCTGCATGAGACGGGGCGTTCTTTATTTTACCCGATTGCCGTCTTTACCGGCGGCGGCGGAGCCGCGTTTTGTTTGCTGATTATCGAGGCATCCTATTTATATGCACGCAGAAGTATCAGGAAGATAGCGCCGATACAAACAAACCGCGCGGACCGTGAAACGCGCCTGTTTAATGTGAGGCGCGGCTGAGATAGTTTTTTTCTATGAATCCCATACAAATACGGTATTGGATAATGGTGCGCCGCCTGGACTAAAATGAAAATGTGCCAAATGGGAGCACGCATGTGCCGCCGGCGAAACCGAAGACGGCACAGGCATTTACGTTTGACAAACGAAGAGAACACGGAATTTCTTCGAAAGTCCCCGTCCAATCGTCAAGTCAAAAAGGCCGCTTTCTGCTGTTTGGATGATTCATGCAGCGGCCGATTGGAACAGCCGATACATCCTGCAAAACACCTTCAGGCGCAGGGGTGGGCGCTGCAATCGTTAAGACCTGGAATGTTTGAACATATTGTTTTGTGCAAACCGCGTGCTCGGTATGTTAGCCGACTGTTTTAAGCGCACTCGCATATTCGTCCCGCGGCAATCACGATCATGAAAGTCCTTCCGGAACCAGTATTTACCCGGCTGACGGAACAGCCCGCAACGAAGGCACGACGCCAAGCGGCGAAAGGCAGTTTTATGAATTTCCCTGAAAAGATAGTTCTCTGTGAAGTCGGTCTGCGCGACGGTTTGCAGAACGAAAAAACACCGATTCAAACGGCTGACAAGCTGGAACTGGCAAAGGCCGTTATTGCATCCGGTATCCGCGTTATCGAGCTCGGTTCTTTTGTCAGTCCGAAGGCGGTTCCGCAGACGGCGGACACCGATGCGCTGTATGAAGCGCTTGGTGAAATCCCCGGCGTGGAGATGCGCGCATTGATTGCGAATCTGCGCGGCGTCGACCGGGCCGTAAAATGCGGATGCAAAAAAGTCAAGCTGAATGTTTCCGCCAGCCGCGCGCATAACCTTGCGAACCTGAATAAAACGCCGGAAGAGAGCGTCGCCGGATTTGCGGACTGCGTGCAGATGGCAAAAGATAACGGCATTGCGATCTCCGGTTCGATCTCGATGCCCTTCGGTTCTCCCTGGGAAGCGTCGATTCCGATAACGGACGTCATGACGATCGCAGAAGCATATCTGGCGGTGGGCGTCGACGAGATTTCCCTTTCGGATGCATCCGGCATGGCGGTTCCTTCGCAGGTTTGGGATATTACGACCCAAATGAAGAAGAAGTATCCGCAGGTGTCGTGGTGGCTGCACTTTCATAATACGCGCGGCATGGCGGTTGCAAATATTATTGCAGCGATGGATGCAGGCATTACGCAGTTCGATACGTCTTTTGCGGGACTGGGCGGATGTCCGTTCGTGCCCGGCGCGGCGGGAAACGTTGCGAGCGAGGACGTTGTGCATATGTGCGACGGGATGGGCGTTTCGACCGGCGTGGATATCGACCGGTGCATTGCCGTTGCAAAACGGGTATGCCAACTCGTTGGCCATACGACGGACAGTTATATCCTGCGCGCGGGCAAATCGAAGGACCTTATCCGCGATCTGCCGACAAAACAGGCGAAAAACGGAACAGGCAAGTAGGCAAAACTACCACTGTTTAAATAAAAGCACGTATTTTACAGGAGGAACATGTCATGAGCAGAATGAATCCCACGGACGCCGTATATGCAAAGCTGACACCTGAACAGATTGCAGAATTAGAAGATAAATACAATCGTGCAGACGCCGCGTGTAAGATTATCGAAAACTATTCACAGGAACGCGTAGACCGCATGATCCAGGCGATTGCGGCCGCAGTGGCGAACAAGGTCGCCTTTTTGGAACTCGTTGAAAAAGGGATTCAGGAAACCCGTTTCGGCGATCCGGTATCCCGCCGGAACAAGCGCTTCAAGATTCGCGGCGTGCTGCGTGATGCGCTTCGTCAGAAGAGCGTCGGCATCATTGAAGAAATTCCCGAAAAGGGCATCACAAAGTACGCTAAACCCGTCGGTATTATCGGCTGTGTCGTTCCTGCGACAAACCCGGACCTGACCCCCGCAGGCAACGCAATATATGCGCTCAAGGCGCGTGACGTTATCATCTTTTCGCCGCATCCGCGCGGCCTCAAAACGACGCTTGCAACCGTAAATCTTATGCGCAAGGCGCTGCGCGACATCGGCGAACCGGAAGACTTTATTCAGTGTCTGCAGGGCAGCATCAATAAAGCCATGAGCGAAGCGCTCAATACCCGCGTAGACCTCGTTATAGCAACCGGCGGACAAGGCGTCGTACGCCGCGCCTATTTTTCCGGAACGCCCGCATACGGCGTGGGCGCGGGCAATGCGACGATGATCGTCGACGAAACCGCGATACAGAATATTCAGGAATGCGCACACAACACGATGCTTTCAAAGACTTCGGATTTCGGATCGGGTTGTTCTGCTGACGGCAATATCATCGTCGAGGATTCCGTTTTTGAACCGCTGAAGGAAGCGCTGGTCCGGGAAGGCGGCTATCCGCTTACGCCGGAGCAGCAGGCGGCCGTTAAGAAGGTTATTTGGGATGAGTCCTGTCACCGCCTGAGCGATACGGTCGCGCTTGCGCCGCAGGCAGTCGCGAAGATCGCCGGCTTTGAAATTCCCGCCGACCGCAAATTCCTGATTGCCATGAGCGATGGTATCGGACCGGAATATGAGCACGCTTTCTGCCGTGAAAAACTTACAACCCTGCTTACCATGCATAATTACGGGACCGATTTTGAAAACGCCATCAAAATGATGAAAGCGATTTATGAAGTGGGCGGTAAAGGGCATTCGGTCGGCATGTATACGTTCGACGACGAGCACGTGCACCGTGTGGCGATGGTCGCGCCTGTCGGGCGCATGATGATCCGGCAGCCGCAGTCCAAGGCCAACGCGGGCGCGTTCACCAACGGCATGCCCATGACAAGCAGCATCGGCTGCGGCACATGGGGCGGCAATGCAACGAGTGAAAATGTGCATCTGCATCATTATATGAACGTGACGTGGGTCTCCCGCGCAATTCCGGAAGATCGTCCCTCCGACGCGGAGCTGTTCGGCGAGTTTTATCGTCCGGAGCTTGAACCGGAAGACGAAACCATTACACATGAAGAAGCGTGTATGCTTCTTGGAGATTCTTACTATGAAATCTGGCCAAATGAGAGGTAGAATAGAAGTGTTCGTAAAAATCATCTTCTATTTCTTAATATAAGGAGGCCATGCCATGAAGAAACTCGTTTCCGACCTGATGGTCGATTATCTGGAGCGCCGGGACGTCAAGTATGTCTTCGGTCTCTGCGGACACACCGTTATAGGGCTTCTGGACGCTATGTCGCGCAGTTCGAAGTTGCGTCTGATCTCCGTGCGGCATGAGCAGTTGGCGGCGCATGCCGCCGACGGCTATGCCCGCGTAACGCACAAAGCCGCCGTTGTGATGTGCCATCTGGGCCCGGGCATCACGAACGTCGTGACGGGCGTGGCGAATGCCGCGTTTGATTCCATCCCCATGGTGGTGATCGCGGGCGACGTGCCAAGCTATTACTACGGCCGGCATCCGCATCAGGAAGTCAATATGCACTGCGACGGGTCGCAGTACGACATATTGAAGCCGGTTGTGAAGCGCGCGTGGCGGATCGACGATCCGGAAGCGCTGCCGTACATCCTCGATAAGGCGTTCCGCCTTGCGGAGAGCGGCAGGCCGGGTCCGGTTCTCATCGACGTGCCGATGGATATGTTCTCCCGCGAAATCGACGACCGTCTTTTTGAGCGCACGTACAAGGATAGCAGGGAAACGATTCGTCCCGCGCTGGCGCCGGCTGCCGCGAAAGCGATTGCAAAACGGCTTGTGGAGTCAAAAAACCCGGTGATTCATGCGGGCGGCGGCGTTTTGCTTGCGAATGCGTCCGAAGAACTCGCCGAACTGGCGGAATTCCTAGAAATCCCGGTTTCGCGCACGCTGATGGGACAGGGCTGCCTTCCGGATACGCATCCGCTGATGATTGGGCAGACAGGATTCTGGGGACTGGAGTTCACACACGAACTGACAAAGAACGCGGACGTCGTTCTCGGCCTCGGAACGCGGTTTGCCGAGGCGGACAGTTCCAGCTGGTACCCGGGTGTTACGTTCGATCCCCATAAGACGACTTTTCTGCAGATCGATATCGATCCTTCCGAGATCGGCCGCAATTATCCGGTCGAAATCGGCGCGGTCGCCGATCTCAAGGAAGCGCTGGCACAGATACTCGAAGAAGTCAAGCATGTTTGTCCAACCGGCATGCAGCGTCCCGAGCTGATTGAACGGATTGCCGAGAATAAGGCCCGGTTTAAGGCGTCCAACGCGGAGATTGCAGCGGATGGCCGCTTCCCGATGACGCCGCAGCGGATTTTGAAGGACGTTAAGGAAGTCCTTCCGGAAGACGCGCTGATTTTCACCGACGTTGGATGGAATAAAAACGGCGTTGCGCAGGAATTCGACATCACGGTTCCGGGCACGATTCACCACTGCTCCGGCCTAGCCACAATGGGGTTTGGCGCTTCGGCGGCGCTGGGCGGCAAACTGGCCGCGCCCGGGCGGATTGTCGTTACGCTGACCGGCGACGGCGGCTTTGGCACGAATCCGTCGTGTATGGCGACCGCGGTCGAACAGGGTATCAACGTAATCTGGGTCGTTATGAATAATTCCGCGTTCGGTACGATCGCAGGCCTTGAGTACGGCAACTACGGAACGAGATATGGAACGGTGTTTACCACACCGGACGGAGAACCCTACACGCCCGACTGGGCGAAGGTTGCCGCGGCCTATGGCGTTGAATCGATACACGTTCATTCTGCGGACGAATTCAAACCTGCTTTGGAACAGGCGGTTGCGGCAAACAAGCCCTTCTTGATCGATGTACCAATGGAAAACATACCTGTGCCGACGCCCGGCTGCTGGAATATCAACGATATTTACACGCCGAAAGCAAATATAGCGCAGGGCAAGGTGCTGCCCAATGCAGACGGCAGCTACACGTCTCCCACACACAGCAAATCCCATAAATAACCGGCAGAAACGAACCGACAAAGATTTCTGGCAAGCAATAACCAACCGATAAAGATTTCCAAGAAACAGTAATTAACCGACTGAGATTTCTAAAAAAAATAACTGATAGGTGAAAGAAATGTCGAGAAAGTATTCCCTGGCCTATTTGACCATTCCCGGAACTACGCCGACGGAACAGATTCGTATTGCGGCCGAAGCCGGATACGACTGCGTAAGCCTGCGCACGATTCCGATGCACCTGCCCGGCGAGCCGGTCTTTCAATTTGAGAAGGACAAAGCACTTTTTGAAAGCGTGAAAAAAGCGCTTGCCGATTACGGTATCCTGTACAACGACATGGAACTGGCGCGCGTCCGGGAGGATTTGGACGTGCGCGAATATGAACCCGCTTTTGAAAAATCTGCCGAACTCGGCGCGAGGAACGTTCTTTCGAGCGTGTGGACAGAGGATAAGGCATACCGCGAAGATACATTTGGCCTGATCTGCGATATGGCTGCAAAATACGATATGACCGTCAATTTGGAGTTTATGTCGCTTTCCGGTGTGCGCGATCTTAAAACGGCGCTCGAGCTACGGGACGCGGTTGCGCGTAAAAACATAAAAATTGTCGTCGATTTGCTGTATGTGCTCCGTTCGCAGATACCGGTTGAGGAGCTTGCGCTGCTGAGCGAGGACGACGTTGGGTTTATTCATCTTTGCGACGGGCCGGCCGAAATGCCGTCGCTCTGCGTGGACGACGCATTCAAGATTGTCCGCGAGGGCCGGCTGTATTTGGGCGAGGGTGATATCGACATCAAGGCCATACTCAAAGCGCTGCCCAAAGTTCCTTTTTCAATTGAACTCCCCAACGCCGCCGAGATGACCAGCCGCGGTGCGGCGGGGCATGCCGCCCGCTGCCTTGAAACTGCGAAAGCCTGTTTGAAAGCAAATGGAATTGACTGAACGGAATAAGAACAGATTTTTAGAAAGACAGGACGTAACGATGGACATTAATACGAAAATGATCGCATTGCTGGGCAAACCGCTTTCGCAGTCGTTCGCCGCACGCATGCAAAACGCCGCTTATACCGCGATGGGTCTCAACATGGTTTATTTCTATACGGAAGTGGAAAACGACCACCTGCCGGATATTGTCAACGCGCTTCGGTATATGCCTTTCGCCGGGTTTGCGGTGACCAAGCCCAACAAAGTCGAGGTGCTCAAGTATCTGGACGAGCTGGACCCGCTTTGCGAAAGGATGGGGGCGAGCAATACGGTCGTCATTCAGAACGGCAAACTAAAAGGTTATAATACCGACGGCATTGGATTCTACATTTCGCTGCAGGAAGAAACGGATATCAAACTGCCCGAGACTACGTTTTTCTGCATGGGCGCCGGCGGCGCGGGCCGCGCGATAGCCAGCGTTATCGCGTTTTACGGTGGAAAGAAGATTTATATATGCGATATGAACGCAGCGGCGGCAAGCAAACTTGTCGGCGATATCAACCAGAATTTTGCGCCGGTCGCCGAACTTGTACCGTTTGAAGACGCTGCGGCGAAGGTGGAAAAAATTAAGTCGGCAGATTTCCTGATTAACGCCACGGGTCTCGGAATGACCGGCTCTGCGGATAAAACACCGTATCCGATGGAGATTCTTTCCCCGAATCAGTTTTGCTTTGACGCAACATACAATCCCTCCAAAACGCGCTTTTTGATCGAAGCCGAGGGGGTCGGCTGTAAAATCATGAACGGGCTGGGTATGTCGCTGCATCAGGGCGCGGCGCAAATCAAACTCTGGAGCGGACAGAATGCACCCGTTGACGTGATGCGTGAGGAATTGTTTGCGATTCTTGCCGAGAAGGGCTGAGCGCGTGCCGAACGCGGGTGTTAAACCGCGTTTCAATACAAATAAAGGAGGCGATAAAACTATGAAAGTCATCAAATGGCTGGATGACCATTTCGAGGAATTCCTGATGGTTATTTTCCTCGTTGTAATTACTCTGGTGAGTTTTGTTCAGGTAGTCGTCCGGAAGATTCCCTGGATTCCAGCTCTGACTTGGGCGGAAGAATTCTGTCGTTTCGCCTGGATATGGAGTGTGTTCCTTTCACTTCCATATACCATCAAACGCGGGAGTATGCTCCGCGTGACCGTCCTGCTCGACTTGTTACCGGAAACATTGCGCAAATGTTTAAATATCTTTGTGGATTTGGTCAACATTGGTGCGATGGGATTGTTTTTTGCTTATGCCGTTCCGCTGGTAAACGAGAGGTTCATCAGCGCGGAGACGTCGCCCGCTATGCTTTGGCCGATGTGGATTATCTACTCGTCCATGATATTGGGATTCGGACTAGCAATTGTTCGCGGTATTCAGGTTCTGATTACGCATATTAAGAATTTCAATGAAAAACAACTTTCCACGGTCGAACAGACCATGCAGGAAGCCGCTGAAGAAGCGGCGGCCGCGAAAGCTGCGGAAGACCTGGACCCTGATGTGAAAGGAGGCGAAGCATAAATGGCTGCATTACTCGTATTCGTCGTTTTCCTGGTCGCCATTATCATTACCATACCGATTGGCACAGGCATGGTGCTGGGTGCTGTTTCGCCGATACTGCTCATGGACAAGGGCGGATCTATCATTCAGGTGCTGAATAACACTTTCTCGGGTGCGAACTCCACGCCGATCCTCGCGGTGCCGCTGTTCATATTGGGCGGCGTAATCATGGCGGAGGGCGGTATTTCAAGAAGGTTATTCAATTTCTTCTCGTATTTTGTGGGTAATATCAGAGGCGGACTGCCCTGCGCCTGTATTTTAACTTGTTTGTTTTACGGCGCGATTTCGGGTTCCGGCCCGGCGACGACGGCGGCCGTCGGATCAATGTGCATACCGTTCCTGGTGGAACTGGGATATGACAGGCGATGGAGCGCGGGCCTTGTGTCCGTTGCGGGCGGCCTTGGCGTAATCATCCCGCCTTCGATACCATTTGTACTCTATTCGCTGGCAACCGGTATTTCTACGGGCGACCTGTTTCTGGGCGGTGTTCTGCCCGGCGTGCTCATCGGCTTTTTTATGATGGCATATGCCGTCATTTACTGCAGACGTAAGGGCGAAAACCGCGAGCTCGTTGACGCCAAGATGAAGGAAATAAAGAAAAACGGCTTCTGGAAGCTGTTTAAAGAGAGTTTCTGGGCGTTGCTTTGCCCGCTCATCGTTCTCGGCGGTATTTATACCGGACTGTTTACGCCGACAGAAGCCGCGACGGTTTCCGTTATCTATGCGGTAATCATATCCGTGTTTGTGTATAAAACGGTCAACCTGCATCAGCTTCCGAAGCTGCTGGCCAACGGCGTCAAAACATACGGCGGGCTGGCGTTTGTACTCGCGTTCGCAACAGCCTTTGGCCGCGTGCTGTCGCTCACAAAAGCGACTGCGGCGGTGGAGACGTTCCTTTTGAGCAACTTCCATACTCCGGCAAGCGTGCTGAGCGTGCTTGTGGTAATCTTCCTGGTGCTTGGCATGGTGATGGATACCGGCCCGGCGATTATCATCCTTTCGCCCGTGCTGCTGCCTGCGGTGATGGCACTTGGGGTAAATCCGGTACACTTCGGCGTTATCCTCGTTTGCTGTCTGTCGATTGGCCTTGCAACACCGCCTTTCGGCCTCGATCTGTTCGTTTCCGGCAATATCGCAGAGGAAGCCCCAATGGCTGTAGCGAAAAAAGCCGTGCCGTTTATCATCGCATTCCTGCTGGCGTTGATGCTGATTACTTATGTACCGTGGTTCAGTCTTGCTCTGCTGTAAAACCGGCTCGGCAAGCTTGAATAAACGAAAACCCTGGAACCATCCTAACCACCCAAAAATAAACAGGAGGAAAAAACATGAAAAAGCTGGTAGCGTTCATTCTCGTCTTTGCAATGGTGCTTTCCTGCGTTGCCTGTGCGGCAACGCCGGAGGAGCCGGCAACAGAGGCGGCCGCAGCGACAGAAGCGGCCGCAGAACCCGCGGCCGAAGAGACCGCACAGGAAGCGGCGACTGCCGAGGACCCCTATGCAGACCTTGATCCCGTTGAACTTATTGGAGCGGATTCCACGGGCCAGGGTGCAGCCGGGCAGCTGTTCGGCGAAATGGTGACGGCAAAAGTCGCCGAAATCACCGGCGGCAAACTGACAATCGACTATCATCCCAACGGCGACCTCGGCGGCGACGCCGACCTGCTTCGCCAGGCGAAAGACGGCGACATTGCAATCGTGGTTTGCCAGACTGCGCCGGTCGTCAACTTCATTCCTGAAATGGCCGTGTTCGACCTGCCGATGGTGTTCGCAAAGTATGACGGCGAAATCATTGACTCGGTGCTCAACGGTGAAAACGACTTCCACACGGCTCTGGCCGCTGCTTATGAAACGGCAGGCTACCATCTGCTCGGTTTCATGCAGAACGCAACCTACCGTCTGACCACTGCGAATGTCGAATTGAACACTCTCGAAGACTTCGCGAACCTGCAGATCAGAACGATGGAGAACAGCAACCATATGGCATTCTGGACGGCCATCGGCGCGCAGCCCACTCCGCTGGCTTGGGCGGAAGTATACTTCGCGCTGCAGAGCGGTACGATCGACGCACAGGAAAATGCAGCGGATACTTGTGTAGGCGCGAACTTCCAGGAAGTGCAGAAGTATCTGGCTTGCACGAACCACATTCTGTACGTAAACCAGATTCTCATCAATGACGAAACGTTCAAGGCGCTTGATCCGGCGTATCAGGCAGCCCTCGAACAGGCGGTTTCGGAATCCCTTGCGGTTATGAATCCGCAGCTCAAACAGATCGACATCGACAACAAGCAGATCCTGGCTGACGGTGGCATGACGATCATCGAGTATGACGCCGCTTTCTATGACAGCGTTCTTGCGCTCGAAGGCGTACAGGCGTTGTATGCGGATATCGACCAGAACCAGGTCAACGGCCTTGGCACACTCCTTCAGGAAGCACTGGCTGCTGCGGCGAACTGATTTGCAGCGACAGTGTAAGCACACGTAAAGTATGCCAAAACAGCAGCACAACGGGAATGGAAGACATCCATTCCCGTTGTGCTGCTGCGTAAAAAAGAAAGCGGCTGCGAACTGTTTACCTTTTCGCCGGCACAGCCGCCAGGTCCGGATGCACATACCGCCTGCGCTTTGCAGTCTTGCTGCCGAACTGGATGGCGCTGGCCGGACAACGGTGCACGCAGGCAAGACACAAGCTGCACATCGGGGCTGTCCAGAAGGGCTTGCCGTCCGAAAGCGAGATCGCAAGATCGGGACAAATCTCTGCGCAAAGGCCGCAGCCGATACAGGCGTCGTTCACATGGAAAGCACTTGTGTGCCGGAGTTTGTCATACCCGGGGTAAGCGCTTTTTGTGGCGACAATTCCGAACAGGCTGGCGCTGTTGTGCTTTGGCGTTTCCCGGCGGTTGATGATGCCGTAAACCCGGTTGAGTGCGACATCGGCCTGCCGCAGGCATGTTTTTATGTCGGCGGGGTCGGGCATGTCGTACTTGATGATGAAGTTGTCCGGCATGGTGACGCTTTCAAAATAATCGACGGGGAAATGCTTGCGCACCAGCGATACCGCGTTCAGCGAAGAGCCGCCGCAGGTGAAAACCGCATAGGTATAGGGACGCTCCGAACAGGTTAAACTGAGTTCAGACAAAAACTGATCGACGATTGCCGGGACTCCCCAAAAGTAGATCGGGCAGACAATACCGAGCGCGTCGCCGCTTTTAAGAGTATACTCGAATTTCTTCTGCTGCATCGCGGTTGCAATGTTTTGCGTCGTGTCCTGTGTGTAGCGGGCGATAAGCGCGGCAACGTGCCGTGAATTGCCCGTGCCGGAAAACCAGAATAGCATGAGACACCTTCCTTAAAGATAGAATACTAATTTCTACATAATTATATATACAAATACTGACAAACACAAGATGGGAATGCTTTTTTTGCAGAAAATTAGCAGCTTTGCAGCTTCTGTGAATAGTATGTCCGGCGAGTGTGAAGAGGCTCCAATATAAGGCGGGCGACGGTTTTCACACCCAAAACAAATATATTTTTTTATTATCTAAAAACTTATTGACT
>Ga0116164_10002240_pt1 | contig 13980 bp, 15 predicted proteins | sample AD_UKC109_MetaG_FD_89888 | JGI IMG/M metagenome (GOLD analysis project Ga0116164, IMG submission 89888) | Active sludge microbial communities of municipal wastewater-treating anaerobic digesters from Hong Kong - AD_UKC109_MetaG | ecosystem: Engineered > Bioreactor > Anaerobic > Digestate... | reverse complement strand
GGTCCGTCTCGAAAGAGTATTGCGCGGGTTTGCCCGCTAGTCCCCCGGTGATTCGTGGTTCGGCTGCCGGTGGATTTATTTAGTCTACGGACCACACGCTTGAGAGCATTCTGAAGATGAATATATATGTAGGTAATCTGGCATACGGTGTCACTGACGACGATCTGCGAGAGGCATTTGCCGCGTTTGGTGAGGTTTCGCGTGCGAACGTGATCATGGACCGTGATACGGGTCGGTCCAAGGGATTCGGCTTCGTTGAAATGCCGGATAACGCCCAGGCCGAGGCGGCAATCAATGGAATGAACGAGAAGCCTTTGTCCGGACGCGCGATTCGCGTGAACGAGGCAAAGCCGCGTGAAGAGCGCCCGCGTCGTCCTTCGCGTCATTGACCTGAGCTAGAGGTGGATGGGTCACCCGGCGGTCGCAATCGCCGGGTGGCTAAGGTTAGTCGAGAGGATAAGACCATGGCTTACAGCGACAAAGTCATCGATCATTACGAGCATCCGCGCAACGTTGGCGTACTCGACAAGAGTGCATTAAATGTGGGCACCGGCATGGTCGGCGCGCCCGCCTGCGGTGACGTGATGCGTCTGCAGATCCAGGTCAACGAGCAAGGCGTGATCGAAGACGCGAAGTTCAAGACCTACGGTTGTGGTTCGGCGATCGCATCGAGTTCGCTGTTGACTGAATGGGTCAAGGGCAAGACGCTGGACGAAGCCCGCCAGATCAAGAATTCCCAGATCGCTGAAGAACTGGCCCTGCCGCCGGTCAAGGTGCATTGCTCGGTGTTGGCCGAGGATGCGATCAAGGCCGCAATTGCCGACTACCAGTCCAAGCAAGGCGACTGAGTCGGCCAAGGGGGTAGTATGGCGATTACACTGACGCAGGCTGCTGCCAGCAGGGTGCAGAGCTTTTTGCAAAACAGGGGTTGTGGACTCGGGGTGCGTCTCGGGGTAAGAACTTCTGGTTGTTCCGGCCTGGCCTACGTGCTCGAGTTCGTTGACGATCTCGATGAAGGCGATGAGGTGTTTGAGGACCGGGGCGTGAAAGTCATCATCGATCAGAAGAGCCTCGCCTATTTGGATGGCACCGAGCTGGATTACGGCAAGGAAGGCCTGAACGAGGGGTTCAAATTCAACAACCCCAATGTGAAGGACCAATGCGGTTGCGGTGAGAGCTTCAAGGTCTGATTGCTGATCGACCTTTGAGGCACCGACGCCCGCCTCATGCGGGCGTCATTGATTGGATTACCCGATGTTCGATTTCTCCAAGAACTACTTTGAGCTGTTCGGCATGCCGGCAGGGTTCACGCTCGATTCTGCCGCGCTGGCCACCCGTTACCGCGATCTGCAGAAGGTAGTGCACCCAGACCGTTATGCGTCCGCAGGCGAACACAGCCAGCGCCTTTCGCTGCAGGGTGCGACCCTGGTGAATGAGGCTTACGAAACCCTCAAAGACCCGCTCAAGCGCGCCCAGTATCTGTTGCGCCTGAAAGGCCTGGAGGTCGACGGGCAGAACAATACGCTGAACGATCCCGCATTCCTGATGGAACAGATGGAACTGCGCGAGGCACTTGCCGAGGTGCGCTCGTCTGCCGATCCGCAGGGCAGCCTCGATGTCCTGCTGCGTGAGATCGGCGGCATGATCCAGGCGCAGATCGCCCAGCTGGCGGTGTTGTTTGAAGATGGCACGCCGCAGGGGCTCGTGACTGCAGCGCAGTCGGTACAGAAGATGCAGTTCCTCAACAAGCTGCACGCCGAGGCCGAGGCGGTCGAGGCTGAGCTGGACGAGGCCTGCTGATGGCGCTTTTGCAGCTTGCCGAACCCGGACAGTCCGCGGCGCCCCACCAGCATCGGCTGGCGGCAGGTATAGACCTGGGCACCACCAACTCACTGGTGGCCACTGTCAGAAGCGGCCGTGCCCAGACCCTCGCCGATGCCCAGGGTCACCACATCCTGCCCTCCGTGGTGCGGTACACCCCTGACGGTGTGCAGGTGGGTGAGGCCGCGAGACTGGCCGCCGCAGGCGATCCGCTCAACACCATTGCTTCGGCAAAGCGGCTGATTGGTCGTGCGATCGGCGATGTGAAGTCGCTTGGTACCGAGCTTCCTTATGAATTCGTCAGCGGTGACAGCGCGGTGCCGCGTATCCGCACCGTCGCCGGCGACGTCACGCCGATCGAGGTCTCGGCGGAGATACTCAAGGTGCTCGCGCAGCGGGCGCAGGAGACCCTCGGCGGTGATCTGAACGGCGTGGTGATTACCGTGCCGGCCTATTTCGACGACGCGCAACGACAGGCCACCAAGGATGCGGCGCGTCTGGCCGGGCTGCACGTCTATCGTCTGCTCAACGAACCGACCGCGGCGGCGGTGGCTTATGGGCTGGACCGTGGTGCCGACGGCGTGCACGCGATCTATGACCTCGGTGGTGGCACTTTTGATATCTCGGTGTTGCGCCTGCACAACGGTGTGTTCGAGGTGATGGCCACCGGGGGCGATACGGCATTGGGTGGCGACGATTTTGACGCTGCAGTCGCCGGCTGGCTGCTCGAACAGGCCGGTGTTGCCAGGGACGCCGATCGTGGCACCCTGCGGCACGTCCTCGACCAGGCGCGGGCCGCCAAGGAGGCGCTGGCGGTGCATTCATCCACCCCGGTGGAGATCGCGTTGCCCGGTGATGTCACGTGGCGCGGCGAGTTGTCGCGCCCGCAACTGGCGCAGCTGATCGCCCCGTTCGTGCGCAAGACGATCAATACCTGCCGCCGGGTGCTGCGCGATGCCGGGGTCACGCCGGATCAGATCGAAGACGTGGTGATGGTCGGTGGCTCCACCCGCACCCTGCACGTGCGCGAGCAGGTGGGTGAGTTCTTTGGTCGCGAGCCCCTGGTCGACATCGATCCGGACAGTGTCGTCGCGATCGGCGCGGCGATACAGGCCGACGTGCTCGCCGGTAACAAGCCGGATGACGAGATGCTGTTGCTCGACGTCAACCCGCTGTCGCTTGGCATCGAGACGATGGGTGGACTGACCGAAAAGATCATCCCGCGCAATACCACCATTCCGGTGGCACGGGCGCAGGAATTCACCACGTTCAAGGATGGTCAGACGGCGATGGCGATCCACGTGGTGCAGGGGGAGCGTGAACTGATCGCCGACTGCCGCTCGCTGGCGCGGTTCGAATTGCGCGGCATCCCCCCGATGGTCGCCGGTGCCGCGCGCATCCGAGTGACCTTTGCAGTCGATGCCGACGGCCTGTTGCAGGTCGAGGCACGCGAGCAGACCTCCGGGGTGTCGGCGAGTGTCGAGGTCAAGCCGTCTTATGGCCTGACCGACGACGAGATCACCGGCATGCTGCGCGCCTCCATCGATCACGCGCGCGACGATATGGATATGCGTCGTCTGGTCGAGGAGAAGGTCGAGGCACAGCGCGTGATCGAGGCGCTCAATGCGGCGCTGGCGCGCGATGGCGACGAGTTGCTGTCGGTGGATGAACGGGCGGGCGTGCAGCAGGCGCTCGATCGCCTGCTTGCCGTGACCGAGGCGTCGCAGGATGCGCGTGAGGTCGAGTCCGCGATCAAGCAGTTGGAGAAGGACTGCGAATTCTATGTCGAACGACGCATGAACAGCGGTATCCGCAAGGCCATGGCCGGCCACCGGGTGGACGAGTTTGCGCAGGAGGACGGCCGCGAGGTCGAGTGAAGCCGATGCCCCAGATCATTTTTTTGCCGCACAACGATATCTGTCCCGAAGGTGCCGTCATCGATGCCGAGCCGGGACAGACGATCTGTGATGCGGCGCTTGCGCACGACATCGAGATCGAGCACGCGTGCGAGAAGTCATGTGCCTGTACAACCTGTCACGTGATCGTGCGTGAGGGCTTCGATTCGTTGAACGAGTCCAGCGAGGTCGAGGATGATCTGCTGGACAAGGCGTGGGGGCTGGAGCCGGAGTCGCGCCTGAGCTGCCAGGCGCTGGTGGGTGATCACGACCTCGTGGTCGAGATCCCCAAGTACACGATCAATCACGCCAAAGAAAATCACTGAGCACTGCCAGGAGAAACCCGATGAGTCTTAGGTGGACCGATGTGCTCGATATCGCAATCGGGTTGGACGAGGCCCATCCCGGTGTCGACCCGATGACGGTCAATTTCGTCGATCTGATGAACTGGGTGACGGCGCTGCCGGACTTCGACGACGCACGGGAGCATTGCGGCGAGAAGATCCTCGAGGCGATACAGGCGGCGTGGATCGAAGAGCGCGCTTGAGTCATCGCGCCGGCGCCCGACCGGTGCTGCTGTTAGAATCCCTCGCTCGCGCCAACCCGGCGCCCACGATAGTGTCATCAGTGTTCAGGAGGATACATGTCCCTGGTCAAACCCTTCCGTGGCCTGCGGCCGGTTGCCGGACGTTCCGAAGACGTCGTCGCGCCGCCCTACGATGTCGTCGACCGTGCCGAGGCCAAGGCGCTGGCACATGGCCGCCCCTGGAGCTTTCTGCATATCTCGCGTCCCGAGATCGACCTTCCGGACGACGTCGATCCCTATGATCCGGCGGTGTACGCGAAGGGCAGAGAGAACCTCGATCACATGGTGGCCGAGGGCGTGCTGGTGCGGGATGCCGCGCCCTGCTATTACGCCTACCGGCTGACCATGGGCGCGCATGTGCAGACCGGGCTGGTGGCGACGGCCTCGGTCGAGGCCTATGACCAGGGCAGAATCAAGAAGCACGAATTCACGCGGCCGGTGAAGGAAGACGACCGGGTGCGCCAGATCGACACCCTGAACGCACAGACCGGCCCGGTTTTCCTCGTGTATCCGGCCAACGCCGTGGTCGACGGCATCCTGGCCAGAGTCACGTCAGTTGCGCCGGAGGTCGATGTCACGGCAGAGCGCGATGGTGTGCGTCACGAGATCTGGAAGATCGACGAGCAGGGGCTGGTCGACGCATTGACCCAGGCCTTCGATGCGATGCCGGCGATCTACGTGGCAGACGGCCATCACCGCTCCGCGGCAGGATCGCGCGTTGGCAACGCGCGGCGTCAGGCCAATCCCGCGCATACCGGGGAGGAGAGTTACAACCATTTTCTCAGCGTCATCTTCGCCCACGACCAGATGCAGATACTCGACTACAACCGTGTGGTGCGCGACCTCAACGGGCTGAGCGCTGACGCGTTCCTGGCCAGTGTGGGTAGTGCGTTCGACCTGGAACTTAGTGATGAGCCGGTCAAGCCCGCACGGGTGGGCGAGTTTGGCATGTATCTCGGGGGCCAGTGGTACCGCCTGAGCATCCATGACGAACTGATCCCGGGCGACGACCCGGTGGCGCGTCTGGATGTCAGCCTGCTGCAGGACAACCTGATCGCGCCGATACTGGGTATCGACGACCCGCGTCGCGACAACCGGATCGATTTCGTCGGCGGCATCCGTGGTCTGGTGGGATTGGAAAAGCGCGTCGACGGCGGAGATTGGGCGGTTGCGTTCGCTTTGCATCCAACTACGATGCAGGCGCTTATGGATGTGGCGGACGCCGGTGAGGTAATGCCGCCGAAATCGACCTGGTTCGAGCCCAAGCTTGCCGACGGCCTGGTCAGTCACGTGCTCGACTGATCACGTCTTCGAGGGCGCAGGCACAGCGGCCCCCCGAGGCCGCAACAGGAGTCAATGTCAGGTCGCATGGTTTCGCTCGTCACTACTCTGCCCAAGGTCGGTACCGCCAGCGAGCAGCAGGTCGAAGACTGGCTGCAGCATCTCGGCAAACGCCGGCCGGAAAGCGACGTCGCCCTGCTGCGCGAGGCGGCGGCGATGGCGCGGGCGTCACACCAGGGCGAACCCGCACCTGACGGCTTCGATCGTTTCCTGTCCTTGCTGCACACCGTCGACACCCTGGATAGCCTGAAACTTGATGTAGAGCCACTGCTGGCGGCGATGCTGTCCGAGATGCCGGGGCATCCCGGTTACGATGCGGCGCAGATCAGGCAGCGCTTCGGTAGCGCCGTTGGCGCGATGGTGGAGCAGGTCTCGCGCATCCGCGAACTGTCGGCGAGCAGCGCAGGGAATGTCGACGAGCGTGGGGTGGAGAACCTGCGGCGGATGCTGTTGGGCATCGCCAACGACGTACGCGCGATCCTGGTGGTGTTGTCGAAGCGGTTGCAGTTGATGCGACGGCTAAAGGCGCTGCCGCCAGAGCTGCAGCGGCGGGTGGCACGCGAGACCCAGCTGGTGCATGCGCCGCTGGCCAACCGGCTGGGCGTGTGGCAGTTGAAGTGGGAGCTGGAAGACCTGTGCCTGCGCTATCTCGAGCCCGAGCAGTATGCGAACCTGGCGCAACAGCTTGACGGCAAACGCCGCGAGCGAGAGGCCTTCATCGCCGATGTCGTCGAGCGCCTTGGCGCCGCCTGTGCGGCGGCCGAGGTCCCGGTGGAGTTGTCGGGACGGCCAAAGCATATCTTCAGCATCTGGAAGAAGATGAAGCGCAAGCGCGTCGACTTCGAACAGGTGTTCGATGTGCGTGCGGTGCGTGCGCTGGTCGACACGGTGCCGCAGTGTTACGAGGTGCTCGGCATTGCGCACAGCCTGTGGCGACCGGTACCCGGCGAATTCGATGACTACATCGCGCACCCGAAACCGAACGGCTACCGCTCGCTGCACACTGCGGTGGTTGGTGACGATGGCCGTCCGTTGGAGATCCAGGTTCGTACCCACGCGATGCACGAACACGCGGAACGCGGCGTCGCCGCGCACTGGAAATACAAGGAAAGCAACAAGCAGGACGTCGAACTCGAACGACGCATCGAATGGATGCGTCGCTGGCTGGAGCAGCAGGACGACGAATCGCAACCGCTCGACAGCAGCGATGAAGACACCGAGTTCGAGGCGCGACAGATCTACGTGCTTTCGCCACAGGGCAAGGTCGTGGAGTTGCCGACCGGGGCAACTCCCCTGGATTTCGCCTACGCGATACATACGTCGATCGGCCATCGCTGCCGCGGCGCCCGCGTCGACGGGCACATTGCGCCACTGGCGCAGCCACTGAGGAGTGGCCAGAAGGTCGAAATACTGACGATCAAAGAGGGTGGCCCGAGCCGTGACTGGCTGAATCCGCACTCTGGCTACCTGACCACCAGCCGGGCCCGCAACCGTGTCCGGCAGTGGTTCAAACAGCAGGACTTCGATCAACACCTGGCAATCGGCAGGGCCAGCCTGGAACGCGAGGTCGCTCGCCTCAGCGTTCCCAAGCCAGATCTCGACAAACTGGCGGCGCGGTTCAATTTCAAATCGCACGACGACCTGCTGGCGGCCATCGGCCGTGGTGAACTTTCCGCGATCCAGTTGGCCAATACCCAAGTGGAGCGGGCGCCACGCGATCCAGCACAGCAGGCCGACCTCGATATCCCCGAAAAGCTGAAGCGTCGCCCGCTGTCGCGTGCAGATGGCGCCGGCCAGGTAGTGGTCGATGGCATTGGTGACCTGATGACGCAGATGGCCAAGTGCTGCAAGCCGGTGCCCTACGACGGGATCGTCGGGTACATAACCAAGGGGCGCGGTGTCACGGTGCATCGCAACGACTGCATGGTAGTGCGCAAGATGGACGCGCAGAACCGTGCGCGCCTGGTAGATGTCGCCTGGGCGGACGCGCAGCAGGATTCGCGCTTCCTGGTCGATATCCAGGTGATCGCGGCCGATCGCAAGGGCCTGTTGCGCGATATCTCGTCGGTGTTCGCGAACGCCGAAATCGATGTGCTCGCGGTCAATACCCAGTCCGACCGTCGACACGAGCGGGCGACGATGCGCTTCACGGCCGAGGTCGGCGATATGAACCAGTTGAGTCGGGTGATCGACCGCCTGGCGCAGATCCCCGATGTGCTGGATGTCCGGCGTCAGTTGTCGTGATTACCGAGCTTGGCATGACTGGTGTTGTGCAGGTAAACTAAGCTACGGTTTTAAAAGAGAAAATCTGTTACTCTTCACCTGATTTCGAGTTGTTGCGCGAATGCGACACGACGCGCAAGGCCGAGACAGGCGCAGTGCATCCCGGATTGTTTGATCGCGGCATCGAGTGGGTGCCGGAATTGTCTTTTGTAGTTTGACCTTACTTGGAGTTTTCCATGGCCGTAGAACGTACCATCTCAATCATCAAGCCCGACGCTGTGGCAAAAAACGTCATTGGTGACATCTATAACCGCTTCGAGAAAGGTGGGCTGCGGGTTGTGGCCGCGCGCATGATGCACCTTTCACGCGAGCAGGCCGGTGCGTTCTACGCCGTGCACAAAGAGCGTCCGTTCTACAAGGATCTGGTCGACTTCATGACCTCCGGTCCCGTCATGGTGCAGGTCCTCGAGGGCGAGAACGCAATCGCCAAGAACCGCGAACTGATGGGCGCGACGAATCCGAAGGACGCAGCACCCGGCACCATTCGTGCCGATCATGCCAAGACCGTGGACGAAAACGCAGTGCACGGCTCGGACGGTCCGGATACCGCGGCTGCCGAGATCGCGTTCTTTTTCCCCGAAGGTGTCTGCGAGCGAACCCGCTGAGCGCAGAGACATGACCGACGCATCCAAGACAAACCTGCTCGGACTGACGAAAGAGGGTATGGAGACCTTCTTCGCCGACATGGGTGCGAAGGCGTTCCACGGCCGCAATGTGCTGAAGTGGATCCACAAGCACGGCGTGGCCGATTTCGATGCCATGACCGATATCCCACAAAAGCTGCGCGATACGCTCAAGGCACAGGCCGAGATCACGCCGCCGCGCATCGTGCTGGCGCAGCCGGCGAGTGACGGCACCATCAAGTGGGTTCTCGAACTGGCAGATGGTCAACACATCGAGACCGTCTACATACCCGAGGAGGGGCGCAGTACGATCTGTGTGTCGTCGCAGGTCGGCTGCGCACTCGACTGCTCGTTTTGTTCCACCGCGCAGCAGGGATTCAACCGCAATCTCAGCGCCGCCGAGATCATCGGTCAGGTGTGGCTGGCGGCACGCGAGATCGGCCATCCGCCGACCAATGTGGTGATGATGGGCATGGGTGAGCCGCTGGCCAACTTCGACAACGTGGTGCCGGCGATGGATCTCATGCAGGAGGATCTCGCCTACATGATCTCAAAGGCGCGCGTCACGCTGAGCACATCCGGTGTGGTGCCCGCACTGCGGCGCCTGCGCGAGGTCAGCGATGTCAGCCTGGCGGTGTCCCTGCACGCGCCGGACAATGCGTTGCGCGATCAACTGGTGCCGATCAACCGCAAGTACCCGCTGGAAGAACTGATCCCCGCCTGCGTGGATTACGTGAAACATGACAGGCGCCGCAAGATCACCTGGGAATACGTGATGCTCGACGGTGTGAACGATTCGATCGCGCACGCCAAGGCACTGATACGGCTGCTGCAGGGCGTGCCTTCGAAGGTCAACCTGATCCCGTTCAATCCGTTTCCCGGTACCGACTACAAGACCTCGCCGGCGGATCGCATCGACGCCTTTCGCTGGCGCCTGATGCGTGCCGGGATCATCACTGTCACACGCAAGACGCGTGGCGATGATATCGATGCAGCCTGTGGTCAGCTGGTCGGCAAGGTTCTGGACCGCAGCCGTCGGCACCTGAAGAAGATCCCGATCGTGCAGGAGCACCGCCCGTGAGCACGTGGCTGCTCCGCATCCTGATACCGATGCTGCTTGGGCTGCTCGCCACAGGCTGTGCGCAACAGACAGTGCGTGGTGATGGCGGGCGCGATGCCACGGGTGACCTGGGCTCGCCAACCGCCGGCTCCAGCCCGGCCGACGTCTATATCGAGCTTTCCAAGGCCTACCTGATCGAGAATCAGCTGACTGAGGCGTACATGAACGCCAAGAAGGCGGTCATCGTCGATCCGCGTTCGAGCAACGCCTACCTGATGCTTGCCGTGATCAATCAGCGCCTGGGGCAATCCGCCGAAGCCGAAGAGAGTTATCGCAAGTCGGTGTCTCTGGACACGCAAAACCCGGTTGCTCTGACGGCGTATGGCGCCTTCCTGTGCGAGCAGAAACGCTATGCTGACGCGGACGCCAATTTCAGGCGCGCCCTCAGCAACCCGTTGTTCAACGCTCCCTGGGTGGCCCTGCACAACGCCGGGTCGTGCGAAGAGATTGCCGGGGACACCGTCAGTGCCGAAAGGGACTACCGCGCCGCGCTGCAGGCCAACCCGCGTTTTGCGCCGAGTCTGCTGGGTATGGCCAAAGCAAGTTTTCGCGACCAGAATTACCTGTCGGCACGGGCCTACCTGCAGCGCTATGCTGAGGTGGCGCCGCATACGGCGGAAAGCCTCTGGCTTGGCGTGCAGACCGAGAACCAACTGGGTGACAAGGACCAGATGTCCAGTTACGGTCTGAAGCTCAGGGCGAAATTCCCTGATTCCGAGGAAGCCAAGTACCTACAAACGATCGAGTGAGCTATGAGCGCCGTAATGTCGGATCAGTCAGTCAATAACGTGGCAGAGTTTTTCACCCCGGGACCGGGCGAGCGCCTGCGTGCAGCGCGTCTGTCGATGGGTTTCGACCTCGCCAAGATCGCAAGTGAGTTGCACCTGACCACCGCCGTGGTCGCCGCCCTGGAGGCAGACGACTACAGCGAAATCCAGGCGCGTGTGTTCGTGCGCGGCTATCTGCGCAACTACGCACGAATCGTGGGCATGCCTGTGGAATCCATCCTGCGCCAGTTCGATGAGAAATGGCCAGACGACAGCGCCCGCCAGACGGTGGTCAGGCAGTCGCCGAAACTCCCGGCCGATGGCGGCCCCAGTCGTGGTTGGGCGGGTGCCATGACCTGGTTGCTGATCGTTGGCATGGTGGTGCTGTTCCTGATGTGGTGGCGTGGTTATCTGGACGAGATCGTGCCGCAGCAGATCCGTGCCGGCAGCCTCATGGAGGACGCGACTTCGACGAGCAGCAGTGCCGTCGATACCGCAGCCGATGGCGTGATGCTTGAAGTCGATCCGGCCCTGGCCGATGGCAGCCTGCGTCTGCCACCGCCATCGCCCGAGGTGGCCATCGAAGCGGAACCGACCCCTTTGAATGATGGTGAGCAATCGGCGCAGCTTTCCGGTGGTGCAAGCCTGTTGCCAGTGCCGCCGCCCTCGGTCGAGCAGGCTGTGAGCGGAACGACGGTATCGTCGGCCAGTGCCGGGTCGGTGATGGCGCTGCCGGTGGAGCCGGTCGCCAGGGTCGGGACCAGGAACGAGGACCCGGACGCACTCATCCCGGTATCTGGTGTGGGCGAAGGTGCGCCGGTGGTTGACGGAACCAAGCGGGTCGTATTGACGTTCAACGCCGCGTGTTGGGTGGACGTGCGTGACAGCGAGCGCAAGTTCAAGCTGTTTGGCGAAATGCCCAAGGGCGAGCGCAAGGTCCTTGCAGGAGAGCCGCCGTACAAATTGGTCATTGGCAATGCGCAGGCGGTTTCGATCACCGTCGATGGCAAACCGTTCGATCTGGCGGCACATGCAAAAGGTAACGTTGCGCGGTTTACCCTCGACCCCTGATTGGTGTCGCTGACGCGCTGAGCAATATGCCCCGCATCGCGGGGCTTTGGTTTTTTTTACACGACAGTATCAATGGCAAAGAGCATCCAGGCGATTCGCGGCATGCACGACGTGCTTCCGCAGCAGAGTCCACTTTGGCAGTTTCTGGAAAGCCGCGTTGCGGCTGTGCTGGCGTCGTACGGTTACCGTGAGATCCGTATGCCGGTCCTCGAAATGACCGAACTGTTCAAACGCTCGATCGGCGAGGTGACGGACATCGTCGAAAAGGAGATGTACACGTTCGACGACCGCAACGGTGACAGCCTGACGCTGCGTCCGGAAGGTACCGCGGGCTGCGTGCGTGCGGCGATGGAACATGGCCTGCTGCATAACCAGACCCAGCGACTGTGGTACCAGGGGCCGATGTTTCGCCATGAGCGTCCACAGAAAGGGCGCTACCGCCAGTTCCAGCAGATCGGCGTAGAGACCTTCGGGATGCCCGGGCCGGACATTGATGCCGAACTGATATTGATCACGGCGCGCATCTGGCAGGCGCTGGGTATTCCGGGGCTGCAGTTGCAACTCAACACCCTGGGCACGCCATCGGAGCGCGCTGCCTACCGCGATGAACTGGTGGCCTATTTTGAGGCCCATGCCGAGGTACTGGACGAGGACAGCCAGCGCCGCCTGCGCAGTAACCCGTTGCGTATCCTCGACAGCAAGAACCCGGCGATGCGCGAGATGCTCGACGCGGCGCCGGTGCTGACCAGCCATCTTGGTGATGAATCGCGTTCGCACCTGACCTTCATCTGCAACGCCCTGGATCTCGCCGGTGTCGCCTATGTGATCAATCCGCGTTTGGTGCGCGGACTCGATTACTATGCGCGCACGGTGTTCGAATGGGTCACCGATCGGCTTGGCGCCCAGGGTACGGTGTGTGCCGGCGGCCGTTATGATGGCCTGGTGGAACAGCTTGGCGGCAGGCCGGTACCTGCAGTCGGTTTTGCGATGGGGCTGGAGCGGTTGATCGCCTTGCTGGAAGAAGTCAATCCGGGTGCGGCGACAACGGCGTCGGATCTCTACCTGGTGCTGGTCGGCGATGCGGCAGCGCGCGAAGGACTGGTCCTGGCGGAGCAGTTGCGCGACGCTATGCCGCAACTGGAGATCGTGTGCAACTGCGGCGGTGGCAGTCTGAAGGCGCAGTTCAAGCGTGCAGACCGCAGTGGCGCGCGCTTCGCCCTGGTCCTGGGCGACAGCGAGATCGAGGCCGGCACAGTGGCGCTCAAGCCCTTGCGCTCGGACGATTCGCAGGTGGTGGTGGCACGCGAAAGCGTGATCGGGATTTTGAAAGAGCGGATCGCCGGCTGAAACAGGCGCGAACCAAAATGCGGAGAAAAGTCAGATGAGTACCTACCAGACCGACGAAGAACAGGTCGAAGCCATCAAGCGATGGTGGAAGGAAAACGGCAAATCGGTGATCGGCGGTATCGTGCTTGGGTTCGCGGTCATTGGAGGTTGGCAGGGTTGGCAGGGATACCAGCAGAATCAGGGTGAAGCGGCGTCGATGATCTTCGACACGATGCGGCAAGCGATTCGGAACGGGCAGCAGGATCAGGCGATCAACGATGGCAAGCGCCTGATCGGTGAGTACAGCGGGACTGCGTATGCCAGCTTCGCGGCACTGGAGCTGGCCAGGCTGTCCTACGGACGCGGCGAGAAAGCGGCAGCGCGCAATCACCTGCAGTGGGTGACGGAGTCGGCGCCCGACGTCTCTCTCAAGGAGTTGGCCCGCCTGCGGCTCGGGCGTCTGTTGCTCGACATGAATGAGCTCGACGCATTGAAGAAGTTGCTCGCCGAGCCCGTTGACCCCGCCTTTGCCGGCGAGTTCGCGGTCTTACGTGGCGATCTCGCGCACACTCGCGGAGATGCCGACGCGGCGCGTCAGGCATACCAGGACGCCCTGCTCAAAGGGGTCGAGGACGAACGCGTGCTGCGCATGAAGCTCGTCGACGTCGGCGGCCAGGTCCCGACTTCCTGAGGACGCCATGATGCGACGCCTTTTATTGTTGCTCGCGGCGCTGCTGCTTGGCGGTTGCGGAACCTTTGCCGACCCGACCGAATGGTTCGCGGGGCCCAACGTGGTCAAACCGTCCGAACTGCTGGACCTGGAGAACAAGGTGCAGCCGCAGACGCTCTGGTCGCGCGATATCGGTGCCGGCAGCGACGAGTTGAGTCTGAATCTCGAGCCGCAGGTGCGCGGCGACATCGTCTACGTCGTGGACGCCGAGGGACTGGTTCAGGCGCTCGATGCCAAGACCGGCGCCGTCGTGTGGCGTGTCGAGCTCGACGTGCCGGCGTCCGGTGGTCCTGGCGTTGGCGAGGGCCTGGTATTGATCGGCACCAGCGATGCTGAAGTCATCGCACTGGCAATCGAATCCGGCGCGGAACGCTGGCGCGCAAGGGTGTCCAGCGAGGTGTTGTCCGTCCCGGTGGC
>Ga0116164_10002236_pt1 | contig 13991 bp, 9 predicted proteins | sample AD_UKC109_MetaG_FD_89888 | JGI IMG/M metagenome (GOLD analysis project Ga0116164, IMG submission 89888) | Active sludge microbial communities of municipal wastewater-treating anaerobic digesters from Hong Kong - AD_UKC109_MetaG | ecosystem: Engineered > Bioreactor > Anaerobic > Digestate... | reverse complement strand
TTCCTGCAGTGCATCAACCTCAACACAATGTCGCTGGTCTGGGCGCAGGACGTGCAGGACGACACCAACGGCTCGCCAGTGCTGGAAACGGACTTTGCCAATCAGAAGGCGTATATCTACATCGGATCGTCGCTTCATTTCACGAAGGACGCGGACAGCATGGGCACTGTGTATCTCTATAAGGTCAACGCCATCACCGGCGAAATCGTCTGGAAGCACGGCGAGAAGGTGCACACCAAGTCCGGCGTTTCCGGCGGCATTCAGGCGACTGCTCTGCTCGGTGAAAAGAGCATCGGCGATCTCGTGATCATTCCGTTTGCGCGTACGCCCGGCGAGGACAGCGGCGTTCTGGTTGCGCTGGACAAGGATACCGGATCGGTCCGCTGGACGTATAACATGGAAAAATACACGTGGTCTTCGCCGGTCGCGGTATACGATGAAAACGGCAACGCTTACATCGTCGTCTGCGAAGGCAGCGACACGGGCGGAAAGGTCTTTTTGCTGGACGGGCAGACCGGTACGCTCCTGAGCACGTTCGACGCGGAGAAAAACATTGAAGCGTCGCCCGCAGTCTATGGCAACATGATCGTGTTCGGCACGCGCGGCATGCAGATTTGGGGCGTCAAGATCAGCTGAAACGGTAAAACGAAACAAAATACGTCCGGCGCGCGGGAGTACGGCTCCGTGTGCCGGGCGGATTTGATATTCTCCGAAGATTTGCATACAATAACCATAGCGGATGGTAAAATCGAAGCTATATAAAAAAAGGAGGGAGAACGATGGCAAGACGACGGAAAAAACGCATTCGCATGCAGCCGCGATTCTTTCTCATACTGGTCGCGCTGCTCGGGACGGTCATCATCGTCCTGCTTCTTGTCAAGAAGGTCGGCAGCGACAGCGAGGAAGCGCTGGAGGCGACGCCTGTTCCGACGTTGACGCTCGCGCCGACCGCAACGCCGGATCCCGCGCTGCCGGAAGACGTGACGGTCACGCGCGCGGACAGCGCTAATCCGAGCAAATACGGCTTTTCCGGCACGATTTCCTATCAGGGGTCGGATACGACGAGCTTTTCACGTGAAAACAAGGTGTCCTTCGGGCGCAATATCGAATATACTGCCCTGCCGGGAATTCTCACGTTTGGCGGCAACAACTACCGCGATACGTTTACCTACGGAATCGTGAACGTGTCGGAAAAACGTCTGCGCGAGCAGTGGTCAAAGACCATCGGCGCGCTTGGCAGCTGGTCCGGCACGGGCTGGACCGGCCAGCCGCTGATTGTGCAGTGGCCGGCGGAAACCGTCGCGGTAATGAACGTAGGTCAGGCCTATAAGGACACCGGCGAACCGCTGACAGAAGTAATTTATCCGGCCATGGACGGCAACATCTATTTCCTCGATCTTGAAACGGGCGCCGCCACGCGCGACGCGATCAACACCGGCGTTGTACAGAAGGGCACCGCCTGTATCGATCCGCGCGGTTATCCGCTGCTGTTTGTCGGACAGGGAATCCCCGTGGAGAACGATCAGGGCAACAACGCCGCCTATGTGCGCGTCTATTCGCTGATCACCGGCGAGGAAATCTACAAATTCGGCGGATTCGACTGGTTCGGCAGGCGCACCTGGCAGGCATACGACGGAAGCCCGGTCATTGCGGACGATACAATCGTTTACGCGGGCGAAAACGGTGTTTTGTATACGTCCAAACTCAACGCGGCGTTTGATCTGGAAGCCGGGACGATCTCCATCGAGCCGGAGCGGCTGATTAAAATGCGCTATGAAGGCAGCGGGTATTCGCGCAGCGACGCGGCCGGCAGCCGCTGGTACGGCGTGGAAAGCTCGGTTGCGGCTTTCCGAAACTATGCGTATTTTTCGGACAACGGCGGCAGACTGCAGTGCGTGGACCTCAACACCATGCAGATTAAGTTCGTGGTCGATTTGACCGATGAGACGGATTCCACCGTGGTGATCGAGGAAAGCTATGAGGACAACACGATTTATCTTTACACCGGTTCGCAGGTGCGCGTGAGCAACGGCGACCTCGGCACCGGCTACGGCTACAGCTATCAGCGCAAGATCAACGGCCTGACCGGCGCGGTGATCTGGGAACAGAAGTGGATTTGCTCCACCGGGGACGAAACCTCCAGCGGCGGCAACGTGGCCACGCCGCACGTCGGCAAAGGGCAGATATCCAATCTGGTGATTTACTCGCTCAGCCTGGCTGCACAGTCGAGCGAAAGCACGCCCGCGGAAACGGTCGATCCGAATGCGGGCGCGGACGGTGAAGCGCAGTCTGTGGACACGTCGCAGCCCGTGCCGAATGCGGACGGCGGCTATTCGCTTGGCGGGCGGATCGTCGCGCTGGACAAATCCACCGGCACCGTGATCTGGTCGGTCGAGCAGACCGGCGACTACTGGTCCAGCCCCGTGGTGGTATACGGCGACCGCGGAGAAGCGTACCTCATCCAGTGCGACCGCGGCGGGTTTGTGACGCTCTATGATGCGTCCAACGGCGAAAAGCTCAATTCCATCGATCTCGGCAGCCGCATCGACTCGACCCCGGCGGTGTTTAACAACATGCTGATTGTCGGCACACGCGGCAAAGGCGGCGCGGGTAAAACCCAGAAGATCGTCTGCATCAAGATCAGCTAGGCGCAGAGGCAAAGAGCGGTTATCCCGTCAAAAAACTCGTTTTTTGACGGTCTCAAGAACCCTTCCGGTAAAACGGAAGGGTTCTTGCTTAGAATTGGAGCGGCAAAGAGATTTTGCCGTTTATCCGTAAACGGGCAAAAGATGAAATTAAAAAAGCCGCCCTTGCGGCGGGCGGGAATGCCGTTTTTTCAGTGTGCTTCGGGCTGCTCTCCAAGCGCGTTCGGGTCTAGAAACGCCACGGCCTTGCCAAGGATGCGCACGTTTGCGCCCGCGCGAAGCACCATGGGCGCGTAAGCCGGGTTTTCCGCCATGAGCACGATCTGCGTGTCGCTTTTGTATACGCGCCGGAGTGTGAGCGCGCCTTCGAGCACGACGACGGCCACCTCGTGGCTGCGAACGTCCTCCATCATGCGCGCGTAGACGATGTCCCCGTCGCCGATGTTGAGCTTGTCCATGCTGTCGCCGGAGAAGCGCAGCGTAAAGTCGCAGCGGATATTCTGCGGCACTTCGTCGTAGCAGGCGACGTTTTCTTCGTCCAGCAGCGGCACGCCTTTGAGCGCGCGGTACAGACGGGGTTTGAGGACGGAAGTCGGCAGCGCGGTGACCTGGCCCGGCTTGGGCGCGGGGGAAGGGTACGAACGGCGGGTCTCCTCGTCGATGGCGAGATAGTCTACCGTTACGTCGAAAAACCGGGACAGCTTCACCAGGGTGGAGCGCTTGATGTTTTCCGTGCCCTTTTCATAGAAGTTGACGATCGTCATATACGGTATGCCGGAGAGGCGCGCGAGCTGTGAACGGTTCACGCTGCGTTCCGTCATAAGGACGTCGAGTTTTTCGGTCATCGTCATGGTAAGTACCCCGCTCTAAAACAGCAAACAAATTCGTGCGCACGGCCGATAACTGTGCGCCATACAGCAATCATAGCCGACGAAAACGGAAAACGCAAGCAAAATCTACCATATACCGTAACTTTTTCTCTTTTAGTCGTTTCTGAACGTAAAACGGGGGAAAAGACAGCGCAAAGGCCGCTCCAAACGGTCTTTGCGGGATCGTCTGTAATGACGGGACGAATGCGTATTTGCTTGCAATTATGCGGCGAAAATGGTATGGTAACAAAAAACGGAGGGTGGAATTTATGGGCAAATTCGTTATCAGGGAAGGCAAGGCGGGACCGTATTTCGTGCTGAAAGCGGCCAACGGCGAAATCATTGGCAAGTCGGAGTCTTATTCCTCGGAAGCCGCCTGCAAAAACGGTATTATGAGCGTTAAGAAAAACGCGTTTATCGCGAATGTCGAAGATCAAACCGTCGAAGGCTGGAAGAATCTGCCGAATCCTGTGTTTGAAGTATATAAAGACAAAAAGGGTGAATTCCGTTTCCGTCTTCGCGCGAAAAACGGCGAGCCGATCCTCGCTTCCGAAGGATACACGGCCAAGGCTTCCTGCCTCAACGGCGTGGACAGCGTCCGCAAAAACGCCGATTCCAGCGTGGAAAAAGAAGCGTAATTTGCGGAGACTTTAAGAAATTGTCCCGGTGATGTATCATCGGAAAATAAGCGCGCAATGCGGTAAGTTTGGCGTTGCGGGGCTTTGTTGATCAGCTGGATGCGGCGGCATGTCGTTATAAATGCCGTCGCATTTCTCAACCGCGCGGGAGGCAGCATGCTGACGCTTCTTTCAAAATGGTTCGTTCACGATCGTGAAAACTACGATTTGCCGCAGGTGCGCGTTGCCTACGGTGTGCTTTGCGGCGCGGTGGGCGTCGCGCTGAACATACTGCTGTTTGGCGGCAAGTTTGTCGCCGGCATGCTCTCCGGCAGCATCGGCGTAACGGCGGACGCGTTCAACAACCTTTCCGATGCGGGCAGTTCCGTCGTGTCGATGGTGGGGTTCCGGCTCTCCGCCGGTAAACCGGACCGCGAGCATCCGTTCGGGCACGGCCGGTTCGAGTACATCGCGGGGCTTGCCGTCTCCATGGCAATCCTTTTAATGGGATTCGAGCTGATTAAATCGTCCATACAGAAGATCGTCGATCCGCAGCCGGTGACGTTTTCGCTGCTTACGGTCTGCATCCTGATCGCCTCGATTCTTGTCAAACTTTATATGTACCTCTATAATCGCAAAATCGGCAGGAAGATCGATTCTGCAACCATGCGCGCCACCGCGCTGGACAGCTTTTCGGACATGGCCGCGACAGGCGTCGTGCTGGCGAGCATGTTTGTGTCCAAGTGGACGGATTTCGCCGTCGACGGCTGGGCGGGACTTGCGGTCGCGCTGTTTATCCTTTACACCGGCGTGTCCGCGGCAAAGGAGACGATCAGTCCGTTGCTCGGGCAGCCGCCGGACATGGCGTTCGTGAAGAAAATTGAAGACATCGTGCTTTCAGAGGACGACGTCGTCGGCGTGCACGACCTGGTGGTGCACGATTACGGTCCGGGACGGCTGATGATTTCACTGCACGCGGAGGTGCCGGCGGACGGCGATATGCTTGAACTGCACGACACGGTCGACAACCTCGAACGCAGGCTGCGCGAGGAATGCGGCTGCGAAGCGGTCATCCACATGGACCCGGTCGTGCTCAACGACGCGCGCACGAACCGCCTGCACGACGAGGTGGAAGAGATGGTGCACGATCTCGACGAAGGCCTGAGCGTGCACGATTTCCGGGTCGTGCCGGGACCTACGCACACGAATCTCGTGTTCGACGTGGTTGTGCCGTTTGGATTCCGCATGACGGACGAGGAGGTACGCAGCGAAGTGGAGAAACGTGTACGCGTTAGCAGCGGGAACTATTTCGCCGTCGTGCAGATCGATAAAACGAGCATTCCCGCACTGCAGGACAAAAGCTGCTCGGGCGTGAAATAAAGCCGCCCAAGTCCCGGCTTTTAGCGTGCAAAGGATTCTGCTTTATGCAAACAGTCAGGAGGGAACCATGCTGACCCGATGGGGCAAAACGATTTCACCGGAAAAAGTGCTTTCCGAGTATCCAAGGCCGCAGTTTCAGCGGCAGAACTGCTATATTCTCAACGGTCTTTGGGAATACGCCGTGACCGGCGTTGGCGCGCAGACGCCGCCGGAGCGGTTCGACGGAACGATCCTCGTGCCGTTCTCGCCGGAGAGCGAGCTTTCCGGCGTCAAGCGGACGATCCGGCCGGACGAATGCCTCTGGTACCGGCGGTATCTTGATGCGCCGATGGGCTACGACCCGAACGCGGAGGATTTAATCCTGCATTTCGGCGCGGTCGACCAGTTTGCCGAGGTGCGCGTCGGCGGTATTTCCGTTGCAAATCACGCGGGCGGCTACCTGCCGTTTTCCGCGGTGATCACCGAGCATGTCCCCAAAGGCGGTACGGCGGAGCTAATTATACGCGTGCGGGACGAAACGGATACGTCCTGCTGGTCGCGCGGCAAGCAAAGTTCGCATCCCGGCGGCATCTGGTATACGCCGCAAAGCGGCATTTGGCAGACGGTCTGGATGGAGCGCGTGCCGAAACGGCGCATCGAGCAGTTTCGCATCACGCCTGCGTTCGAGCGCGCAGAGGTTGAGATTGTCGTTTGGACGAACTGCGGCGGGGAAGGCGTGATTCAGCTCTGCGGGACGGAAACGCCGTTTGCCGACGGCGTGCCGGTGCGTATCCCCATGCCGGATTTTATCGCATGGACGCCCGAAAATCCGAAGCTATACGATGTTACGTTCGTGATGGAGCGCGACCGCGCTGAGAGCTATTTTGCGATGCGCAAGTTTTCCGTGGAAAAGGATGCGGAGGGCAAGCCGCGTTTTTTCCTTAACAACGAGCCGTATTTCCAGAGCGGCGTGCTCGATCAGGGGTATTGGCCGGACGGGCTGTACACCGCGCCGGACGACGAAGCGATGATTTACGATATTTCGCTGATGAAATCGATGGGCTTCAATATGCTCCGAAAACACATCAAAATCGAGCCGCTGCGCTGGTATTATCACTGCGACCGGCTCGGCATGCTCGTTTGGCAGGACATGGTCAACGGCGGCGGGCAGTACCGCAAAACCGCGATTACCGCGCCGCTGATTTTCGGTAATTCGCATTCGGACGGCGACTACGCCTACTTTGCGCGCGAGGACGTGCGCGGACGGGAAGCGTTTGCGCGCGAGCTCTTCGAGACCGTGAATCTGCTTTACAACAGCCCCTGCGTGGCGCTTTGGGTGCCGTTTAACGAAGGCTGGGGACAGTTCGACGCGAACCGCGCTGTCGAGCAGATTTCCGCGCTGGACCCGACGCGTCCGGTCGATCACGCCAGCGGCTGGCACGACCAGAAGGGCGGGGACGTTAAGAGCCTGCATGTATATTTCAAGCCGTACCGCTTCAAAGCGGACCAATACGGCCGTGCCGTGGCGCTGAGCGAGTTCGGCGGGTACGGGCACCGCGTTGCGGAGCACTGTTTCTCCGAAAAAGAATTTGGCTATAAGCGCTGCAAAACGCCGGAAGCGCTGATGAAGGCGTTTGAAACGCTCTATGAACGCGAGGTAATTCCCGCTATGCAAAAGGGGCTGGCCGCCGCGGTCTATACTCAGCTTTCGGATGTGGAACAGGAGACCAACGGATTCGTTACTTACGATCGCGAGGTCGTCAAGTTTGACGTTGAACGTGTGTGCGCGCTCAACGCCCGCCTGACAGGCGGAGGGCGGACGCCGGAAGAACCGGAAGAAACGGAAAAGACTGCGCAAGCAGAGGCGGAAAAACAGCCGGAATGAGGGTGACATTCATCTGAACGCCATGTTGGCCACTAAAAAAAGGCCTGATTTTTCTGCCGACGGCGCCGCGCGGCTTGCGGCGCGCTCCGGCGATATTGTATAATGGTAGCGTCGAAATCTGTGGAAATGGAATCATGATCGAATGGAACAGGCAATCAGGCGTCATCAATGTATCTGGGTTTTCCTGAAGGGAGCGCTGGGCGGGACCATACGGCGCATCTTCCGCTTTGAAGGCAAGCAGGTCGATCCCGGGGAAGGGCCGTATCTCGTTCTGGCCAACCACAACACCGATCTGGACCCGGCATTGCTTGCGCTGAGCTTCCCGGAGCACATGTATTTCGTCGCAAGCGAACATATCTTCCGAAAGGGTTTCGTTTCCTGGCTGCTCAAATTCTGTTTCGCGCCGATTTCAAGGATGAAGGGCACGACGGACGCGACCGCCGCGCTCGGGGTGCTCCGTGCGATCAAGCGGAAAAACAATGTCTGCCTTTTTGCGGAGGGCAACCGCTCGTTCAACGGCGTGACGGGGCCGATCTTTCCGGCGACCGGCAAGCTCGCAAAGGCGACTGGCGCGTCGCTTGTGACGTATCGCTTCGAGGGCGGATACCTGACTATGCCGCGGTGGGGACGTTCGATCCGCAAGGGTCGCATGCGCGGCTACTGCGTGCATGTTTATTCGCCGGAAGAACTCAAAAAAATGACGCCGGAAGAAGTCAACCGGCATATCCGCGAGGACATCGCCGAGGATGCGTTCGCCCGGCAGGAGTCCGAACCGCGGGCGCTGCGTTTTCGCGGCAAGAACCTCGCTGAAGGGCTGGAAAACGCGCTGTATTTCTGCCCGAAATGCGGCCGCGTCGGTGCTCTGCATAGTAAGGGCGACCGCTTCTATTGCGACTGCGGCATGAGCGTCCGCTTTTCCGAAACCGGTTTCTTTGAAGGCGAAGACGTTCCGTTTAAAACCGTGCGGGATTGGGACGCCTGGCAGGACGGACGGCTCCGGGAGTACATCGATTCGCTCGGCGGGGACGAAATTGCGTTTTCGGACGACAACGTCCGTCTGATCGCAGTGGGACCGCGGCACAGGAGCCGCGTGGCCGACACGGGGACGCTCTCGGTGAGCAAGGCGTTTCTGCGCGTCGGCGAAACGAGCTTTCCGATGGACAGGATCGGCAGCATGGGCGTGATGGGTACCTATAAGATTATGTTTTCCGTGGACGGCGCGTCCTATGAACTGCGCGCGGCGAAACGCGGGATGTACTGCGGGCGGAAATACTTTGCGTTCAGCGAAGCGCTCCATGCGGCAAACGCAAAATCAGAATAAAAATATGCGCGTCTTTCCGGGCGCGCGTTTCGCATAACAAAATTACGCAAAAGAGGTGAACACGCATGGATTTCTCGGCTTCCAATCATTCTTTGTGGAACATCGTAATCCAGTTCGGCATCATCGCGGCGGCGATTCTCGTTGCAACGCTTCTGCGCAGAAAAACACCGTTTATCCGAAAAAGCCTCCTCCCGACCGCGGTGCTCGCGGGCTTTATTCTGCTTTTACTGCGCAGTACGCACGTACTGAATCTCGATACGGATTTTCTAAAGATGATGACCTATCATGGCATCGCAATCGGCTTCATCGCGCTTTCGCTGCGCATTCCCGTTTCGCAGGATAACGAAAAAGGCAAACTCGTCGCCGTGAAATCCGGTGCGCTCATCGTCAGCTCTTATCTGATGCAGGCGCTGATCGGTTTTGCGATCGTGCTTGCGCTTGCATACACGTTTATGCCGGGGCTGTTCAAGGCGGCGGGCATCCTGCTGCCGATGGGATACGGCCAGGGCCCCGGCCAGGCGAACAACGTGGGTGCGACCTATGAGGCGATGGGCTTTGCGGGCGGACGTTCGTTCGGCCTCGCGCTTGCTGCGGCGGGTTATCTTTGCGCCTGCATCATCGGCGTGATATACCTTAACATTCTTGCGCGCAAAAACAAGCTTCGGAAAATCGAGCACGGCGATATCTCCGGCTCCGTCAACGTGGACGCGTTTGAAGATCAGGGCGAAATCCCCGTTGCGGAATCCATCGACCGCTTTTCGATGCAGGTTGCGCTGGTTGTGATCGTCTATCTTGCGACGTATCTGGTCACATGGGGGATTACTTCGGGCCTTGCGGCGATCAGCCAGTCGCTCTCCGACTCGCTTTCGTCCATCCTCTGGGGATTCAACTTTATCGTCGGTTCCGCGCTGGCGATGCTGCTGCGTTATATCCTAAAAAAGCTGCGTAAGTTCAAGGTCATGACGCGGCAGTATCAAAACAACTACCTGCTCAGCCGTATCTCCGGCGTGGCGTTCGACATGATGATCGTTGCGGGCATCGCGTCCATCGACATTGCGGATTTGAGCGGCCTTTCGGCGCCGTTCCTGCTCATGGCGGCGGCCGGCGGACTGATTACGCTCGTGTATCTGCGGTGGCTCTGCAAAAAGCTTTATCCGAATTACTATCACGAAGCGCTTGTTTCCATGTACGGCATGATGACCGGCACCATCAGCTCCGGCATTCTGCTTGTACGCGAAATCGATCCCCAGTTTGAGACGCCCGCGGCCAACAACCTTGTCACCGGCAGCGGCACGGGCATCATCTTTGGCATTCCGATGCTTATTTTCATCAAGACCGCCGCGCAGAACGACACGATGCTGTATGTGACCATCGGTATCGTTGCGGTGTACTGGCTTGCGCTGGTGCTCTTTATCACGAAGTTCAGAACGAAAAAGCGGGATCTCAAATAACGGACGCGAAAAAACATCCAATTTATTGCTGAATGCATCCAGGGACCGGATTTTCCGCCGCGCAGGGTTTTCCAGCGCGGCGGATCGTTCGTTTTGCGGGATGCGCGGCGTTTTTTTTGCACGCGCAGGCACACGGGCAGTTTTGCCGGGGATTTGATGTTTTTGAGATTTGCCGGGCAGGGCAAACGCCGGCGGGCGGACCGTTGTTTCAAATACATGTAAAGATCGTTTTGCAAAAACCTTAAAAAGGGTTCCGAAGCGGCTGTTTCTCTGGTAAAATGTTATTTGTGGTAATTTTGAGGTAGAAGAAAAATATGGGTAGGGTGACGGAATGACGATTTTCAACGTGCTTACGCTGCTTGGCGGACTTGCACTTTTCCTCTATGGCATGCATCTTTTGAGCACTTCGCTCGAGAGCATGTCCGGCGGCGTGCTGGAGCGCACGCTCGAACGTTCCACGAGCAACCGCTATAAAGCGGTGCTGCTCGGCGCGGCGGTCACGGCGGTGATCCAAAGCTCGTCCGCAACGACCGTTATGGCGGTCGGTTTCGTCAACGGAGGATTGATGACGCTTTCGCAGGCGGTCGGCATTGTGATGGGCGCGAACATCGGCACCACCGCGACGGCCTGGATTCTCAGCTTAACGGGCATAGAGGGCAGTTCCATCCTTGTTCAGCTGCTCAAACCGACGTCCTTTACGCCGGTGCTTGCGGCGGTTGGCGTTGCGATGGTGATGTTTTCCAAGCGTGAAAAACGGCGCACCATCGGCTCCGTTCTCTGCGGGTTTGCGGTGCTGATGTTTGGCATGAGCACGATGTCCAAGGCGGTTGCGCCGCTTTCGGACATGCCGCAGTTCACCGAGTTTATGACGACGTTCAGCAATCCCGTTCTGGGCATACTCACCGGCGCGCTCATCACGGGCGTTATCCAAAGTTCGTCCGCTTCGGTCGGTATTTTACAGGCGCTTTCCACAACCGGCGGCGTAACGTACGGCATCGCTATTCCGATTATCATGGGTCAGAATATCGGCACGTGCGTCACGGCGCTGATTTCCTGCATCGGCGCTTCCAAAAACGCAAAGCGGACTGCGATGGTGCATCTGTATTTTAACGTGATCGGCTCGCTTCTGTTTATGGCCGGTTTCTATATTGCAAATGCATTTGTGCATTTTACGTTTCTGGACGAACCGCTTGATCCGGCGCATATCGCCATCATCCATACGGCGTTCAACGTGGTTACGACGGCGCTGCTGCTGCCCGCTTCGTCGCTGCTGGTCAAACTCGCAACGCTCAGCGTACGCGAAAAGCACGTCGAGGAAGAAGAATGGCCGCTGGATGAACGTTTTCTGGACATGCCGGCGTTCGCGCTCGAACAATGCAAAAACGTGATGGAGCGCATGGCGCTGCTTTCCAAGGAAACGCTGCTGCTCGCGCTTGGCGCCGTCGCCAAGTTCGACGAAAAGGCGATTGCCAAGGTGCTGGAAAACGAAGACAACATCGACCGCTACGAGGATCGCCTGGGCACCTACCTCGTTAAACTCAGCACACGCAAGCTCCTGCCGAAGGACAGCCTTGAAATCAGCATGTTCCTGCATATGATCGGCGATTTCGAGCGCATCAGCGATCACGCGGTCAACCTCACCGAGGTGGCCGAGGAGATGCACACTAAGCAAATCAGTTTCTCGCCCGCCGCGCAGGAGGAAATCCGGATTTTCTCCGCGGCGCTGACACAAATTATCAATCTCGCTTTCGATGCGTTCCTGCGCGAGGACCTGCTGGAAGCAAAGCAGGTCGAGCCGCTGGAGGAAGTCATCGACGCGCTGCAGGCGGAAATCCGTGCGCGGCATATCGCGCGGCTGCAGGAAGGCACCTGCACCATCGAACTGGGTTTCGTGCTTTCCGACCTGCTGACCAACCTCGAGCGCGTGTCCGATCATTGCTCGAACATTGCGGCCACGCTGATTCAGACCAAGAACGACGCGTTCGACATGCACAGCTATCTGGAGTCCGTAAAGGCCGCGGGCGGCGATCAGGATTTCACGGCGCGTGTGGAGTCGTATTCTAAGCAGTTCAAGCTGCCGTAAGGCTGAAACACAGTATGATCGGCCTGCCGGCAAAATTGCTTGGACGGGTTCATAAGAATCATTGATGCGCTGCCGTTACACGAAACGCAACGGCGGCGTTTTTTTACAGCGAAGGGAGAAGGGGAAGGAAATGTCTATCGAACGGGTAAAGGCTTATTTCGGCGAAAAGGGGATGGACAAGCGCGTTTGGGAGTTTGACACGTCTTCGGCGACGGTCGGTCTTGCGGCGCAGACGCTCGGCGTGCGGCCCGCGCGCATCGCAAAGACGCTTTCGTTCGCCGTGGACGGCGGGTGTATCCTGATTGTAACGGCGGGCGATGCGCGCATCGACAACAAGAAATTCAAGGAACGTTTCCATACCAAGGCGAAAATGCTCGCGTTTGACGAGGTTGAGCGCCTTACGGGGAGCGCGGTCGGCGGGGTTTGCCCGTTTGCGCTGCCCCGGGAAACGCCCGTATATCTGGACGAATCGCTCCGCCGCTTCCAAACGGTGTTTCCGGCCTGCGGCAGCGGCAACAGCGCCATCGAACTGAGCTGTGACGAACTGTACCGCTACAGCGGCGCGGCGGACTGGGTCGACGTATGCAAGGACTGGGACGCGGCGGTTGACGCGGCGATCGACGACGCGCCGAAAGCGGATTTAGCTTTGCCCGGCGACGGCGAGGTACGGCTGGAGATTGCGGCCATAACGCAGGCGGACGAAAAGACCGGCTACGTGCCGATGTATCAATTTGATATCGTACGTATCGGCGACGGCGCGCGTGTCGGCAAAATCGACCTGCGGCTTGGCTATGTACGCAACACCTATTACGGCGGAAACATCGGATACCGCGTCGAAGAAGCGTATCGCGGCAACGGATACGCAGGCAAGGCCGTACGGCTGGTGTTTGCGGTTGCGCGTGCGCACCGGATGCCGTATTTGATCATCACATGCGACAAGGACAACCTGCCTTCGCGCAAAACGCTGGAGCGCCTCGGCGGGGAGCTTTTGGAATGCGCCGTACCGCCCGCCTACAGCGGGATTTACCAGGAAGGTTCAACGGGGGAGCACTGCATCTTCAGATTCAAGCTGGATTAAGACCGTCAAAAACCAATTTTCGCATAAAATTTAAGCCCGCGCGTTACTGCGCGGGCTCAGCCTGTTAAAAAAATCCTTGGGATTGTTAAGGGCCGCAGTCCTTAACCCGTTGATTCCGGCTGCGCCGGTTCATCCGGCGTAACGGATTGCCCGGAACGGGCGGTTTCTCTGTGCGCTTTGCCGCCCGGGAGTCCGAAGGGCGAGAGGCAAAGAGCAGTTACCCCGTCAAAAAACAAGTTTTTTGACGGTCTCAGCCCGCGCGTTGCTGCGCGGGCTATTGTCGTGCTGTTTGCCGTTAGTTTTGCCCTGCGGGTGCCGTCGTAATCAGATAGACGACCGTAACCTTTGCGGCGACTTCGATGGCGCTGCTTTCAAACGCAACGCCGACCAGCTGGTCTTCGCCGGGCGTTTCAACGACGGATGCGACCGAAGTGATGGAAACCCCGGCGGCGTCCGCTATAGCCGACGCTTTGATGTATGCGTCGTCCATGGCGGCGGCGAGCGCCTCGTTATACGCTGCGGACGCGTCGGTCAGGCTGTAGGTTGCTTCATAGGATTCAGTGATGCCCGCGTCGATGATCGGCGAGAGCACCGCGTTAACTTTGCTTACATCGGTCGTTATGATGGTGATCGTGTCGGTTGCGACATAGCCCGTGATCGCGCCGTCGCTTTCGCGCTGATGC
>Ga0116164_10002235_pt1 | contig 13995 bp, 13 predicted proteins | sample AD_UKC109_MetaG_FD_89888 | JGI IMG/M metagenome (GOLD analysis project Ga0116164, IMG submission 89888) | Active sludge microbial communities of municipal wastewater-treating anaerobic digesters from Hong Kong - AD_UKC109_MetaG | ecosystem: Engineered > Bioreactor > Anaerobic > Digestate... | reverse complement strand
TTCCCGTATGGAACGGACTTACAGATGTTGACCATCCCACCCAGATACTGGCGGATCTGATGACCATTGAAGAGCATGTATCAAAGCCCCTTAACAAAATCAAAGTTGTTTTCTGCGGAGATGTCAGAAACAATATGAGTTATGCGTGGATGTACGGATGTGCAAAAATGGGCATGAGTTATGTGGCATACGGGCCTTCTGAGCTGGCAGAGGAAATAGACAGGGAAGTGGTCGCCAAAGCAGAAGAAGTTGCAGGAATGACCGGCGCATCAATAGAAGTGTCCAGCGATCCCAAATGTCTTGAGGGAGCAGATGTGATATATACTGACATATGGGCTTCCATGGGCGAAGAAGCTGAGATACCGGAAAGAGTCAAGTTACTGACACCCTACAGAGTCACCCGGGAGATGCTGGTATCGACAGGAAATCCGGATGTTATTTTCCTTCACTGCCTGCCTTCTTTCCATGATCTTGAAACTGCAATGGCAAAAGAACAGAAAGAAGCAGGATACGATATAAGGGAAGTGACCGATGAAGTCTTCAGAAGCAGGAATTCAAAGGTTTTCGATGAAGCTGAAAACAGGATGCACACCATCAAGGCTGTTATCGTTGCCACAATAGCATAAGAAATCCATACAAAAACTTCATACAGAAAAACGGTATTGCTCTGGACAAAGGAGGTCCGTTATGGAAAAAGGAATACATAATTATTCGGAAATAGGAAAACTCAACAAAGTCCTGCTGCACAGACTGGGAGAAGAAATAGAAGGTCTTGTGCCGGACAATTTTGAAAGACTGCTTTTTGATGATATCCCTTATTTGAAGGTGGCCCGCGAGGAACATGATATATTTGCCGGACTATTGAGAGAAAACGGGATAGAAGTAGTATATTATGTTGATGAAACAGCCAAAGCACTGGCTGATGATGAGATCAGAAAAGATTTCGTAAAGAGATTTCTTGAAGAAAGCGATGTATATTCCCAGGCCGCCAAAGAAGTTCTTGAGGACTATCTGATAAGCATGCCACCCAGAGAACTTGTGGGAACGGCCATAGCAGGGATCAAAAAAACCGATGTCAATGTGAAAAATGCCAATTCTTTGGCGGATTATATCGCATCCGGATATCCCTACTATACAGATCCCATGCCCAACCTTTATTTCACCAGGGATCCCGGGGCATGTGTGGGAAACGGTCTTAATGTACACCATATGAGTACAAGAGCCAGAAGAAGAGAGGCACTGCTTCTGCAGTACATGTTCAAATACAACAAAGACTTTGCTCCGGAGGGAAGCAATCTTTGGTATGACTATGATCATGATTTTTCCATGGAAGGCGGCGATGTACTGGTCCTTTCAAAGGATATAGTGGCAGTGGGGCTTTCTCAGAGAACGACGGCAAACGGTATAGAGCGTTTTGCAGAAAACATACTGAACAAGTCCAGCTTCCAGAAGATACTTGTGTTCGATATACCCAAGAGCAGAGCTTTTATGCATCTTGATACTGTATTTACAATGGTGGATTATGATAAATTCACCATACATCCGGAGATAGAAGGGCCCCTTCAGATTTATGAGATAACCCTGAACAAAGACGGCAAAGCTCATTTTGAAAGCATACAGGGCGAGCTTGAGGACATTTTGAGAGATGAACTTAAACTTCCGGCAGTGGAACTCATAAGATGCGGGGGAGACGATGCGATGGCTGCTCAGAGAGAGCAGTGGAACGACGGGTCAAACACACTGGCCATAGCTCCCGGCGTTGTTATTACATACGAAAGAAATTACGTTACCAATGATCTTCTTGAGAAAAAGGGCATAAAAGTAATAACGATGCCCAGTTCGGAACTTTCAAGAGGCAGAGGCGGCCCCAGATGTATGAGTTGCCCGGTGAACAGGGACGATCTTTAGAGAGCATCTGCAAAATGAATTTGAGAGACCATCTGCAGAAATGATGTGAGAAAAAGATTTCTAACCGATCTTTCGGAAATATCAGCAGATACGATCAAAATAATAAGAAAGGAAAGAGCGATCATGAATGAAACAAAAAAAATTGTTATCGCTCTGGGAGGCAATGCTCTTCAGTCCGGCAGCGGTCCGGCGACTGCAGAGGAGCAACTCAGAGTAGTTCGTGAAACGTGCGAACATATTGCCGATCTGAGCTGCAGAGGATATGAGATAGCCATAGTACACGGCAACGGTCCTCAGGTGGGAAGAATACTGCTTTCCTCGGAAACGGCAAAGGATGTTACTCCGGCCATGCCTTTTGATGTGTGCGGAGCCATGTCCCAGGGATATATAGGGTATCATTTGCAGCAGAGCCTTAAATATGCTCTTAATATGAGAAACAGGAATACACCTGTTGTTACTGTGGCAACACAGATGATAGTCGATGAGAATGATCCGGCTTTCAATGATCCCACGAAGCCCATAGGGCCTTTTTACTCAGAAGAAGAAGCAAAGAAGATCTCGGAAGAAAAAGGATATGCCATGAAAGAGGATGCCGGCAGGGGATGGAGACGCGTAGTGGCATCCCCAATGCCCAGAAAGATCGTTGAGATCGATGCTGTAAAGAGCCTCTGGGATTCCACAATAGTAATAACCTGTGGCGGCGGCGGTGTACCTGTGATCGAAAAGAGCAACGGTGTACTTGAAGGAGTGGATGCGGTCATAGATAAAGATTTTGCCGCAGAACTCCTGGCAGAGCAGGTAGAAGCGGATGTGCTGATGATACTTACCGAGGTTGAAAAAGTTGCCATAAACTATAATAAACCCGATCAAAAAAATCTTTCCGCTATGACGCTTGAAGATGCCACGAAATATATGGAAGAAGGGCAGTTCGCTAAAGGTAGCATGCTTCCAAAAGTCCAGGCGGCAATGAAGTTCGTAAGAGCTTTCCCGAGCAAAAGGGCAGTGATAACTTCTCTTAACAAAGCCCTTGAAGGGCTGCAGGGAGAAACCGGAACCCAAATCACATTCAACAAAAAAAAATAAAGAGATTTCAATGATTGACCATACAGGATGCGACTTCTAAAAGAGCCGCATCTTGCCTTTTTTGTTGTATTTTGTATTAAAAAATGGTATCATATTAGAGTTCACATGCAAAGAAAGGGACCATATGGAAATTGAATTGAAGTATGCGGTAGATAACATTTCGACTGCAGAACGCATCCTTGAAGACGAGTATATCAAAAGCATAGAAGAATCCAGAACGGACGAAGAGTTAAAGGCAGTATACTTTGACACGGATGATTATATTTTATTCCGTAACGATATTGCATTCAGGATAAGAAAAGAAGGGCAGAAAGTCGTAGCTTCTTTGAAATGGAACGGAAAATGTTCCGGCGCATTGCACAGCCGGGAAGAACTGAACATCAACCTGGGAGAAGGGGATTGCCCCGAAATGCCCGATCCCGGTGTGTTTTCAGAGAGTGAAACGGGCAGAGAACTTATGGAGCTGCTAAAGGACAAGACACTTGGCGGCATCATGAAAGTGTATGTTTCAAGAAAGACAGTCAGGGTAGATACAGGTGAAGGCATTTTTGAAATAGCACTGGACAACGGTAAAATCGTTGCCGGAGGCGGTACATGTCCCGTATGTGAGATGGAAATAGAACTTTACTCGGGGAATCAGGAAGAGATGCTTAAGCTGGGAGAAAAACTGCAGCAAAAATATGGTCTTGATCCTGAAAAAAGAAGCAAATATGCAAGGGGTCTTGCTTTGCTGGGCAAAATTTAACCAATAGTTAAGGAGAACTGATAAAAATGAAAGCAACACTTATTTCAAAAGACAAAAAAGAAGCAAAATTCAAGATGGAGTTTACTGCCGAAGAGTTTGAAGAAGCAGTCATAGGCGAATACAAAAGAAAAAAGGATCAGTTTGAGATAGATGGTTTCAGAAAAGGTAAGGCACCAAGAAGCATAATCGAAAAGCATTATGGCGAGTCTGTTTTTATTGAAGGTGCCATCAATGGCATTTTTAACGAAAATTATCCGAGGGCCATTGAGGAACTGGGGCTTGATATAATCGACAGGCCTGCAGTGGAATTCGACAATTTCAAAAAAGGCGAAGATTTCTCATGCAATATAACCGTTGCCGTATATCCCGAGATCGAAGTCAAGGATTACAAAGGCATTGAGCTCGAGAAGATAAAAGTATCTGTGACAAATAATGATGTTGATGAAGAACTGGAGAAACTGCGTCAGAGAAACGCAAGAATGGTTTCCGTTGAAAGACCGGCAAAAAATGATGACACGGTGCTTCTTGATTATAAAGGATTTGTGGATGATGAACAGTTTGAAGGAGGAACAGCAGAAAAATTCACTCTAAAGTTGGGATCCGGCAGTTTCATACCCGGATTTGAAGATCAGCTTTTGGGCATAAGATCCGATGAAGAAAGAGATGTGAAGGTGGATTTTCCCAAGGATTATCATGCTGAAAAACTGGCCGGCAAAGCCGCATTGTTCAAGTGCAAGGTCCATGAAGTAAAAGAAGAAGAAAAACCGGAACTGGATGATGACTTTGCAAAAGACGTAAGTGAATTCGATACTCTGGAAGAGATGAAAAAAGATCTTAAAAAGAATATCAAAGAGCAAAAAAAGAAACATGCAGAGGATCAGATGAAAAACAAAGTCCTGGAGAAGGTATATGAAACAAACGATATCCAGGTACCTGATGTTATGGTGGATGACGAAATAAGCAGCATGATGCAGGAATTCGATCAGCAGCTCAGGAGCCAGGGCCTCGACCTTCAGAAATACTTCGAGTATCTGAAAAAAGATCCCAATGAATTCAGGGAAGAGATCAGGGAAGATGCCTACAGAAAAGTCAAGACCCGTATGCTGGTGGCTGCAGTTGCCGATGCGGAAGGCATAGAAGCTCCAGCGGAGGATGTTGATGAAGAGATCAAAATAATGGCCATACAGTACAAGCAGGATCCTGACAAAATAAAAGAGATGCTGGGAGAAGAAAACATAGGATTCCTTCAGAAGGACATAAGAATGAGAAAAGCAATGGACTTCATGTTCGAAAGTGCAGTTTTCAAATAGGAGACAGGATATGACACTCGTACCATATGTTATTGAACAGGACGGCCGCGGAGAAAGATCATACGATATATATTCACGGCTCCTGAAAGACAGAATAATATTCATAGGCGAACAGATAGATGAACATCTTGCCAGTGTAGTTATAGCACAGATACTGTTTCTGGAAGCCGAAGATCCAAAAAAAGATATATGTATGTACATAAACAGCCCCGGTGGTTCGGTGACTGCCGGAATGGCAATTTATGATACGATGAAATATGTAAAACCGGAGATATCCACAATATGTGTGGGAATGGCGGCCAGCATGGGAGCATTCCTTCTGGCTGCGGGCCAAAAGGGAAAACGAATGGCTCTTCCCAATGCCGAAATAATGATCCATCAGCCTTTGGGCGGCATAAGCGGACAGGCGGAAGATATAAGGATACATGCAGAATGGATAATAAAAACAAGAGCCAAGCTGAACAGGATCCTATGTGAGAATACGGGGCAGAACATGAAAAAAGTCGAGAAGGACACGGACAGAGACAATTTTATGAGTTCTCAGGAAGCCAAGGAATACGGAATAATAGATAAAGTGATAGAATCAAGATAAGAAAATAAAAGAAAAATTTAATTATCAGAGGGAAAAATGACAAAGTACGATGAAAACAATGAAATAAAATGCTCATTTTGCGGAAGACCCCAGAGCCAGGTCAAGAGACTGGTGGCAGGACCCGATGTTTACATATGCAACGAATGTGTGGAACTTTGCCAGGATATAATAGCAGAGGGACTGCAGAAGGATACGGGAGAAGATGCAGGGGAAGAAAAATTCCTGCTGCCTACCCCTAAGGAGATAGCAGAACAGCTTTCCCAGTATGTAATAGGCCAGGAAGATGCAAAAAAGTCCTTGGCAGTTGCAGTTTATAATCATTACAAAAGAGTTGAGCGCCTGAGCAAAAAAGACGAAGACGATGTGGAACTGCAGAAAAGCAATATCGTAATGATAGGGCCTACAGGTTCCGGTAAGACTTTGCTTGCCCAGACCCTGGCAAGGATACTTCATGTACCCTTTGCCATAGCCGATGCCACGGCCCTTACCGAGGCAGGATATGTGGGAGAGGATGTTGAGAACATACTTCTGAAACTGCTGCAGGCGACAGATTTCGATGTTGAAAGGGCCCAGAGAGGCATTATATATGTGGATGAGATAGACAAGATATCCAGAAAGAGTGACAATCCTTCCATAACAAGGGATGTAAGCGGAGAGGGAGTGCAACAGGCCCTTCTGAAGATACTTGAAGGAACTGTGGCCAATGTACCTCCCCAGGGGGGGAGGAAACATCCCCATCAGGACTTCATACAGTTCGACACCACAAACGTTATGTTCATATGCGGAGGAGCCTTTGACGGACTTGAAAAGATAATACAAAAACGTATCGGTGAAAAAATAATAGGTTTCAATTCGGACATAGTGGAGAAAGAAGAAGACACCTCCGAAATACTCAAAAAAGTCCAGCCTGAAGATCTTCTGAAATATGGACTGATACCGGAGTTTATAGGCAGGTTGCCTGCCATAGTCACTCTGGAGGAACTGTCAGAAGATGCCTTGATAGAAATAATAACAAAGCCAAAAAATGCCTTGCTGAAGCAGTACGGTAAACTCTTCGAAATGGATAATGTGAAACTGGAAATAGAAGAAGATGCCATTAGAAGGATAGCCGCCAAGGCTCTGGAAAAGAAAACAGGGGCCCGGGGGCTCAGGAACATAATGGAAAATATAATGACTGAGATCATGTATGAAATACCATCACGGAAAGACGTTGAGAAATGCATTATAACCAAAGCGACGGTTGATGGGGAAACGAGGCCAACACTGGTACTGGTCGATGAGAAAGACAAGGCGGCTTCATAGGTCGCCTTATTAAATAAGGAGATATTATGATAGAGGAAAAAATAGAAAAGAGAGAAGACGGGATGCTGATGCTTCCCATGATACCCTTAAGAGGGATGACTATTTTCCCCAACATGGTACTGCATTTTGACATAGGCAGAGAGAAGTCGATAAATGCTCTCGAAAAAGCAATGATAGAAAATCAGTATATTTTTCTTGCTGCACAGAAGGATGAAACCACAGACTTGCCCACATCAAAGGATTTTTACCACGTGGGTACGATCGCAAAGATAAAACAGATGCTCAAACTGCCGGGAGATTCCATCCGGGTCCTGGTGGAAGGAACAACAAGGGGCAGGATAACAGAGATGCTTTTTGAAGTTCCGTATTTCAAATGTGCAGTACAAAAAATCGAGGATGAAGAACCGGATCCCGTGCCTCCCAAAACCGAGGCGCTGATGCGTTCTGCCCTGGCAAATTTTGACGAATATCTGGCACTGGACCAGAAACTTTCTCCGGAGATATTTCCCACGGTGGCAACCATTGACGAGCCCGGAAGATTCGCCGATATAGTTTCTTCTCATCTTGACATAAAAGTGGAAGAAAAACAGGAACTTCTGGAATGTATGGAAGTAGATGAGAGACTTGAAAAGCTCAACAAGATACTCACAAGGGAAATAGAGATACTCAAAATCGAACAGGATATAAGCAGCAAGGTCAAGACTCAGATAAACCGCAACCAGAGAGAATATTATCTACGGGAACAGCTCAGGGCCATACAGGAGGAGCTGGGCAACGACGAGGATGTGGAAGATGAGATAGAAGCCTGGCACAAACAGCTGAAAGAGCTTGATATCCCCGAAAAAACCGCAGAAAAAATAGAAAAAGAAATAAAAAGATTTTCAAAAATGCAGGCTTCTTCCGCAGAGGGCACAGTGGCAAGGACATATATAGAGACCATACTTGCCCTTCCCTGGAACAAAGAATCCAAATCCGAGATAGACATGAAAAAGGCGGAAGGTATACTGGAAGAAGATCATTACGGGCTTTCTAAAGTAAAGGAAAGAGTATTGGAGTACCTGGCAGTTGTGGAACTTTCACATAGGATCAAAGGCCCCATCCTTTGTCTTGTGGGCCCCCCGGGAACAGGGAAAACATCTATCGCAAAATCCGTGGCAAGGGCCATTGACAGAGAATTCGTAAGGATGTCTCTGGGAGGAGTCAGGGATGAAGCAGAGATAAGAGGTCACAGGAGGACATATATAGGAGCCATACCCGGAAGGGTAATAAGTTCCATAAAAGATGCAGGGACAAAAAACCCGGTATTCCTTTTTGATGAAGTCGACAAGATCGGCGCAGATTTCAAAGGGGATCCGGCTTCGGCACTTCTGGAAGTACTGGATCCGGAACAGAACAAAGATTTTACGGATCATTACCTGGAAATTCCTTTCGACCTTTCGAAAGTGATGTTCATAACCACGGCAAATACCACAGAGACCATCCCCGGGCCCCTTCTCGACAGAATGGAAGTAATCGAAGTGATGGGATATACAGAAGAGGAAAAAGTCAAAATAGCCGAAAAATATCTGATACCGAAAAAGATAGAAGAACACGGACTGAAAGCCGAAAATATAAAAATAACAGAGGGAGCCGTACGAGACCTGATAAATTATTACACCAGAGAGTCGGGAGTCAGAAACCTGGAACGGGAAATAGCCAATATCTGCCGTAAAACAGCAAGGAAAACCGTATCGGGCAAAAAAAAGAAGTTCGATGTAGATCAGGACAGTCTGGAAGATTATCTGGGTAAGAAAAAATACAGGTATGACAAGATAAAAGGCGAAAAGGAAATCGGAGTCACTACCGGTCTTGCATGGACCGTGGTTGGAGGCGATACACTTTTCATAGAAACAACAGCTGTTCCCGGTACCGGGAAACTGCAGCTTACCGGCCAGCTGGGGGATGTTATGCAGGAATCCGCCAAGGCGGGAATAACCTATATAAGGTCAGTGGCGAACAAGCTGGGCATCAAAAAAGGTTTTTACAAGAACATGGATATGCATCTGCATATACCCGAAGGCGCCACTCCCAAGGACGGGCCTTCAGCCGGTGTAACCATGTGTGTTGCCATGATATCCACACTGACAAAAACAAGAGTAAGAAAAGATGTGGCAATGACGGGTGAAATAACCTTAAGAGGCAATATCCTTCCTGTGGGAGGTATAAGGGAAAAAGTTCTTGCAGCCCACAGGGCCGGGATCAAAAAGGTCCTTCTTCCCTATGAGAATGAAAAAGATATTGAGGAAATACCCGAAAAGGTAAAAAAACAGATGAAATTCATACTGATAAAAACCGTTGACGATGCCATTAAACAGGTAATGATACCAAAAAAGAAATGATCATAAAAAAGGCGGAGATAATTGCCGTTACAGTAAAACCGGAACAATATCCTCCGGATAATATGAAAGAGATAGCTTTTGTGGGCCGTTCCAATGTGGGAAAATCTTCCCTTCTTAATCTTATCACCAACAGACGGAAGCTGGCAAAGACAAGCGGCAGTCCGGGCAAGACCAGGACTATAAATTTTTATGAAATAAATGAAGAATTCAGGATAGTTGATTTGCCCGGATACGGATATGCGAAGGTTTCAAGATCGGTCACAGAGGACTGGGGACCCATGATGGAAAAATATTTCGGCACACGAAAAGGTCTGATCAAAGCAGTTCAGCTGGTGGACATAAGACACGGGCCCACGGACAAAGACATAAAAATGTATGAGTATCTTAAGCATTACGGACTGGACGGTCTGGTGGTGGCCACAAAAAGTGACAAGATATCTAAAACTCAGATAAGGAAATCAGTGAAAATGATAAGAGAAGGCCTGGGCATGGGAGAAACCGGCATGGTCATACCTGTATCCGCCCTGAAAAAAACCGGGCACGATGTCCTTTTGGATGAGATCGAAAGAGTACTAGGAGATTAAAAAATGCAGTTTATCATTGGCTTTCGCATGATGATAAAAAGAATAAAAGCTATACGCTTTATGATGAAAGATAAGACTGTTCCCAGGAGGAAAAAGGCTCTTGTTGTGGTGGGCATAATTTATCTTTTTCTTCCTGTGGATATAATCCCTCCCGTTCTTTTCCCCATAGCGTGGGTAGATGATCTGATATTATGGATATGGATCCTTTGGCATCTCAGAGATACACTGGACAAATACTGGATGGGCGAGAAAAACGTTAATTATTCAAAGAAATATAAGAACAAAACAATAATAGATGATGCTGAGTATGAGGTGAAGGAGGAAAAGTAACAGTTCATGAAAAAGTATGATACAGTTGGTGAAGTAATGATCACCGAAGAGGAAATCAGAGAAAGGGCAGAAGAGATAGGTGAACAGATCACCAATGACTACATGGGAGAAGGAGTCATACTGATAGGCATATTAAGGGGTGCTGTACCTTGGATGGCCGATATAATGAAGCATATCGCACTGGATGTGGAAATCGATTTTATAGCATGCAGCAGTTACGGAGCAACCACAAAGACCAGCGGTGTAGTAAAGATAAACAAAGATCTTGATTCCGGCATAGAAGGCAAAAATGTTATAATAGTCGAGGATATCGTAGATTCGGGCATAACGCTCAATTACCTTAAGGGCTATCTTGAAAATCGAAAACCGAAAAGTATAAGGATATGTGCCCTCCTTGACAAGCCGGAAGGCAGGAGAGCCGATATAAAAGCGGACTATGTGGGATTTATAGTAGAAGACAAGTTCATAATAGGGTATGGCCTGGATTTCAATCAGAAATACAGACATTTGCCTTATATAAGCTTTTTAAAAGAATAACATTTGACGAGGAGGAAAACAGAATGTTTGAAAACCTGATCGAGGTATTAAAACAAAACCCCAGAAAAATCGTTTTTACGGAAGGAAACGATCCCCGTATCCTAAGTGCGGCAGACCGTCTTTTGAAGGACGGATTTCTTGAGCCTGTTCTTGTGGGCAGAGCTGACGAAGTGACCGCCGCCGCAAAAGAAGGCGGATTTGATATCGAAGGAGCAACGGTATACGATCCTGCCACATATGCCGAAATGGATAAAATGGTCGAAAAAATGGTGGAGCTGCGAAAGGGCAAAATGACAGAAGAGGAGTGCAGAGCAGCTTTGCAGAAGGGCAATTACTTTGGTACAATGCTGGTCAAAATGGAGAAGGCAGATGCCCTTTTGGGAGGAGCCACATATTCCACCGCAGATACAGTAAGACCCGCTCTTCAGCTGATAAAAACAAGACCGGGAAACAACATCGTATCATCATCCTTTATCATGGTAAGGGAGCATGAAGACAAAGAAAATGAAATGCTTTGCATGGGAGATTGTGCAATAAATATAGATCCCAAAGAAGATGACCTGGTTGAAATAGCAATAGAAAGTGCAAAGACCGCAAAGGTATTCGGAATAGATCCCAAAGTAGCCATGCTTTCATATTCAACAAAAGGTTCCGGATCGGGAGAGAGCGTGGACAAGGTTCGCAATGCTACAGAAAAAATAAAAGAAAAAGCACCTGAGCTGGACGTGGACGGAGAACTGCAGTTTGATGCGGCAGTATCCCCGGTGGTGGCCGAAAAGAAATGCAAAGGTTCCAAAGTTGCCGGAAGAGCCAATACATTCATATTCCCCGATATAAGCGCAGGCAACATAGGATATAAGATAGCCCAGAGGCTGGGGGGATTTGATGCGTATGGCCCGGTACTTCAGCGCCTCAATGCACCGATAAACGATCTTTCAAGAGGATGCAATGCTGAAGAGGTCTATGTAATGGCCATAATAACAGCAGCCCTGAAAGAATAGAAAACAGATATCAGGCTCTTTTGAGATATTCGGAAAATATTGAAACTGTTGAGCTGGTGCCGAGTCTTTCGGCTCCGGCTCTTATCATATTCTGAGCCGTGTCAAGATCCCGTATGCCCCCGGAAGCTTTGATCTGTACATGCTTTCCCGGGATATCATCAAGAGTCGTTCTTATTAGTTTTACTGATGCTACGGATGCACCGCTTTCGCAAAAACCGGTGGACGTCTTTATAAAATCTGCACCGGAATCAGCGGCTATCGTTACAGCTTTGATTATCTGCTCATTTGTAAGCATACCGGTTTCAATTATTACTTTCAAAAGAGCATCATTATCATATACAGCGGATGCCACCTGACCGATATCATCGGATACATACTTGTATCTTCCTTCTTTGAGGGCACCTATATTCATCACCATATCGATTTCAACGGCACCCGATCCGCATGCCTTTTCGGCCTCATATGCCTTTGCTGACATTTCAGAGGCACCCAGCGGAAAACCTGTAACTGCGGCGATTCTTATGCTGGTTTTTTCCAGTTCCTCTGAAGCCAGACTCACATGACAGGGATTTACGCATACGGCGCAGAAATCATATTTTACAGCTTCACTGCAAAGACGTTTTATCTCTGCCTCTGAAGCATCCGGCTTAAGCAGTGTATGGTCAAAATACTTACTAAAAGGTTTCATATCATCCTCCGGGGAAAATCCCGAGCAAAGGGTAAATCTCAATTTTGTTTTGACAGGTCCATTATACATTGAAAAGGAAATGCATCACATCACCGTCTTTTACAATATATTCTTTGCCTTCTGAACGCAAAAGACCTTTTTCCTTGGCGAGAGACAGACTCCCCTCACATTCCATAAGTTTATCATATGCTATGGTTTCGGCCCTTATAAATCCTTTTTCAAAATCCGAATGGATCCTACCTGCTGCCCTTGGGGCTTTTGTACCTTTTTTTATGGTCCAGGCGCGGGTCTCGTCTTCTCCGGTGGTGAGAAAAGAAATAAGATCAAGCAGGCGGTAAGAGGCCTTTATGAGTTTATCCAGTCCCGGTTCGCTGATACCCATCTCTTCGAGAAACATTTTCTTTTCTTCATCATCAAGCTCCGAAAGCTCAGCCTCGATCTTCGCGCATATGACAATGACATCAGATCCTTCTTCCCGGGCAAAGCTGCGCAGCTTCTTTACATCATCGTTGGTTTCTCCCTCGGATGCCGCCTCATCCTCAGAAACGTTTGCCGCATAGATGACAGGTTTGAAGGAGAGAAGATCAAGAGTCTTCACGAATTCCGCCTCTTCATCTTCCATATCCATGGTTCTGGCAGTTTTTCCCTGACCAAGCCATTCGTAAAGTTCCTGAAGGATATCCAGTTCCTTTTTGACAGTCTTGTCGCTTTTAAGCATTTTTGAAGTACGCAGGATCCGGCGGTCAAGAATTTCCATATCAGAGAGAATAAGTTCTGTGTTTATTGTTTCTATATCCGATAAAGGGTCTATTCTGCCGTCCACATGAACCACATTGCTGTCCGAAAAGCAGCGTACCACATGAACTATGGCTTCCACATTACGTATATGTCCGAGAAACTGATTGCCCAGGCCTTCGCCTTTGGATGCGCCTTTTACGAGGCCGGCTATGTCACAGAATTCTATAGTGGTGTATATGGTTTTTTTTGAATGATATATGCCGCTTAGTCTGTCAACACGTTCATCCGGAACTGTGACTACACCTATGTTGGGGTCTATGGTGCAGAAGGGATAATTGGCCGCTTCCGCGCCGGCTTTTGTTATTGCATTGAAAAGTGTGCTTTTGCCCACGTTGGGCAATCCTGTGATACCTAATTTCATTTTGTTTGCTCCTTTAGCGGGGTCATGATTTTTTCTGTTTTTTGCTGAAAAATATGTAAAGTATGCCACATACTATTATTAACAGAAGGCTTAAGACCTGAGCCTGTCTGAAGGGCCCTATCATAAGACTGTCGGTCCTTAAGGCCTCCACAAAAAAACGTTCTGCGGAATAAAGCATGCCATAAAGCAGTGCGGTCTGGCCTTTGAATTTCCTTCGGTTATCCACCCATAAAAGAAAGAAGAACAAAAGCAGACACCATATGGATTCGTAAAGGAATGTGGGATGGACTTTTTCGCCCATGACCATTATACCAAAGGGCAGATCCGTAGGACCGCCGTGGGCCTCGGAATTAAAGAAATTGCCCCAGCGGGCAATGG
>Ga0116164_10002230_pt1 | contig 14003 bp, 8 predicted proteins | sample AD_UKC109_MetaG_FD_89888 | JGI IMG/M metagenome (GOLD analysis project Ga0116164, IMG submission 89888) | Active sludge microbial communities of municipal wastewater-treating anaerobic digesters from Hong Kong - AD_UKC109_MetaG | ecosystem: Engineered > Bioreactor > Anaerobic > Digestate... | reverse complement strand
TCGGTGAGGCCACGACGCGCCGCCAGCCCCGACCGGCGTCCTCGCGCATCGTCCAACCGCGCCCGGCCATCAGCTCCTTCGCCTCGTGCTCGTTGTAGAACATGCCGACGGGCTTCGTCGGGTTTTCGAACGCCGGGTCGTGCACGTCCACCTGGACCTGCGACACGGCGGTGACCACCGGGAGCTTTATGCCGCGTTTCCTCAGGCAGTTGCCGAGGACCTGCTGGATCATGTAGCCCATGCCCCCCTGGGTGTCGGCGACGTTGATGTCCATAGGCAGCGGGTAGACGGCCTTGGAGGCTATCTCGCTCCGAAGGATGGCGGCTCCCACCTGCGGCCCGTTTCCGTGCGTGATGAGTATCCTGGCGAAGCCGTTTATGATGAGCTCGGCCACGTGTTCCATGCTCTCGAGCGTGGAATAGTACTGCTCCTGTATCGTGCCGCGCAGCCCCGGCTTGGATATGGCGTTGCCGCCCAAGGCTATCACTACTCCGCCTTTTTTGGCCATGGGATCACCTCGGGCCGGCTATAGGTAAGAGGAGGGAAGGCGTCAACAGAAAGCTATGTGCGGCCGGGCTTTTGTGCGCAGGCCTCGCTTATGAGCAGCCTCGCTTCGGGATCGAGCCCCCTGGAGGTGCAGTAGACGTGGTTTATCGCGGCGAGGGTCTTGAGGACCGTCTCCATGTCGACGATGTCCGAGGCGGGAAGCTCGTCGAGGCGGCAACCCGACCGGAAATTCTTCTCGCAGCAGGTGAGTGAACCCTCCGAGAGCTGCGGGAGCCCCCATAGGCGGCAGACCACCGGGCGGACGGCGTAGATCGTGCAACGGAGGGAGGCGTCCAGAAAAGGGCAGCCCTTCGTGCGGCCGGAGCTCGGCTCGGCCCCGGGGTGCTTCGTGAGGTGCGAGACTATGCCGTCGAACTCCACCCTCCAGACCGAGATCCCCGGCACGCAGCATTCTGCGCATCCCGGGCCGCACTCGAAGGCGGCGGGGTGTTTTTTTTGAACCGACAGGGCGAAGCCGTCGATCTTCCTCAGCAGGTCTGTGTAGTTTTTCATCTAAAACCCGGGCGTGCGCATGAACTTGCCGTTGCCGTCGACCACGAGGCCCTTTGCCACCTTCGACAGCAGCTTGAAGCCGTCGCCGGGGCCGAGCCGGAAGGCTGCATAGGCGACCCCTTCGGCCAGCGCGGCGTCGTTCATGACCGCGACCACGCCGCGGCAGCCGGATGCCGTGCCCCGGTACTGCGACGCCGAGACCGTGGCGATGCCGGTGTTTATGACGGTGAGGTTCAGGGCATGGCGAGCGAACGTGCCGGCATCGTCCTGGATCTGCACCTTCCACGGTACGCCCATGCCCTGGCCGTAGCCGCGGAAGACGTAGCCGACCTTGACTATCACGTGCTTCATGCCGGCGGTGTAGATGAGCTTCGAGATCATCTCGGCCATGAAGCCGTTCATGATCGGGGAGAGGTCGAAGCGGGCGCCGGAGCCCTTGAACGTCACGGAGCTCTTCCCAACCCTTATGTCGCGGCAGGATCCGGAGCCCTCCGAGACCACGTCGAAGGCCCCCTTCGTCCATTCGCAGACCTTGCGGATAGCGTCGAACGCGGCGGTGACCTCGGGAGATGTGGCCACCTCTCCCCCAGCTGCGATCCTTGCGGTTTCGCTCGAGGGATTCGACCCGTCGAGTTTCGCGTAGATCCCGTTCGCCCGAGCCAGGACTATGTCGAAGAGCTTTTCGATGTCGGAGGCGTCCTTCGTGTAGCCTACAAGGATGACGGACACGGGGAGCCTGCCGCCGATGGAGGTCTGCCGGGAATACTGCCGCACCCCGCTTTGCGCGGGCGCATGCGACGGGAGAGCCGTCGCCGCGAAGAGGGCGAGCGCAGCCGCCGTCGTTATGCGGATTCTCGATTTCACATCTCTCTCTCTTCCTCGGCCTTTTTCTGTTTGAGGTCGGCGGGTCCCATGTCGCGTGCGATCGGACGGGACGGTTCTCCTGTGCCCTCAGCTTCTGCGGATGCGGCCGGCTGCGCGCCTGCGACGCCAAGCCCCTCCGAGGCGAAGAGCTGACCCTCGCTGTCCACGAGCACGCCCTTGACCTCGGGGTGCGCCTCTATGAAGCGCATGCCGATGCGGGGCCCTAGCGTCCAGGCCGCGAGCGAGTAGGCGGCCGCGGTGGTGGCATCGGCGGCCATGACGGTGACGGACTTCATCTTCTTCGCCTCCACCGGCTTCTTGTTCTTGGGATCCACGAGTCCGCTGCCGAGCCCTTCGGCGGTGACCGTGGAGGCGGCCACGTTCGTAACGTTGTAGTCGAAGGCCCTGTGGGCGAACTTCGAAGCCTCCTGTGTTCCTGCGGCTTCGCTGTTGGCGCCGAAGCCCACCTGGAGCTTCCATGGAGTGAAGATATCGCGACCTGCTATCCTGCAGACTGGGCCGACTCCGACCCTGGCGTTGGTGAAGCCCTGTGATTCGAGCGACTCCATCGCGAGATCGGCCGCGAAGCCCAGCGAAACGGGGCGGAGGTCGAGCTTCATATCGTCGGAGCGGAACGTCGCCGTGCGCGAGTCGGCGTTCAGCCGGATCCGGCGCCAGTCGCGCTGCGTGAAGCGGCCCTTCGGGGAGGGGGCGGCGGGGTCGTACCAGCCTCCGGTTACGGCAGCTATGTCGATTGCCTTGGAGAGCAGCGCGAAGGCGTCCGGGGAGAGCTCGATCGGCTTCCCAGCGGGGAGCGCGTTGAGCTGGTCCTGTGCGTTGCCCTCCGCGAGCACCCCGCGGTAGAACGCCTCCGCGCGGTTTGCGGCGGCGGATATCGCCGCGCGCGCGCGGGCCTCGTCGGACGAGGACGCGGCTATCGTGATTTCGACGGGGGTGCCGTCGAACAGCCGGGTCTGCATCTCGAACTGCCTGAGCCCCCCCTGCGACGACTCCGGCGACGGGTTTTTGGCGTCGGTGAGGGCCGGGAAGGCGACCGCCGGTATCAAAAGCAGCGCAGCGGCAGCCGAGAGCAGGATCGATTTTCTGGTCATGGCTTTCTCTCCTCTTTCAGGTATCGGCCGGTGTGCGAAGCGGGGTTCAGGGCTATCTCCTCCGGGGTACCCTCGGCCACGATCATGCCCCCCAGATCCCCGCCCTCGGGCCCAAGATCTATACAATAGTCGGCGAACTTTATCACGTCCAAATTGTGCTCTATGACTACGACCGTGTTCCCGCCTTCGACGAGCCTGTCCAGAACGTCCAGGAGCTTCTGGGTGTCGTCGAAATGCAGGCCGGTCGTCGGTTCGTCGAGGATGTAGAGGGTGCGGCGCCCCGGGCCGTCCTCCCCCGCGCCGTAGGGCCTGCGGGCGAGCTCGCGCGAGAGCTTTATGCGCTGGGCCTCGCCGCCGGAGAGCGTCGTCGCGGACTGACCCAGCTCTATGTAGCCAAGCCCCACGTCGAGCAGCGTCTCGAGTTTGTGGCGCACGGACGGAACGTTCCCGAAGAAGCGGTGCGCCTCGGCGACGGTCATCCTGAGGACATCCGCTATGGAGGCCCCCTTGTAGAGGATCTCGAGCGTCTCGCGGTTGAAGCGTCTGCCGTTGCAGACCTCGCATTCCACGTAAACGTCCGGGAGAAAATGCATCTCTATCCTTATTATGCCGTCTCCCTCGCAGGCCTCGCAGCGTCCTCCCTTCACGTTGAATGAGAAGCGGCCGGGCCTGTAGCCGCGGGCCCGCGATTCGGGAAGCTCCGCGAAGAGGTCTCGGATGTGCGTGAAGACGCCGGTGTAGGTGGCCGGATTCGATCGCGGCGTCCTGCCTATGGGGGTCTGGTCGATGCTTATGACCTTGGATACCATCTCCCATCCCGTGAGATTTTTCATCGCCCCGGCAGGCACCTTGGACCTATATATGCGCTGCATGAGGCCGGCGAGCAGTGTGTCGTTCACGAGGGTGGATTTCCCGGAGCCGGATACCCCGGTGACGCACGAGAAGAGGCCCAGGGGGAACTTCGCGTCTATCCCCTTCAGGTTGTGTTCGGTCGCATTCTCCACCGCTATCCATCCAGAGGAGGGGCTTCGTCTCTTTCCGGGGGACTCTATTCTCCTTCGCCCGGCAAGGTAGTCGCCGGTGAGAGAGGAGGGGGTCTTCATGATCTCGTCCGGGGTTCCCTGAGCTATTATCCTGCCGCCGCGAGCGCCCGCGCCGGGGCCGAGGTCGACGATGTGGTCGGCCGCGAGCATCGTGTCGCGGTCGTGCTCCACCACCAGCACGGTGTTCCCCAGGTCGCGCAGCTTCTTGAGCGTCGCCAGAAGCCTGTGGTTGTCGCGCTGGTGGAGGCCGATGGAGGGTTCGTCGAGAACGTAGAGCACGCCGGTCAGAGCGGATCCGATCTGCGTTGCGAGCCTTATTCTCTGGTCCTCGCCGCCGGCGAGGGTCGCGCTGGCGCGGTCGAGCGTCAGGTAGCCCAGCCCGACGTCCGCGAGAAACGACAGCCTCTCTGATATCTCCTTGAGTATCCTCTCGGCGATGGAGCGCTCCTTCCTCGTGAGCTCCAGAGCAAGGAGGAATTTCGCGCATTCCTCTACAGAAAGGGAGGCCAGCTCGGATATGGACCTGCCGCCGACCTTTACGGCCAGCGCCTCCTTTTTGAGGCGGGCGCCGAGGCAATCCGGGCAGGGGCGCATGTTCACGTAGCGCTCTATGTCTTCTGAGACCGCGGCGGATGTCGTATCCCTGAGGCGGCGCTCGAGCCACGGGATCACGCCCTCGAACGGCTGCGAGTAGACGTGTCTGCGGTGGCCGCTGCCGTCGTACGAGAAGCGTATGCGTTCTCCGCCGGAGCCGTAAAAAAGCACCTCCCGGACGTTCTCGGGCAGCTCCTCGAAGGGGGTGTATATGTCGAAGCCGTAGTGTTTCGCCAGCGCCTGATAGGTGTCTATTATCGCCGTGGGGTTCTTGGATTTCCAGGGGAGGATGGCGCCTTCCCGGAGCGATACGGCGCGGTTAGGAACGATGAGATCCGGGTCGAAGTAGCGCCTGACCCCCAGCCCGTCGCAGCCCTCGCAGGCCCCGCGCGGGCTGTTGAACGAGAAGAGCTGCGGGGTTATCTCGGGCAGGCTTATCCTGCAGGAAGGGCAGGCGTTCTTTTCGGAGAGCAGCAATTCAGACTCGAGATTCGGGCGTCGGGGTTTGTTTCTGCCCCTTGTCTCGCGGCCCGCGTCCGGCGTTTGGTCGACGAGGATCTTTACGATTCCGTCGCCGTGGCGGAGCGCGGTCTCGAGGGAGTCGGCCAGCCGCGTGCGCGACTTCTCCTTCACCTCCAGCATGTCGACGACCAGATCTATGTCGTGCTTTTTCCTTTTGTCGAGTCCGGGAGGGGATGAGAGCTCTACGCTCTCTCCGTCTATGCGCGCGCGCACGAAGCCGGCCTTGGCGAGCTTTGCGAGCTCCTTCGCGAACTCGCCCTTCCTTCCGGAGGCTATCGGGGCAAGCACCGAGATGCGCTTCCCGGCGGGGAGGTCGAGTATCCTGTCGACCATCTGCGAGACCGTCTGCCCCCGTATGGGTTTTCCGCAGGAGGGGCAGTGAGCCCTGCCGGCCCGCGCATAGAGCAGGCGCATGTAGTCGTATATCTCGGTCGAGGTGCCGACCGTGGATCGCGGGTTGCGCGACGCGGTTCGCTGTTCGATGGAGATCGCGGGCGAGAGGCCCTCGATCGAATCGACGTCGGGCTTGTCCATCTGCCCCAGGAACTGGCGTGCGTAGGCGGAGAGCGATTCCACGTAGCGGCGCTGCCCCTCGGCGTAGATCGTGTCGAAGGCGAGGGAGGACTTGCCCGAACCGGACAGCCCGGTCACGACGACGAGTTTCCCCTTGGGGATCGTTACGTCGATGTCCTTGAGGTTGTGAGTCCTCGCGCCGCGGATGACGATGGAGTCGTGGGGCATGGTTTCAGGGCTGCGGGATCAGAGGCCGACCCGTCGCCTTCCCTCCGCCAGCATCTCCTCGACCTGCGAAGAGGAGGGAGCCTCGGCGTAGATCCTTATGAGAGGCTCGGTTCCCGAGGCGCGGAAGAGGAGCCAGCTGTCGTCGTCGAAGAGGAAGTGGTGGCCGTCCATCGTCTCGTGCCGTACCGCCTTGCGCCCGCCTATCTCCCGTATGTCCAGGGATCGCATCTCATTTCTCACGCGCTCGATCTCGTCGGCTGAGAGGTGGTTGTCCATGCGCCTGTAGCTCGTGGGGCCGAATTCCTTCTGTAGGTCCGATACGAGCTGACCCAGGGTCTTTCCGGTTCTGGCCATGAGTTCGAGAATCATCAGGTCGGAGAATGCCCCGTCGCGTTCCGGTATGTGGCGCGGGAAGCCGAAGCCGCCGCTCTCCTCGCCGCCCACCATGACGCCTTCCTCCTTCATCGCGGGACTTATGTACTTGAAGCCAACCGGAGTCGTGTCGACCGGCAGTCCGTATTTTTTCCCCAGGCGGTCTATCATAACGGTGGTGGATATCGACTTGATGATCTTGCCGGTCCAGCCCTTGTTTTCCACCGCGTGTCTGATGAGGAGCGAGAAGAGCTCGTGCGTCGTTACGAAGTTGCCGTTCTCGTCGCACGCGCCGGCCCGGTCGGCGTCGCCGTCCATCAGCAGGCCGCAGGAGTAGTTTCCCTCCTTGACGCGCGCGAGAAGCTCGTTCGCGTTCGGCGGTATCGGCTCTGGGTTCAAGCCGCCGAAGTCGGGGTCGGCCGCGTTGTGGATCTCGGTGACCATATCGCCCAAAAGCTTCGGGAAGTAGCCGCAGCCGGAACCGAACAGGGGGTCTATCATAACCCTGAAGCCGCTCTTCTTTATGAGGTCGATGTCGACGAACCTCGAGAAGCTCTTCATGTAGTCGCCGTACGGGTCGACGCTGCTCAGGTTGCGGTTTCCCTTGAGGGCAGCGCTTCTTGGGATGGCGCCTTCGCGGTCGTTCGCTTTTATGCGTTCCTCGATGGGAGAGCAGTACTCGCCCGAGGCAGCTCCGCCGTAGCTCTCCTTGAATTTTATGCCGTTCCACCTGGGGGGGTTGTGGCTGGCGGTGATCATAACGCCCGCGGCGCAGCCGGTCTCCTTCACGACCCAGGATACGGCGGGTGTGGGGCAGAAGCCCGAGAAGAGCAGAACCGGAATGCCGTTGCCCAGCAGCGTGGATGCCACCGTCTCGGCCGCCTCTGGGCTGGCCCTGCGCCTGTCGTAGCCTATGGCGACCGGCCTGCCGGCCTCGGGGAGTTTTGGATAGAGGTCGGCGAAAGCCTGGGCGACCTTCGCTATGTTCTCCGGAACGAAGTCCTCTCCGGTGACCGCGCGCCATCCGTCGGTTCCGAACTTGATCTGTGCCATAGCCTTTTCCTCCGTGCGCAGTGTGTTTCAGATCTGCCAGCCGACCAGCTTTCTGGTGAGGCTTATTGCGGCGGTCATTCCCGACTCGTCGGCTGTGCCCAGCCAGGCGAGGTCTTCGGCGGTCCCGTGGGAAGGCGATGTCCTGATGTAGGGGAGGCCCAGGGTGACGTTCACGCTGCCGCTCTGGAAGAGGAGCTTGACCGGCAGGATTCCCTGGTCGTGGTACATAGCTATTACGGCATCGTAGTCGAAGTCGGAGAGCTTGCGGAAGAGGCTGTCCGCCGGGAGGGGGCCGATGCAGTTTATTCCCTCCTTCAGCGCGCGCGCGATCGCGGGGGCTATGGCGCTCTTCTCCTCGTCGCCGAGCGAGCCACCCTCGCCCGCGTGCGGGTTGAGGGCCATCACCGCGATGCGGGCGTCCGGGCACGCGAAGTGGGTTTCGAGCGCAAGCGCGGTCTGCCTTATGGAGGTAAGGACTTTCTCGGTTGTGACGGAGGAAGGCACGTCCCTTATGGCCTTGTGCATGGTCACGAGCGAGACGCACAGCTGCTTTGGCAGGGCGACGCCTGTTCCGGGGGCGATGTAGTCCGGCGACGCGAACATCATGACCGCGTCTTTCACGCCGGCCGCGTCCGCCAGGTACTCCGTGTGTCCGAAGAAATTCGGCACCGCGGAGCGCATTCGCATCTTGTTGACCGGTGCCGTTACGATGGCGGCGATCCTGCCGGATTCGGCGTCCGCGACTGCTGCGTCTATCGCGGATATCGCGAGGCGGGCGGCCTCGGCATCGTCGACCTTCTGAATCGGAGGCGACGTGCTCGACGTGGTGACGACCCGCCTGGCGTCGAACGCCGTCGAGCAGAGCTCAGCAGCGGCGGACAGCGCCGCATGGTCGCCGTAGATCAGAAGCTGGGAACGCTCCTCTTCGGACATGGAGCGCCAAGCCTTGGCTACTATCTCCGGGCCTATCCCCTTCGGGTCGCCCATGGTTATGCCGATGGCTTTCTTCATCTCACCTTATCTCGATGAACGCCTTGGACCGCTCCCTCTGAAGATAGCTGCGGAGGGTTTCGTCTATCTTCTGCTCGTAGAGCGCCTCGTATATCCGGTCGCGCATCTTCTCGAAGTCGTCCGGTGCGATCTCCGGGAGCGACACGAGCTTCACGACGACGAGGGAGTTTCCGATTATAGCAGGGTTGCTCACTTCGCCGGGCTTCAGGCTGCGGACTATCTCTGCCACCTCGGGCTGAAGCTCCTTTATCTCCACCATGCCCAGGTCGCCGCCCTGCACCGGGTAGGGGCCCTTCGAGTACCCTTTCACGAGGGAATCGAAGGAGGCGCCCCTCCTCGCCTTCTTGACGATCTCCATGGCCAGGCCGCCGGCGGCCTTCGCGTCCGTCTCGGTGGCGATGTCGTCGAACGGCATAACGATCTGCGCGATGTGCGCGCTGGAGCCCCCCCTGAAGTTCTGTTGGTTCTTCTGGTAGTAGTCGCGCAGGTCCTGGTCGCTTATCTTCACCTGAGGCCCTATGACCTGGTTCGTGAACTTCACCCGCCGTATCTCGTTCTCGATGTCCTTTTTATACTGCTCGTATGAGATACCCTTGGATGCGAGCTCCGCCCTCAGCTGGTCGAGGGTCATGCGGTTCTGGTGGAGGACGTTGGCTATGGCGCGAGCGACGTCGTCGTCTGTGACCTCGACTTTCGCCTTCGACATGATCTGGTTGAAGAGCATGGCGTCGATGAGGTTGTCCAGGACCTCCTGCCGCGTCTTGACGTCCTTGCCCGGGGCGCGCGACAGCGAGGAGACGGCGCTCGTCAGGTCGTACTCGGTGATCACCTCGTTGTTCACGACCGCCGCGATCCTGTCGATCACATCGGTGCGGGCTTCGTTAGATCTGGCCTCCGCGCGAGACGGCCTCGGGGACATTATCCAAGCCAAAAGGGCAAGGAACAGCGCAAGCGCGAACACCCAGCCGCTTATCCTCCTCCGTCCCGGCTTCGTTTCCACCGAGCGGTCGCCCCTGAGCAGGGTCGGCAAAAAACATGCATCAGCTCCTCTTTTCAAGCGACACTCCTTTCAGGGCCTCCTCGTTCACGACGACCTTGTGGCGCTTCTCAACGTCTGAGATCCATTTCTCGAAGCTGCCGGCGCTGGCCTCCTCGCGAAGGCGACGCCTTATACCCGCCGCCGCCTCTTCGAAGGTTATGGTGCGGGCGGGGCGTTTCTCCAGCAGCTGGAAGATCTGGTAGCCGTAGTCCGTCGGCGTTACCTCGCTCACCTCTCCTATTTTGAGCTGTCCGCACACCTCCGCGAATACGGAGGGGTATGACCTGGCGTCGAAAAAGCCCAGGTCTCCGCCCTTCTTGGAGTCCGGGGAGAGCGAGTGTTTCTTTGCGAGGTCGGCGAAGTCCTCGCCGTCCTTTATCTCGGCGAGGATCTTGTCGGCGAGTTCGCGGGAATCGACGATTATCTGGCGTGCCCTGAACTGCGCCGGCTGCGCGAAGTCCCGGATGTTGGCTTCGTAGTGGGCGCGCACCTTTTCCTCGGAGATTGGTACTTTGTCGATCACCTCCTGTGCGATGAGCTTGCCGATCACGTGGCGCCTGTCCTGTGCCCTGCGCCATGCCTCGGGGTCGACCCCGTGTTCGGAGATGGCTATATTGCCGCCCCTCGAGCTGATTGAGTTGGCGGTCAGCGCGTCGAGCTTTTTTCGCTCCTGTTTTGAGATGCTGACGCCGACGCGCCTGGCCTCCGCGATGAGCATCTTCTCCTGGGCCAGCTTGTCGAGCACCTGTCTCCTGAATACGGCGAAATTCTGTTCCTGCGTGAGCAGCGCGGAGTCGAACTTCCCAATCTCCATTTTCATCGTCTCCCTGAGCTCCGAGGCGGTGATGTCCTCGCCGTCAACCGTGGCGACGACGGGCTCGTTTATGCGGGAGCAGGAGGATGCGGCGACAAACGCCAAGACTGCAACTATGATGCCGGCTCTTCTTTTCATCTGGTCCTGTCTTCTCCGTGTTCGGCGGGTCCGTTTTGCGGCTCATGGTGATTCGCCCCGGAAAGGGGGAATTAAAAGCCGGGCCCGGTCAGGCCCTGGATGGACCGTCGGTTTTTTGTCCTTCGTTTCCGGGGCCTTCGCTAACATAGGCAAGTAGCGCGCTCAAGGACTTTCTGAGCGACGAAAGCGCGGCCTCTTCCTCGTCGCCCGCGCAGGCAGCTATGAGCAGGCGGTCGGGCGGAACCAGCCTGTATCTGCCCAGTTCCCTCTCCGCCATGGCAAGCACGTGCGCGGGCTCGAGCGGCGTGGAGTTGTCGAGCCTGCAGCCGAAGGTCGTGCCGTCGAAGGTTATCTGGCGCATCCTCAGTTTTCTCGCGAGTATCTTTATCTCCATCACCTTGAGGAGGTCGCGCGCCTCCCTCGGCAGCTCCCCGAATCGGTCGCAGAGCTCGGCGCCAACCTCCTCTATCTCCTCCGGGCTCTCTCGGTTGGCCAGCCTCCTGTAGAGGTCGATTCGCGTGCCCTGGTCCGGCACGTATTCCTCGGGCAGATAGGCGGCGACCTTCAGGGACAGTTCGGGGTCCACCTCGTCCTCGACCCTCTTGCCGCGGAGTTTCCGCACCGCGCGGTCGAGGAGCTTCGCGTAGAGCTCGTAGCCGATGGCGGCTATGTGCCCCGACTGCGCAGCCCCCAGTATGTTGCCGGCGCCCCGGAACTCTAGGTCGTGCATGGCTATCTGGAACCCGCTGCCCAGCTCGGTGAAGCGCTTGAGCACGGTGAGCCTCTTCTTTGCTATCGCCGACATCTCCCCGTCCTCCGGCGTGAGCAGGTAGGCGTAAGCCCTCAGGTTCGAACGGCCGACGCGGCCCCGAAGCTGGTAGAGTTGCGCGAGCCCCATCCGGTCGGCGCGGTGTATTATGATCGTGTTCGCGTTCGGTATGTCTAGGCCGGATTCTATTATGGTGGTGCACAGGAGCACGTCGGCCCGCCTCTCGAGGAAATCGATCATAACCTTTTCGAGGTCGCCCTCGGCCATCTGGCCGTGGCCCACGACCGTGCGGGCCTCCGGCACGAGCTTTTTCAGCCTCTCGTGCATGGACCTTATCGTCTCCACGCGGTTGTGAACGAAGAAGACCTGGCCTCCTCGCGCGATCTCGCGCATGATCGCCTGGCGCACTATGCCTTCGTCGAACGGCGTGACGTGTGTCGTGACGGAGAGCCGGTCGGCCGGAGGCGTGTTGATGATGCTTATGTCGCGTATACCCGAGAGGGAGAAGTTCAGCGTGCGCGGGATTGGTGTGGCGGTGAGGGTTATCACGTCCACCGATGACTTCATCTTCTTGATGCGCTCCTTGTGGCGTACCCCGAAGCGGTGTTCCTCGTCGACTATCAGAAGCCCCAGGTCGCGGAAGCGCACCGATTTCTGCAGGAGCGCGTGCGTGCCTATCACGATGTCCACCTTTCCGTCGGTGAGTTCCGCCAGGACGTCCTTTCGCTCCTTCGTGCAAAGAAACCGCGAAAGCATACGGACAGATGCCGCAGTCTCGTTGAAGCGGCGCTTGAAGGTCTCGTGATGCTGGAGAGCGAGCACCGTTGTCGGGACCAAAACCGCGACCTGCTTCCCGGACATCGCTGCGCGGAACGCGGCGCGCATCGCCACCTCGGTCTTGCCGTACCCCACGTCCCCGCAGATGAGGCGATCCATCGGCCTTTCGACGGACATGTCGCGCATCACGTCGTCGATCGCGCGCTCCTGGTCGGGGGTTTCGTCGTAGGGAAAGGCGGCGCAGAACTCCTCGTAAGGAGCTCCGCCTTCCGGGAATGGGTGGCCGGGGAAGAGTTCCCTCCTGGCATAGATGTCGATGAGCTCGCCGGCCAGAAGCCTTATGGAGGCGTCGACTTTTTTCTGCACCTGCGACCAGCGGGTTCCCCCCAGCCTGTCCAGCATCGGCGCGGAATCCCCGGAGCCGATGTATCTGCCGACGAGGTTCAGGCGGTATACGGGCAGGTAGAGCTTGTCACCGCCGAGGTACTCGAGCAGGAGGAAGTCGGAGCGCTTGCCGTCTATCTCAAGGTGGACGAGCCCGACGTACCTGCCGATGCCGTGCTGTTCGTGCACTACCGCGTCTCCCTCCGCGATCTCCGTGAACGAAGTGAACGGGTCGATCGGACGAGATGTGATCCTGCGCCTTGCGACCTTCGCTCCGAATATCTCCTCGTCGGTCACCACCGCGAGGCGGTCGGCGGGGAGGCGAAAGCCGGCCGCGAGGCGCCCTCTCTTCAGCCATGTGGTGGAGCGGCTCATCTCGAAGACGGATGCGAAAGGCGCATCCAGGGTCGAGAGCTCGATTCCGTGCCACCTGAAAAGGTCGCGGAGCCTGGCGGCCTGCTGTTCGGTGTGGCAGGTCAAAACGACGCGCGTGCCGGAGTCGCGCCATTCGCCTATCCTCCTGGCGAGAGGCAGTAGCATGTCCTCGCTCGCCTTGTGGCCGGCCACGAGGGGGCGGATGTCGGCGTTTGTCTCCCCCCCTGCGCACAGGGCCGAGCCGGGTGAGCTCTCCTCGCCAACTATCAGCGCGTCGAGGCGAGCGCCTTTGAAATCCGATATGCGCTTTGCGAGCTCCTCCGGGGGAAGGGCTATCTCGGCGGGTTCAACGATGCGCTCAGGCGAGGAGGTGTCCCTCCTGAGTTCGCAGAGCTCGCGCCATCGCTCGGATGCGGCCGATTCGGAGTCCGACGCGTCGTGCACGATCACGAGCGCGTTGCCGGGCAGGAAGTCGAAGATGCTGGCCGCGCTTTCGTGAAAGAAAGAGAGCATCGTATCGATCCCGGCGAAGGCGATTCCCTCGCGAATTGCCTCCGTCGTCGCGCGCCGTTCGCGGGCGGGGAGGTTCATCTCCTCGGCCCGCCTGCGGATGTTGGCCGCCGCCATCCTTCGCGATCCCTCGTCGAACGGTATCTCCCGAACGGGTATGATCCTTAACTCCCTGAGCTCTTCCCTAGAGCGCTGCGAAGCCGGGTCGAACAGGCGCATCGATGAGACGAGGTCTCCGTCGAGCTCGATCCTGACAGGCCCGTGGAGGGTTGGCGGCCACAGGTCTATTATTCCTCCCCGCCTGGCGAACGCGCCCTCGTCCTCGACAAGCCCCACATCCTCGTAGCCGTAGCAGGAGAGGTATTCGGTGAGCTCCGAGGGATCCACCTCCTCCTTCAGCCTTATCGTGCGCGAGCCGTCCGCGATGAATTTGGCGGGCGGAGTTCTGCGCATGGCCGCGCATACGGGGGCTATCGTGATCGCCGGATCTCCCCCCGCGAGCCGGTGCAGCGCGCGCATGCGCATCGCCGCGGATTCCGAATCCGGGGAGAGGCGGGAATAGGGAGGGGACGAGGGTTCGGGGAAGAGCTGCAGGCGCGAAAGCCCTTCTGGATCGAAGAAGAGCTCGCAGCCGTCCATCATCTCCTGCGCCTTCTCCTGCGAAGGGGTTAGAACGAGGATCGCGCGGCTTTGGTCGACGGAGGCGAGCCTGGACAGGAGAAGTGAGCCGGAGCTTCCGCAGAGGCCCGAGACGGAAACGGATCCTTCGGAGGATTCGATCAAATTTACGATCTCTGCGAGGCTTGCGGGCATGGTGCGCGGTTTT
>Ga0116164_10002228_pt1 | contig 14022 bp, 10 predicted proteins | sample AD_UKC109_MetaG_FD_89888 | JGI IMG/M metagenome (GOLD analysis project Ga0116164, IMG submission 89888) | Active sludge microbial communities of municipal wastewater-treating anaerobic digesters from Hong Kong - AD_UKC109_MetaG | ecosystem: Engineered > Bioreactor > Anaerobic > Digestate... | reverse complement strand
GGCCTCGTCCAGGGCCAGCAGCCGGCGGGTGCGGATGACCACCTCGCCCGCACCGTTGCGCTCGATGCGCTCGGCCGGCCGGGTCGAGAGGTCCTGGGTGTCGATGACGTGCTCGATCGCCTCGACGGTGGCGACGGCTTCGGTGGTGTTGAACTTGATGGTGTAGGGCTTGCCGATCTCGAGCGGCTTGCGGCCGAGCCAGAAGATCCGTGCCCTGAAGACGCTGCTCTCCATCGGCGGGTTCTCGAGGTGGCTCATCACGTCGCCGCGCTCGACGAAGATCTGCTCGGTCAGGGTGACGCCGATGCTCTGGCCGGCCCGCGCACCCTGCGGGGCGTCGCCGGCGTTCCAGCTCTCGATGCTCCGGATCGTGGCGGTCTTGTTCGACGGCGAGAAGATCACCTCGTCGCCGACCTCAAGGCTGCCGCTCTCGATCCGCCCGGCGATGATCCGCCGCTGGTCGAACTTGTAGACGTCCTGCACCGGCATGCGCAGCGGCCGCAGGGCCGGCCGTGCCGCCGGGGTGAAGCCGTCGAGGGCCTGGACGACGCCCGGTCCCTGATACCAGGGCATGTGCGGGCTGTGGCGGACGATGTTGTCGCCCTCGCGGGCGGAGATCGGGATGAAGCAGGTGGGCTCGACCCCGAGGCTCGCGAGATAGGCGCGATATTCCTCGGCGACGGTGCCGAACCGCTCGGCCGAATAGCCCACCAGATCCATCTTGTTGACCAGCACCGCCACCTGCCCGACGCCGAGCAGCGAGAGCAGATAGCCGTGCCGCCTGGATTGCTCCTGCACCCCCTCGGCGGCGTCGATCAGGAGCAGGGCCGCTTCCGAGGAGGCGGCACCGGTGACCATGTTCTTCAGGAACTCCTTGTGCCCGGGCGCGTCGATGATGATGTAGGGGCGCTTTTCGGTCTTGAAGAAGATCTGCGTGGTGTCGATGGTGATGCCCTGGTCGCGCTCGGCCTGGATGGCGTCCATCAGGAAGGCCCATTCGAACGGCATGCCGCGCCGTTCGGACATCGCCTTGATCGCCTCGAGCTTGCCGTCGGGCAGCGAGCCCGTGTCGTGGATCAGCCGGCCGACCAGGGTCGACTTGCCGTGGTCGACATGGCCGACGATGACGATCTTCATGGTGTGGGTTTCACGTTGCATCGGCGGGCTCGATCAGACGGTGAAAAGAGAAGGGGCGGCGCGACGAGGGCGGGGTGCTCGCAGGCCGTGTCGGGTGCCGGCGTGCACGAGAGACCGGCGCCCGGGGAGACCCGAAGCCCGGAGATCCCGGGCATCGTTCCACTCGGACGGGCGCATGCCCGGGATGGCGGTCTCGTCGTCCTCGCCGGGTGGTCCGGCGGTTTCGGCGGACCGGGCGAGGCTCCCCGAGACGCGGTTTCGTTCCGTGCGGGCCGATCGGTCGGTCGAAGGGGCGGCGGCGGGTGTTCCGGGCATCACAGGTAGCCCGAAGCGCGCAGGCGCTCGAAGGCGTCCTCGGCCTCGTGGTCCATCGCCCGGCCCGAGCGTTCGGCGACTTTGGTGGTCTCGAGCTCCTCGATGATGGCATCGAGCGTCGAGGCGTCGCTCGCGATCGGGTTGGTGATGTCCATGTCGCCGAGCGAGCGGTAGCGCTTGCCGTTCCTGGAAAAATAGAGATCGATCAGGGGGATGCCCTCGCGCTTGGTGTAGCGCCAGATGTCGACCTCGGTCCAGTGCAGCAGCGGATGGACGCGGACGTGGGTGCCGGGCGGAAAGCTGGTCATGTACTGGCCCCAGAATTCCGGCGGCTGGTCCTTGAGATCCCAGCTGTTGTCGGCCGTGCGCGGGCTGAAATAGCGTTCCTTGGCACGGATCGCCTCCTCGTCCCGGCGAATGCCGGCGATCAGGCCGTTGAAGCCGTGCTTGGCGACCGCATCGCGCAGGCCCAGCGTCTTCCTCGCGGCCGAGCGGGCGGCCTTGGGCAGGGTCGGGTCGGTCGCTTCCAGAGGCGGGCAGAGCTCGCGGATGAAGTTGAGGTTCCATTCCTTCGCGTAACGGTCGCGAAAGGCGTACATCTCGGGGAACTTCTTTTCGGTGTCGACGTGCATGACCGGAAACGGCACGTGGCCGAAGAACGCCTTGCGCGCCAGCCAGAGGACGACGTTGCTGTCCTTGCCCAGCGACCAGAGGATCGCCAGTTTGTCGAGCTTGGCGAAAGCCTCGCGCAGGATGTAGACGCTTTCGGCTTCGAGCTCGTCGAGATGATTCATGACCTCATCGCCTCGGGGAATGGAACGACACTTGATGGATCTCGGGCCGAAGACACGAAGAAGGATGCGAGCGACGCCGGTGACCGGGTCCGGGGGCCCCGATCGTCCTCGCCTTCGTTCGTCGCGGCACGCGTCCGCAGGTGGTCGAAGATAGGGCCGGAGGGCTTAAGATCCCCTTAAGACCACCGGCCGATTTCGCCGGCCCGCCATACGCGCAGGCGCCTATAGCATCCTCATGCTGCAGATGCGAGATGCCGGTTGCGACAGCCCGGCCGAAAAGGAAGGGCGGAGTCCGGGCGAAAAGCGGGGGCGGCGCCCGGCCGGGTGCCGGGGCGAGAGGTTCACGATATGACGGGAGCCGGGGAGCGGGGTGCGGCGTCGTTCGGGTCGGCCGCGGCCGCGAGCAGGCAGAGATCGATTTCGCTTCGCGCCAGCATCCAGCCCTGCACAAGGACGATGCGGCCTTCACCGAAGTCGCGGCGGACGGCATCCCGCAGGCTCCGGCGGAGGGTCTCCCGTGCGGCGTGCGGATCGTCGCCGGCATCGGCTTCGAGGCGGAGCGCCCGGCCGATCGAAGGGTGGCGGGCCGAAAGGGCGTCCGTGACGGCCGCCGGGTCGATTTCTCCACCCTCGAGTCCGGCGCCATCGATCACGACCCTTCGGATCAGGGCCCGGCGCCCGATCGCGGCGGCATCGCCGGGCCGGCGCAGGATCTCGACCAGGCGACGCCAGTCCGGTCGCACGGTCCGTTGCGGTCCCTCGCTCACCGCCGCCGCACGCGCCCATGCACCGGTGAGGTGCGCCGGGATCGCCAGAGCCAGACAACCGGCCGTCATGTGGCCGAAAGTGCGCCTGTTCGTGCCGGACATCGGATCGCCCCGTCTTCCAGAGAAAGAGGCGATGATGACCGGACGGGGTTAACCCGAGGTTGATTCGTGTAGGTGTTTGCGCTTCATGATACCGTTTTCTTCGCATGGACGGCCCGGCCGTCCATGCACCACCCGTCCATGTGGAGTCGACCGTTCGTGACGAGGCCGATGATTTCGAACGTGCGGTGTCGGTGATCCCGGATCGATCCCTGGCCGTCCCGTTCGGTTCCGACCTCTGGCTCGACGGGATCCTGGGCCTGCTGATCGGGCTCTGCGTCGGCAGCCTGATCGCCAATTATGCCCGTTCATGGCCGGACCTGCGGAGATTTCTCGCGGGCCGGTCGCGCTGCGGCGGCTGTGGTCGCAGGCTCGGGGTGCCCGATCTCGTGCCGGTGGCGAGCTGGCTCGTGCTGCGTGGCCGCTGCCGTCGCTGCGGCGTCGCGGTGCCCGCTTATTATACGCGGGTCGAGCTGACGGCCGGCGGCGTCGGCCTTCTGGCGGCGATCCTGCTGCCGTCGGCGGCGGGCTGGTGTGCCGCCCTGGTCGGCTGGACGCTGCTGGCGATGGTGCTGGTCGACCTCGATCATCTCGTGCTGCCGGACGCGCTGACCTTGCCGCTGCTCGCCGCCGGCCTCGCGGTGGCGGTTCTGGGCACGCTCGATGCCGCATGGCCGGGGCCCGGACCGGCCCCGGCCGCCGCCGGTGTGGTGTTGGGTGGCGGCGGTCTGTGGGCGGTGCGGACCCTCTATCGGCGCTGGCGGGGCCGCGAGGGGCTGGGGCTGGGCGACGTCAAGCTGTTCGCCGCCGCCGGTGGCTGGTGCGGTGCGGAGGCGCTGCCCTGGGTGCTGCTCGCCGCCGCGTCGGGCGGGCTTCTGTTCGCCTTCGCCCATGGGCTGGACTGGCGCTCGACCAGGCCGCTGCCGTTCGGCCCGGCCCTCGCCGCGGCTTTCTGGGTGGTCATGCTGATCGGCTGGCACGGCGCCCGGCCCGGATGACGCGTCCCGGTCGATCGGGGCTTGGTCGATCGGGGTTCGGCGGGTCCACGTTCCGGCCGGCAGAACCGGGTGCGATCAGGGGATGCGACGGATGGGCAGGCGCGGCCGCCCGGTCCCGTCCGGCCGTCCCTCGAACAGGCGGCCGGTGTCGATCTCGAGCGTCTGGTTGGGCGCGATCGTGACGATCTCGCCGGCCGCGCGACCCCGGTTCGGACGCAGGCGGATGAAATCGGGTCCGACGGTCAGGAGGCTCGCGATCTCGTCGGTGAAGAGCCGGTCGTGGCGCCGGCCGTTGAGCCAGATCTCGAACCGTCCGTCGGCGTCGCGCAGCAGGGCCGAGAGATGCAGATAGCGCGGCCATGCGGGAGGCGCCGGCGCCGGGCCCGACGAGGAGGGATCCGCCGTACGTGCCGCGACGAAACGGCGGCTCTCCTCGATCGCCAGGATCTCCTCGGGAAAGAACAGCAGCGACGCGCCCGGCGACGAGGCGTTCTCCAAAGGTGGCCGATCGGGGTGCGAAGACGATGCGAGGATCTCCGGCGCGGATGCCTCGTCGGCCCGGATGGACGCTCCGTTCAACGTCGCGACCAGAATTCCGATGCAGAGCACGGCCGGGAACACGGCCCGGAATGCCGCCCGGCCATCCGCTCGGGTATCGGGCCCGGTTTCGGCCGCACGTGCGATGTGCGTGGCGACCGGTCCCGAGGGAGGGGTGAGGTGGTCCGAGGGGCGGCTGCGGGACGGATTCACGAGCCCGCCTCCCCGGCATCGTCGCTCCAGGGATCGGCGGCCTCGCCCGGCCGGCTCGCCGCATCGGGGTCCGCCGGATCGAGATCGAGCGTGCGCCAGACGAGCGTCGCCCGCGCTTCGACGAGGCCGACCGTGGAACCGGCCTCGAGGGCGAGAAGATCACCGACCTCGAGAGGCTTCTTGCGTGCGATCTCGAGCCGATCGACGGCGACGGTGCCCGGAAGTGCGGTCCGAACGTCGCGCAACAGGCCGCGGACGTCGCCGTCGGTGACGGCCTCGATGGCCAAGGCGATCTCCGTCTCGACGATGCCGACGCTTCGGTCCGCGCCATTGCCCGACATGCCATTGCCCGATGTGGGGCGGCGTTCGGGCAGGAAACGGTAGTCGAAACGCTCGAGGCCGTGGCGCAGGCCCAGTTCCTCCAGCCGTCCGGCGGCGGCCAGCCGATCCTGACGGTCGAACCAGCCGGTGCGCCGCAATCGGCGATAGACCGGTTCCTGCCGTGCGACGATCTCGAGATCGTCCCGGGCCTGGGCGATCTCGTCCTGCAGGATGCCGATCGTGCCCTCGAGGTCGGCGTGCGCCATGACCATCTCGTCGCGCCAGGGCCGCACGATCAGGATCTGGAGCGCGAGCAGCAGCGGCAGGGCGACGAGCAGCGGCAACAGCAGCGGATGCCGACGGCGCAACCGTGCCGTCCCGCCGGACCGGTCGGCGGATTCCTCGATCGGGCTCGGCCGGCCGCCCGTTTCGTGCGGGGCGGCGCCGGGGGAAGTTCCGCTCACCGTCGCCCGGTCACCGGCCGTCCGACCCGGCAGGGTCCCGGGATCGGCCGCCCGCGCCGGCGGGAGAGCCTGCGCCGGCGTGGAGGCCGGGCCGGCTCCGGTGAGGGCGAAGCCGTTCGTCGATCCAGTCACGAGGCGCTCGCTCGAAGGACGATGTCCGCACTCGAGCCCCGTTCGTCGAGCGTCCGCAGCGACGGGCCGCCGATGCCGCCGACCAGCGCCTGCTGCGGCAGCACGTCGACGGCGTGGCGTTCGATGTGGACGTCGTGATCCGGGAACGATCGCGCCAGGGTGCGGGCGAACGCCTCGGTCGCGGCGATCGCTTCGGCCGCTCCCTGCAAGCGCGACAGATCGACGGTCAGGGTGACGTCGAAGGGCCGAAGGGCGCCGCCGTCCGGTGTCGCCGGGCCGCGGTTCGCCGGCCTTCGCTCGTCCTCGCCGACCCGATGCCATTGCAGACGCACGAGGCGCAATTCGGGAGTGAGACTGGCGAGCAGCCGATCGAGCGCCGCTTCGTGGTCGAGCGAAGCGGGTTCCAGACGATCACGGATGGCGACGATGCGGCGGATGGTGGCGAGGTCGGGCGCGCGGACGAGCCGCCGGTCCGCGTCGTGCTGCCGCCCGGTCCCTTCGTCTCCGGTCTCTTGGTCTCCGGGTCTTTCGTCTTCGGATTGGCCGGTCGTCCGGTCTCGCCGGAGCCGGTCCGTCAGCATCGCGGAACGGGTCTGCAGGTCGTCGTGCCGGGCGGTCAGTCGGGCGAGGTCGGTCTCGGCCTCGAAACGGGCCCGGACGTCGAGGGCGGTCAGGGCCAGGACGCCGAGCAAGGCCAGGGCCAGGGCCGTCCGCAGCCCGTGCAGCGCCCGCCAGACGCGCCGCTCGCGGTTCATCCGGGCGGTGGCGAAGGGAAGATGCAGGGGCCGGCCGGCGACCAGGGCGGCGAAGACCGGATCGGCGCAGGCCTCGTCCGCCGGCAGGCCCGGTGACCGGATGCCCAGGGCCGCCAGGGCCGCGACGGGCGTCACCGTGCGCAGAACGACGCCGGCGGCCGGCGGGCCGAGCTCGAGCAGGCCGTCGCCGAGCCGTGCGTCGGCGATGGCCAGGATGCTCAAGGGCGCACCGCGCTGATAGCCCAACCGGGCCAGATAGCCGAGCGTGGAATGGACGTCGCGCTGCAACTGTGCCGCCTGGGCGTGCGGGTCCTGCGGCAGATCCTTGGCCAGCCGGGTGAGGGCGAGCTCGCCCTGGTGCAGGACGATCTGGCGCACGCCGCCGGTCGCTGCCCGGCCGACGATCAGGAGCCAGGGATCCAGGGCCGTCCGACGCCCGGCGTCCCTGCGGACGCCCGCGTCCTTTCCGTCTTCGGCCGCACCATCGGCCGTCGGTCCGCTCGTGCGGCCGGCCTCGACGAGGCGGCGCAGATCGGCCGTTCGGGCCGCCGTCTCCAGCGGCAGCAGGCCCAGGCCTTCGACCGGTCGGTCGAGCGTCGGCAGGGTGCCGCACCAGTGCTCCAGATCGTCGTTCGGCGGCAGGGCGGCGAAGAGATAGGGAAGGCGGCCGTCCGGTTTTTCCGGTGCCGTGCGCGCGGTGCCCGACGGCTCCCGGGCGCGCAGGGGAATGGCGCGGCGGAGCGGGGTCGCCGGAAAGGCGACGTCGAGACGCCGCTCGACGATCCGGCGGCGGTCGAGGGCATTGCCGGCGGGCAGTTCCTCCCGGCGGTAGGTCTGCTCGATGGAATCGACGAGCACGCTCAGATGACAACCGCCGAAGGTCTTTTCGTCCAGGGTGTGCAGACGGGCCATCGCCGCCTGCCTGCCGGCTTCGTCGCGCGGCCAGATCGAGACCTCGACGAGACTCCGGCCGGAAAAGCGTATCAGGCGGTAGCCGTTGTCGCCGATCACCAGGACGGCGCGGCGCCGTGCACGCCGGGTCGACGCTCCGACCGGCCACCCGCGCCGCCATCCGGCCCTCTCTCCGGCCCCCCGTTCCGGCGGGCGCCCCAAGGTCGAAGGACCGTCGCCGGTTCGTGTCGATGCGGGGTTCATGCTCAAAACTCGAGCGCCGCGACGCTGTCGTAGACCGGCCCGAACACGCCCAGCGCGATCCAGCCCATCATCCCGCCCATGATCAGGGTCAAAGCCGGCTCGATCATGCCGACCAGCCGGCCGATGGCCTCGTCGGTGTCGCGATCGAAGTCGGCGGCGACGATCTCCAGCATCCGGTCGAGATCGCCCGAGCTTTCGCCGACGGCGATCAGGCGCACGACCACCGGCGGGAAGACGCCGGCATGGGTCATCGCCTTGGACAGATTTTCGCCGGCGGCGATGCGTTCACCGATCAGATCGACGGATTCCCTGATGCCGCGGTTGCGCACCAGGCGCGAGCAGGCGGCGAGGGCTTCGAGAATGGGGATGCCGGTGCGGTACATGATCGCCAGCATGTGGGCGAAGCGGGCCAGATCGAGCTGCCGCAGGATGGGGCCCAGGGCCGGAACGCGCAGCAGCATCCGGTCGCTGGCGAGCACGAACCCGCTGGAGGCGCGGCGACCGAGGACGAAGACGGCCGCCGCCGCCGCCGGCAGGCCGGCCAGCAGCCACCAGAAATCGACGAAGAAGCCGGAAGTGGCGATCAGGGCCAGCGTGATCGCCGGCAGCTCCTGGCCGTTGTTGGTGAGAAAATCGACCACCTGCGGCACGACGAACAGCATCATGAAGGAGGTGACGGCGACCACCATCAGGCCCATGAAGGCCGGATAGCGCACCGCCTTCTTCACCCTCAGGGTCATCTGGTCGGCCCAGGCGTGATGGCGCTGCAGACGGGCCAGGGCCTCTTCGAGATGACCGGTTTCCTCGCCGGCGTCGATCAGCGCCACGAACACCGGCCCGAAAATGCGCGGATGACGCGCGAAGGCGGCGGAGAGCGGCTTGCCCTCGCCGAGATCCCGGCAGATCTCCGTCAGGGCGTCGCGCAGGCGCGGGACGGCGGCATTGTCGCGGAGCTGACCCAGAGTCTCGCGCAAGGGAATGCCGGCGTGCAGCATCTGCTCGAGCTGCATGCAGAACTGCACCAGGATCCGGTTGGTGACGGCACCGCCCGGACGGAAGAGGGCCCGCTGCCGTTCCTGGTTGCGGCAGTCGACGAGCTCCAGCCCGCTCTCCTGCAGCAGATGATGCAGTTCGCGCTCGTTGCCGGCGGTCAGCCGGCCGCGCACCGCCCGGCCGCGTTCGTTGAGTGCGCGATAGGCGTAAAGGGTCACGACCTCAGAGCCGCCCGCTCATGTCGACGGTGGCGATCAGGCTCTCGATGCTGATCTGGCCCGCCAGCACCCGCTCGATGCCGTCCTCCTGCATCGAGCGGAAACCGCGGGCCCCGGCCAGGGCCTTGATCTCCGACCGGCTGGCGCGGCGGGCGATCAGCTCGTCCAGATCCTCGTCGAACACCAGGATTTCCATGATCGAGACGCGGCCGCGATGGCCGCTTCGACGACAGGCCTCGCAACCCCGTGCGTCGTACACCTCGATCGGCCGCGGTTCGCCATTTGGAGGGCCGTTCGGATCCGGGGCCGGATCGCCGTTCGATACGGGGCGCGCATCGCCGCCCGTGTCGTCCTTTGCACCGAGCAGCCGCCGCTCCTCGTCCGTCGCCGGCCGCGGCTCCTTGCAATGGTCGCAGAGCCGGCGGGCCAGACGCTGACCGATGGCGGCGATGACGTTGCCGGCGACGATGCCGGGCTCGAGGCCCAGATCGAGCAGCCGGGCGATCGCGCCCACCGCGTCGTTGGTGTGCAGCGTCGAGAGCACCCGATGCCCGGTCATGGCGGCGCGCATGGCCATGGTGGCGGTGTCGTGATCGCGAATCTCACCGATCAGGATGACGTCCGGATCCTGGCGAAGAAGGGCGCGGACGCCGCTGGCGAAACCGAGCCCCGAAGCCTCGCGGATCTGCGTCTGGCGGATCAGCGGAAGCTGATATTCGACCGGGTCCTCGAGCGTCATGACGTTCACCGCGGGCGTGCTGACCCGCGCCAGCATCGAATAGAGCGTCGTGGTCTTGCCGCTGCCGGTTGGGCCGGTCGCCAGGATCACCCCCTCGGGCCGCTTGAGGATGCGGTCGACCATGCGCCGATTGTGCCGGGAAAGGCCCAACTGCTCGATCGACAGGTGCCGGGCGGACTGGTCGAGCACGCGCAGGACGATGTTCTCGCCGTGCACCGTCGGCAGCGAGGAGACGCGATAGTCGATCCGCCGGCGGCCCAGCCGCAATTCGAAACGGCCGTCCTGCGCCGCCATCCGGTCGACGATGTTCATGTCGGCCATCAGCTTGATGCGCTGGGCGATGGCCGAGAGATGCTCGATGCGGAAATTGCGGACCTGGCTCATCGTCCCGTCGATGCGGTAGCGCAGCCGCAGGAACATCGCCTCGGGTTCGAAATGGATGTCGGAGGCGCCGATCTTGGCGGCGTCGAAGAGAATGGCGTCGACCAGCCGCACCAGCGGGTGGCGGTAGCCGGCCTCGCCGCCGGAGAGGGCCGCGGCCTCGCCGGTCTCGAGCTCCTCGAGAATGCCGTCGATCGACAGCTCGTAGCTGTAGACGCGGTCGATCAGCTCGGCCAGCTGCGCCGGATCGCACAGCCGCGGCGCCAGCTTCATGCCGGCCGGCAGGTGGCGCTGAAGCTGATCGAGGGCGAGCACGTCCTGCGGATCGGCCATCGCCAGATGCAGTTCGTTCTCGACCAGCGAGAAGGGCACCGCACGGCAGGTGACCGCGACCTGCTTGGGGATCAGCCGGACGGCCTCGGGATCGAGCAGGGCCGAGGCCTGATCGAAGGTCTCGATACCCGACTGGTCGGAGATCAGCGAGGTGAGCACGTCCTGATCGACGAAGCCCAGGGTCACCAGGGCTTCGCCCAGAAAGCCGCCCTGGCGTTTCTGCTCGGCGATGGCGATCTCGAGCTGATCGGCGCTGATCACGCCCTGCTCGAGGAGCTGGTCGCCCAGCCGTTTGGGCCGCCCCGACGAAGGGGGTGCCGATGGGGGCGCCGTCGCGCCGAACGGCCTCGTCCCGTCGCTCGTCACGCCGTGCGCCGCCGGTCCGGCGCCCGGGGAGGCGTCGGTCGGATGTGCGTCGGTCATGGTGGCGTCGTGCGACATCGTCGTTCGGTCGATCCCGGTAAAGTCCGGAGCGATGCTAGTCGATCGGCCTTAACGAAAGGCTAAGAACGCCGAATGCCGGCGGCGGCCCCCTGGTTAATCCTTTGTTTACCCTGGTTCGCTAGCTTGCGCCTTGAGCGGACCGCGATCGCTGCGGGAACGGTTGTCGATGGGTGGACGAATGGTTGTCGAAGAGCTCCTCCGGGCGATGATGGATGCCGGTGCTTCCGATCTGCATCTGTCGGTCGGCGACGTGCCCGTCCTGCGTCGCGACGGCCTGCTCGAGCGTCTCGACACGGGCCTTCTCGACGAGGCCTGGATGAACGCCGCGCTCGAGCGGCTGCTCGGGCCGGAACGGTGCGAACACCTGCACCGCGCGCGTGAATGCGACGTCGCCGTGGAAGCCGCCGGCGGCCGCTTTCGCGCCAACGCCTTCTTCAACCGCAAGGGACCGGCGCTCGTGCTGCGTCACGTGCACGCCACGCCGCCCTGCCTGGCCTCGCTCGGCGCACCCGAAACCCTGGTGCGGCTGGCCGATCTCGATCAGGGCCTGGTCCTGATCACCGGCCCCACGGGCTCGGGCAAGTCGAGCACGCTGGCCGGCATGATCCGCCACGTCAACGAGACCGGCGCCCGGCACGTCGTCACCATCGAGGATCCGATCGAGTTCGTGCACGAATCGCGTCGTGCCCTGGTCACCCAGCGCGAGGTCGGCCGCGACACGCTCGGTTTCGGGCCCGCCCTCAGAAGCGCCCTGCGCGAGGATCCGGACGTGATCCTGGTCGGCGAGATGCGCGATCACGAGACCATCGCCCTGGCGCTGACCGCGGCCGAGACCGGTCATCTGGTGCTGGGCACCCTGCACACCTCCTCGGCCCATCGCGCCCTCCTGCGCATCGTCGACGCCATGCCGGCCGCCGGGCGCGACATGGCCCGGGCGATGCTCGCCGCCTCGCTGCAGGGCGTGGTGGCGCAGACCCTGCTGCCGAAGATCGGCGGCGGCCGGGTGGCGGCCTTCGAGGTGCTCGTGGGCACCCATGCGGTGCGTCACATGATCCAGGAGAACCAGCCGGCGCAGATCTATTCGGCCATGCAGACCGGCGCGCGTCACGGCATGCGGACCATGGCCGATGCGGTGGCCGCCCACATCCGCGCCGGCCTGGTCGATTCCTCGGTCGCCGACGCCGCGCTCAGGGCGCTGGCCGGCGACGTCCTGGAGGAGGCGGAGGAGGCCCGTGCGGCCGCACCACCGGCCCGCCGGACCGAGGCACCGCCCGCCGATGACCGGAGATCACGAGGATGGACGTTCTGATGCACGTTCGCCGCTCGTTCCCTGCAGCGTGCCTGCCGGTGATCGGCCTGTTGCTGGTGGCGGGCTGCAGCACGCTCGAGTCGGTCGAAGGGCCGCACGACGAAGCCGTCGGACTGACCCGCGAGGCCTTCGCCGAGGCGCTCGCCCGGCCGGTTGCGGTGCCCGCCCCGATCCCGGCCCGATCGCGCCTCGACCGTGCCCGTTCGCCCCGGGCGATGGTGACGGAGGAGCCGCCGGTCGATCGGGGGCCGGGGGTCGACCTGGGGCCGCCGGTCACCTTGTCGGTCAACGAGACGGTGCCGCTCAAGGACGTGCTGCTGAGCCTGGCGAGACAGGCGGGGCGCGAGATCGAGATCGACCCCAGGATTGAGGGGGGGATCATCCTCGCGGTGCGCGACAGGCCCTTCCTCAAGGTGGTGGAGCGGATCGCCAGGCTCGCCGGCCTGCGCTTTTCGGTCGAGGACGGCATCCTGCGGATGGAGCTCGACGAGCCCTACCAGCGGACCTACCGGCTGAATTTCCTCGACGTCGAGCGCCGTTTCGCCAGCTCGGTCTCGACCTCGGTCAACGTCTTCACCGAGGGCGGCGGCGGGGCCGGCGGCGGCAACGGCTCGACCAACACCATCGACACCCGTTCGACCAACGATCTCTGGACCGACATCGAGACCACGCTGACACAGCTGCTCTCCACCCACGCACCCGAACGGCTGGTGCGGACGGCGCGCATCGACGCGGGCGGCGTGCAGGAACGGGCGGACGGGGAGGCGGTGTCGCCCCTGGCCGACGGGCCCGGCGATCCGCCGCCGGCCGCCTCCTCTTCCGCCGGACCTCTCGCTGCAGAGCCTTCCGCCGGGCCGTCCGCCCCCCCGTCCGCCCCCGCCGACGTGGTGACGGTGAGCGCGCCGACCCACCGCTTCACCCTCAACCGCACCGCCGGCCTGCTCAACGTCCATGCCAGTTCCCGCCAGCACGCGGCGATCGAGGAGTATCTCGAGCGTCTGCGGGGCTCGTTGAACAGTCAGGTGCTGATCGAGGCGAAGATCCTCGAGGTGACGCTCGACGACGAATTCCGCACCGGCATCAACTGGCGGGCGGTGCTGGGCGACGTCTCCGCCGCGGCACCGCTCGGCGGTTCGCTGAGCCCGGTGGCCGGCCCCTTCGACAGCCTGAGCCGGGCCGCCGCCGACGTCTTCAGCGTCGCCCTCGAGAAGGACGATCTGCAGGGCGTGCTGAGCCTGATCGAGCGCTTCGGCACCACCCGCACGCTCTCCAGCCCGCGGGTGACGGTCATGCAGGGCCACACCGCCGTGCTCAAGGTCGCCGAGAACCAGGTCTTCTTCCAGCTGACCATCGAGCGGGAGAAGCAGGAATTCGGCGACGATCTGGTGACCGTCAGCAGCGAGATCAACACCGTGCCGGTCGGCGTGGTGATCACCGTGCAGCCGTCGATCGACCTCGAGAAGCAGGCGGTGTCGATGACCCTGCGCCCGACGATCACCCGGATCACCGACACCATCGCCGATCCGGCGGTCGCCATCGCCTCCAACAACACCGTGCAGTCGCTGGTGCCGGTGGTGGCGGTGCAGGAGATCGACAGCGTCGTCAAGATGGGCTCGGGCGGCACCATCGTCATGGGCGGGCTGATGCAGGACGACGCGCTGCGTGCCGACGAGGGCGTTCCGGGCCTCTCCCGCGTGCCGCTCCTGGGCCATCTCTTCAAGGCGCGCGACGAGGTCTCCAGCCAGCGCGAGCTGGTGATCTTCCTGCGCGCGACCATCGTCGCCGACGACACCGCCGCGATCGGCCCCAAGGACCGCGATCTCTACGGCAGCTTCGCCAGGGATCCGCGGCCGCTGGACACTGCGGTCTCCTCGCGACCCAGGACCGGCCCCTAGAGCTCTTCCCGATCCGGTGGAGC
>Ga0116164_10002224_pt1 | contig 14034 bp, 15 predicted proteins | sample AD_UKC109_MetaG_FD_89888 | JGI IMG/M metagenome (GOLD analysis project Ga0116164, IMG submission 89888) | Active sludge microbial communities of municipal wastewater-treating anaerobic digesters from Hong Kong - AD_UKC109_MetaG | ecosystem: Engineered > Bioreactor > Anaerobic > Digestate... | reverse complement strand
GCTGCGGTATCTTGTCTCCCTGGCAACGATCTGCGGATTCCCGCAAGTGTGCCCTAAAGCTATCGACGATTCAGTCGCTATTGGCCTGAATCAGGAGGTTTCACCATGACCAGGGCACAGACGCCGCGGGCCAGTTCGCAACCCTCGCCCGGCTACATGCCACGCACCTGATGCTGCAATCCCTGCGCAAATCCCTGGCCCTGTTCCTGCTCGTGCTTTCCGGTCAGGTGCTGACCCTGCTCGGTGCCGCCGGGATCGAGGCGCTGACCGCCGAACACCTGGCACTGCTCACCGCGGTCGCTGCCCTGATCGTCTGGGCCTGGGATTTCACCGTGCAGCGTCCGGTGCGGCACGGCATGGGGCGCCTGCAGCGGCGGATAGGCCAACTTTCACTACCGCGGAGCACTCCCGGCACACCACAGGCACACGCCGCAGGCGACAGCACCGGCGTGGACACGCTGTTGAGCGCCCGGCAGAAACGGCTGGCTGCATACACGCGCCGACTGCGCGGTGAGCTGGAGCGGCTCAAGGCCATCTACCGCCAGTCGCACGATGCGGTTCTGATTTTCGAACCAACGGACGGCCGCCTGGTCGATTGCAATCCGCGGGCCGAAGAGTACCTGCGGATGGACCGTTCGCAGCTGCTGGGCATCAGTCTGATCACGCTGCACGACGAGGATGAGGCCTACCTGCGCGGCCTGATCGACGACGTGATGGACCAGCCACTGGGCCGCTCCATCCGAATCAACTACCGCGCGGGGGACGGCCGCATCATCCCGGCCGAGACATCGGTATCACGGATCCAACTCGATACCGGGAATCTCCTGCTGTGCATCGCGCGTGACATCAGCGATCGCGAGGACGCCGCGCAACGCATCCAGCACCTCGCCTACCACGATACTCTCACCAACCTGCCCAACCGTACCCTGCTGACCGACCGGGTCAGTCGTGCCCTGGTGCGTGCGCGTCGTACCGGGCAGATCGGTGCATTGCTGTTCCTCGACCTGGATAAGTTCAAGCGCATCAATGACTCGCTGGGGCACTCGGTGGGCGACCAGCTGCTAAAGGAACTGGCGAACCGCCTGCGCCATGCGCTGCGCGAGGAAGACACCGTGGCACGCCTCGGTGGGGACGAGTTCGTCGTGCTGCTCGAGGGGCTCGGTCAGCACCAGGAGCGCGCAGTCGAGAAGGCGATGGAGATCGCCGGAAAGCTGCGCGGCCTGTTTGCCGACGAATACCGTCTCGATGGTCACGAGTTGTACGTCACAGCCAGCATCGGGCTGGTCACCTTCCCGCATGACGGCGATACGGTCGACACGCTGCTGCGTCATGCAGATACCGCGATGTATCACGCGAAAGGGGCAGGACGAGACGGAACACGCGTGTTCGAACGCCGCATGGACGAGGTTGCGACATCACGCCTGCGCATCGAGAACGAGCTCCGCAACGGCCTGCGCGACCACCAGTTCGAACTCTATCTGCAGCCGGTGCTGGGGATCCGCGATGGCCATATTCTGGGTGCCGAGGTCCTGCTGCGCTGGCGGCACCCGACCCGTGGCATGATCGCACCGACAGAGTTCCTGCCCTACATCGAGAATTGCGCACTGATGCTCAAGCTCGACGACTGGGTGCTGCTGGAATCCTGCCAACTGCTCGCGGGGATTCAACGCGATCCCGAAGTGGCGGCACCCGATTGTCTGGCGGTGAACATCAGTCACCAGCAGTTCCATCAGCCGGAGTTCGTGCAGCGCGTGCAACAGATACTGAGCGACACCGGCGCCGATCCGAAGCGCCTGCAGTTCGAGATCACCGAGACCATCCTGATCAAGGACGTCAAAGATTCAATCGATCGGATGAACGCCCTGAAGCAGATGGGCATCCGTTTCGCGATCGACGACTTCGGCACCGGCTATTCCTCGCTGGCCGACCTGCGCCGGCTGCCGATCGACACACTCAAGATCGACCGTTCCTTCGTCCGCGACCTCGGCACCGACCCCAACGATGCCGCGATCGTGCGCGCCATCCTGTCGATGGCCCGACACATCGGCCTCAAGGTCATCGCCGAGGGCGTCGAGACCCGCGAACAGCTGATGTTCCTGCGTGATGCCGAGTGTACCTACTACCAGGGATACCTGGGCCGCCCACCGATGTCCTGTGCGACTTTCCGTGAAGAACTCCGCTTCAGCGCCGACCTCTATGCGCTGGCCGACATGCCGCCGCGGGTCGAGGGCCACAGCAGCCAGCGTATGCCACTGCGGAAATAGGTGTGCGAATTGATGCAGTGACCGTGTGTCCAGACAGGTGAGACCTGCGCAGCGTCGGCCTGGACGCTGGCGCAAAGTGGGCGGGTGGCCAGACCCTAGAGTTCGCCGGCACTGAGCAGCTTGCGGCGCATCCCCAACTGCTGCTCGTAGAAACGGATCATCGCGTTTTCGTAACCGCAGTCACCATCCGGCCCCAGTTGCGCAAGGCGTTTCTCGATGGTCGCGATCTCTTCGCGCAGACGCCCGGGGCTGGCGGCAACCCGGTTGGCTCGATGGCGTGGACGACACTTCTGCATGCTCTTATTTCCCTTATGTTTCGCCCCTAAGTCTAGACGTTATATATGAAAATGGCATGACAGAAAGAAAAAAACATCCCCTCAGTCGCGCCTCAGCGCATCGCTGACCGCGATCGGTGTGGGGAAGCGCAGCACCACGATGTAAGACGATACAAGGAAGGTCAGGAGCGTCGACAGCTGGATCAGGTACGAGGCCTCCGCACCGATGACCCCGGTCTCAAATGCCAGCACCGCCAACAGCAACGAAAACTCACTCATCTGCCCGAGCCGGTAGCCGACCTCGTGAGAACGCTTTTCCGACTCCCCGGTACGCAGAAGCAACCAGCGGAAAACCAGCGGCTTCAACAGCATCATCGCCGTGGCCACGATCAGCGCCGGGAGAATGACCTTGTCGATGACACTGATGTCAAACCCCGCCCCCAGCGAAAAGAAGAACAACACGAGAAAGAAATCGCGCAGCGGCTTCAGACTCTCGGCGATGAACATGGCGATCGGACTGGATGCCAGGACCACGCCGGCAATGAAGGCCCCGATCTCGGCCGAGAGACCCAGCAGACCGGCCAGTTCGGCCATACCCAGACACCAACCGATCGTCACCAGAAAGATGTACTCCTGGATCTTGTCGAACTTGCGTATCAGACGGATCAGAACATAACGCTCGACCATCCAGGCGAAACCGATCAGCGCCGGCAGGGCGACAAACAACCTGGCGATATCGACGAGCTGCATGCCACCGTTCGCACCTCCCTGCACCACCAGCAGCAGCACGATGGCGAGGAGGTCCTGCATCAACAGGATGCTGATGATGACCTCGCCGGTGCGCTGATGGTGCAGCATGGTCGTCGGCAACAGTTTGAGACCGACAATCGTGCTGGAGAACGTCGCCGCGCCACCAACCAGCAGCGCCTCCATCGAGGTAAAACCGAATGCCTTCGATACAAGGAAGCCGACGGCAAAGAACACCAGCGAGCTGAGCAGCGTGACCTGCGTGGTCTTGCGCACCATGCGCACGAGTTCCTGTGGCTGCAGGTTCAGGCCCAGCAGGAAGAGCAGGAACATGATGCCAAACTCGGAGATGTTGCGAATCAGCTCCGGGTCGGACACCAACCCCAATGCGGAGGGGCCGAACAGAGCGCCAAGCACGATGTATGCAACCAGCAGCGACTGGCGCGCGAACAACGCGATCGTCGCGAATACCGCAGCACCGGTAAACACGAGAAAAATGGTGAAAACAATCGGGTCTTGATGCATCGCCGGATGGTACCGCGGGCTGGCACTTGGTAATGCACGATAGCAACGGTACAGAAAAAAAACACCCGCCTGACGGCGGGCGTTTCGCTGTCCGGGTGCCTCATCGAGGCGCCAGGCGTTACTTCGCCTTACTCAGCTTCACCGTGTCGTCATCCGCCATGGCCGAACCCTTCCCGGAGGGTTTGAGTTTGCAATGGCTGACAACGGATCGGCCATCCTTGCGCGCGTAGCCATTGACCCAGGTGCACTGAGTGTCCGCCGAACAGGCATCCACCGCCAAACCCTTGCATGGGCTCGCCGCGCTGGAGACTGATGGAGTGATCATCGCCGCGGCCAAAAGTGCCGCATGGAAGGGGACGAGCGAAATATTGGTGAAATGCAAATGCATGGTGTTCTCTCCTTTGAACGTATGCGACGCCAATCCGGGCGTCGGCTGCGATCTTAAACCGTTTGCGACCGCGCGCTCAAGTCGGAACTCAGCGCGGGCAGTCGGCTTTGCCGCAGCGTGTACCATCGACCCAGATCGCCCCCTCCAGCCTTGCACCATCAAAGCGTGCCCCGCCACGGCGCACGCCACCGAGGTCGGCAAAACTCAGATCCGCCGCCGACAGATCGGTATTGGTCAGGTCGGCGGCACGCAGGTTGGCGCCCTTGAGGTCTGCACCGCTGAGCCGGGCATAGGACAGATCAGCCGCTGACAGATTGGCGTACCGCAGATCGGCGGCGCTCAGATCAGCGCCGCTCAATTTGGCACCGGCAAGAGAAACATTGGCCATCCGTGCCGAACCGAGGCGCGCCGCGGCGAACTGTGCGCCATCCAGTTGGCAGCCCTCGAGCACCACACCCGGCACAGGCAGCGCAGCGCAGTCTCGTGTGGCCGGCTCCTCCTGCGGACCGACCATGGTCACGGTGACCACCAGTGCGGTAACGACCAGCAGTGCGATCACAATCGCACGCAACGCACGCAGTCGGTCGCCGGCACGCTCTGCCGCCCGCTGTGGTGCAAGCGTCTGGGCATCCGTGCGCATCTGCAGCGGCACCACCTCGTCCACCGAACCGATTGCTTGCCAGGCATTACGATCGGCACTGACCTCGTCATCAAGAGTCAGCTTGCCTTCGAGGACGAAGTGTCGAACCTTGGTGCTGCTGAACGGGCCGCGCACACTGGCGCCTCGGCGCACGAACCACTCGAGCCCACTACCCTTAGTGCTGGCTGACGACATCTGCACTCCAAACCCGCAAGATGCTGGATTTATCGACCATACCGCCGATAACTTGTGCGATATGCGCCTCGGAAAACTGTGACATTGAAGATCCCCTCCACCCTGCAACCGCTGATCGACGCCACCCGGCGCGACGCCCCGTCGCTGCTCAAACAGCTGCAGGTCGGACAGCTGCTGCAGGCCAGGGTACTGGATCAGATACAACCAGGCCTGCTGCGCCTGCAGATCGCCAGCGCCGAGGTACTGGCCCGCAGCCAGGTGGCAATCGCGCCGGGTACCCGTCTGAAGCTCGAAGTGGTCAAGGGACAGCCCCTGCCCGAACTGCGGGTACTGCGTGAGCCCGATGCACAGCAGCGGCAGCAACAGGTGGTGCGATCAGCGATGGCGCGCCAGCTGTCACCGCAGGAGCTTCGACAGGCAGTCAGCGAGCTGCGTGCCCAGGCAAGCACACCGCGCCAGGCCGAGGCGCTGCGTCAGCTCACGACAATTGTGCAGGAAAGCGGTGTACGCCCGGCCCAGCCCGCCGCGACGCAACTGCAGCGCGCGATCGCGCAAAGCGGCGTGTTTCACGAAGCGCGCCTGGCCGCCGGATTGCCGGCGAACCCGGCCGACACCAAGGTTCAGCTGCTCAGGCTGCTGGTCGTATTGCGTGAGGACCTGAAACTGCCGCCGAAAGCCGAGCGCCAGGCCGGCGCGGCCATCGAACAACAGGCCCCGGCGCGCGACATGGGTGTCGATTCGCTGCTCAACCGTCTGATCCGGCTGGTAGAAGGGTCGATCGCCCGTATCCAGCTGCAACAGGCTGTCGCGTTGCCGGCAGAAGAAGGCCAGCGTCAGGCCTGGCAGCTGGACCTGCCGATAAGGCTGCCAGGCGAGACCCACGAAGCGATGCTGCGCATCGAGCGTGACGACGCCGGCAAGGCCGGCGGCACACCATCCACCTGGGCAGTCAACCTCGCCTTCCAGTTCGACACCATCGGCACATTGCAGTGCCGTATCGCGTTGGCGGGAGATCATGTCTCGGCGACGTTCTGGTGCGAACGCACCACGACGTTGGCGCACGTAGAACAGCGGCTGCCGGTACTGAGGCAGGCGTTCGAGGCACAGGGCCTCGATGTGATCCGTCTTGCCGGCGTACTCGGCGCGCCCCCGGAACCGCTGATCAAGGTGCCGATACCAGATTCGCTTTTGGACGAGCGGGCCTGAGATGAAACGCGGAAACCGCACCGTCGGGGGCCACAGCGATATTGCAGTCGCGCTGCGCTATGACGGCAAGAACGCGCCGCGGGTCACGGCAAAGGGAGAACATCAGCTTGCCGACCGGATGGTCGAGGCCGCCGAACAGGCAGGTGTCCCGTTGTACCCGGACCCGGAGCTGGCGATGATCCTGTCGCAGATCCCCCTCGGCGACGAAATCCCGGACAACCTGTACAAGGCGATCGCCGAGGTGATCGCCTTCGCCTACATACTCGCCGGGAAATTCCCGGAAGGCTTCACGCCACCCGATAGTTGACCCGGCTGCATCAGGGGGCGAGGTGAAAGGAGGGGTAGAGGCCGGCGATTCAGCGCTCTGCGGTTGTATCCGGCGGCATCAGCAGCGCCTGTACATCCAGCGTGCGTATGGCCTGTACCGCGATCTCCCACCGACCTTCAGCGCACAGACCGCTGATACCCGCATCTTCGTGGGCTTCCAGCGCTGCACGCAGGCAGGCGTCTCGGACCTTCTCGGCCAGGCCGATCTGTTCAGACTTGGTCATCCCTGTTTGCTCCTCGCACCGACCGGATGCCTGATGCAGAACCGCAAGGTCAGATGGTGCGCGTACCTGAAACGGGTTCTTCATATCGTCAACATCGATAAACGATGCCAAAAACATTCGTTTGTCGTCTGCAACAACCGCAGTGTATTTATAGACGCAACACGACATCCTTTTTCCAGGGCCCCGATCCCGGGCGGTCGCCGTACATCGGGCAGCTGGAAGACAAGCGAGGGAAAACGCAATGATCTCGGTCAGAGTGAAAATGAAGGTCACGGGAGAGCCGCTGAAGCGAACCCCGGTGGTACTGCGGATGGATGCCGACGGCGTGGAGACCCCGCCCGTTCTTACCGACCGCGGTGGCGTCGCGCACTTCGAGTTGCCGGCCGGCAGCGGCAAGGTCCTGGTTTCGGGCGTCGAGCGTTTCCATGGGCGCCTGGACGGCGAGGTCCTCGTGGACCTGTGGTCGATCACGCAGTCTGAACTCAACTCGGCCGGTGCACCCGGTGAATTCCCGGCCGGCAGCAACGCCTATCCCGACATGCCGACCCGCCTGATCGACGTTGACGGCCGCAGCGTGCTGACCGACAGCGAAGGCTATCTGGTCGACCCGGCCGAGTGGTCAGAAGGATTCGCCAGGGCACAGGCCGAACGCGAGGGCCTGAGACTCGAGGCGGACCACTGGGAGGTGATCCGCTTCCTGCGTCAGCATTATTCGAATCACGGGCACCAGGCCAGCGTGCGCGACATGATCCGCCATTTCCGCAACATTTGGGGTCCGGAGAAAGGCTCCAGCCGTTACCTGCACAGGATCTTTCCTCGCGGCGGTCCGCAAAAGCAGGGCAATCGCGTGGCAGGGTTGCTGCGCACCAAGGGTGAGCACTGAGCCCTTACGCGGGCACAGGTGTCACCGCCTGGTCTGACGGTACCTGCCGGAGCAACCTCCGAGATCGGCCATTCAGGCCCGCGCCTTTTCTTCGCGTCCCAACTCGCGAAGACCTTCCACCGCCTGTTGCAGAACCTCGCTGTCGGCCTTGCGCGGAAACACCATGTAGGCAGGGTGCGGGAACTCCGGGGCCTCGGTGACCTGGAACAGGCGTCCCGCCTGGATCAGCGCCCTGGCCATGCGGATCGGCAGGAAGCACGAGCCACCGTTGGCGAGGATCAGCTGCACGCCGAGCCAACCGATGTTGACGACCTGCGGAGGCCGCTCGAGATCGGGATAGTTTTCCCGGTGCTTGGCGTAGAAACCCGGCCCCCACTCCACATAGACATAGTCCTCGCCAGGCCAGCGCGTGTCCGGACGGGTGCTGACCATAACCAGTGTCTCGTCGAACAGATGCTCGACGATCAGCCCCGGTGCATGGCTGGGTGTATACATGACGCCGATGTCCAGGGTCCCTTCGATCAGGCGCCGCATCAGGTCGTCTTCGAATCCGATCTCGCTGCTGATCGAGACGTCGGGTGCCCGCTCACGCATCCATCCGACCCAGTGGGGCAGAAAATCGTCCCATAGCGCGATCCGCCCACCGATCCTGATCGAAGCGCGAAACCGGTTTGGCAGACCGACGTCATAACGCGCCTGCTCGACCGTCAATACCAGAGTCTTGGCATGTTGCAGAAAGCGTTGGCCTGGCGGGGTGAGGCTGGCGCCAGCGCGGTTGCGGGTGAACAACCGCGTCCCCAGTTCGCTTTCGAGGTTCTGTATACGCGCACTGACTGTGGACTGCGTCACGTGCAGTCTTTTCGCGGCCTCGAGAAAACTGCCGTGCGCGGCAATCGCGAGAAAGGTCTTCGCCTGATCGATATCCACGTTTCCAATCACACCTTTTTATATCGACTATACCGATAGTATTAGCAATTAAATATCGTTTGTCCAAATTCCGATTGCACCAATATGCTGCGCGTAACAACCACCTCTGGAGACACCCGTGGTCAATTTACTGGCGGCACTGCGACGATACATCGGCTTCGCGCCTGAACAGGCGAGCCACCTCGAGAAAGGGGTATCCACCGTCGGTGGCATCATCAGCATACTGGGCGTCATGCTGATCAGTCAGGCACAACTCGGCCTGAGCGGCAGCGTCAGCATCATTTCCTCGATGGGCTCTTCTGCCGTGCTGCTTTTCGCGGTCCCGCATGGCCCGCTCTCACAGCCCTGGTCAGTGTTCGGTGGGCACCTGGTGTCGGCGCTCGTTGGTGTCGCCTGCGTCAAGCTGATCCACCAGCCGATGCTGGCCGCCGCTCTCGCTGTGGGGCTGGCGATCGGTGCCATGCACTATCTCCGCTGCATCCACCCACCCGGTGGTGCGACTGCCCTGGCGGTCGTGATCGGGGGTGACAGCGTGCACAAGCTCGGCTTCGAGTTCGTGTTGACGCCGGTTCTGCTCAACGCCATCACCATCCTGTTCGTCGCCGTATTGTTCAACCTGCCATTCCCGTGGCGACGCTACCCGGTCGCACTGGCGCAGCGCAAAGCACCGGATACGCAACACAACTGACGCACCGATGGAGGATTGATGTCATGAGCAGAGATACCGAAACGGCCAAACCCCGGCGCGAGGACTACCAACGCGCCTTGTCGAGCATGAACACCTTCATGGACATCGAGGTGAACGATCTGATGATGCTCGCCGATCGCGCCCAGCAATTCGCTGTGCGGCGCGTGACCGCGTCAATCGGTGTGACACAGATCATGAGCAAACCGGTTACCGTGGTCTCGCCACAGACGACGATGTCTGCAGCGGCACACCTGATGGTCGAAGGACGCATCAGCGGCTTGCCCGTCGTTGATGACGCCAATCGCCTGCTCGGCATCATCACCGAGGCGGATTTCCTGCGCGCCCTCGGCGTGCCTGCGCACCATCCCACACACAGCATCTGGCAGACGCTGGAGTCGATGTTCAGCCACCTCGCCCATCATGCGGGGATGGAAGGCCCGAACGACCCGGTCGCCGAGCACATGGTTCGCGAGGTGATCTGTGTGGGAGAGGAACAGGACGTGCACGATGTGCTGGATGCCATGAAGCGGCACCGGGTAAAGCGGGTCCTGGTGTGTGACAACGAACGGCACGTGTCGGGCGTCATCACCCGCTCCGACCTGGTGAGGATCTTTTTCGACCGCTACACCCAGGGCAGCGCCCTCAGTGCGCAAGTATCTGGCTGAGGAACAGCTTGGTCCGGTCGGACTGCGGGTTATGGAAGAACGCCTCGGGTTCGTTCTGCTCGATGATCTCGCCGCCGTCCATGAAGATGACGCGGTTGGCCACCGTCTTCGCGAAGCCCATCTCGTGGGTCACGCACAGCATGGTCATACCGCTCTCGGCCAGTTCCACCATGGTGTCCAGCACCTCCTTGATCATCTCCGGGTCGAGTGCCGACGTCGGTTCGTCGAACAACATGATGCTCGGATTCATGCACAGGCTGCGGGCGATGGCGACGCGCTGCTGCTGGCCACCTGACAGCTGGCCGGGATACTTTCTTGCCTGTTCCGGGATCTTGACCTTTTCGAGGTACTGCATCGCCACCTGCTCCGCCTCCCTGCGCGGCATCCTGCGCACCCAGATCGGTGCAAGACAGCAGTTTTCCAGCACAGTCAGGTGTGGAAACAGGTTGAAGTGCTGGAACACCATGCCCACCTCGCGGCGGATCTGGTCGATATGCTTGATATCGTCGGTCAGTTCCGTACCGTCGACGATAATCTGGCCATCCTGATGTTCTTCGAGCCGGTTGATGCAACGGATCATCGTCGACTTCCCGGACCCGGACGGCCCGCAGATGACAATACGCTCGCCCTTGGACACGCCCAGATTGATGTCCTTGAGTACGTGAAACTGGCCGTACCACTTGTGCACGTGACGCAACTCGATCATCAACCGCTCTGACGCGTCGACGTCCGGGCGGGAGGTATTGGCATCGGACATTCTCTACTCCGTACCCTAGCGGGTGTGACCGGTATGCAGCTTGCGCTCGAGCGAAAGGCTGTAGCGCGACATGCTGAAACAGAAGACCCAATACACCAGGGCCGCGAACGACAACCCCTCGATGGCATACCCCAGCCAGTTCGGGTCGGCCAGCGCGGCCTGGATCATCGCCAGCATGTCGAACAGGCCGATGATCAGCACCAGTGTCGTATCCTTGAACAGCGCGATGAAGGTATTCACGATCCCGGGGATCACCAGCTTGAGCGCCTGCGGCAGGATGATAAGGCCCATGCTCTGCCAGTAACTCAAACCGAGTGCCTGCGCCGCCTCGTACTGCCCCTTGGGAATCGCCTGCAGACCGCTGCGCACCACCTCCGCCATGTATGCCGACTGAAAAAGCGCGATGCCGATCATGGCCCGCAGCAATTTGTCGAAATGCGTCCCTTCAGGGAGGAACAGCGGGAGCATGACAGACGACATGAACAACACCGTGATCAGCGGGACGCCGCGCCAGAACTCGATGATCACCACCGATACCGACTTGACGATCGGCATATCGGAACGCCGGCCCAGCGCCAGCAGGATACCCAGCGGCAGCGATGCCGCCATGCCCACCGACGACAGGATCAGGGTCAGCGTCAGACCGCCCCAGCGACTGGTCTCGACATATTCGAGCCCGAACACACCGCCGGAAAACAACATGAAAGCAATCACCGGATAACCGAACAGCACGAACGGCACCAGCCAACGTTTCCACGGGAAGCGTTTGATGAACAGCGGCACCATCAGCAGGACCAGCAATATGGCGGCCAGGTTGATCCGCCAGTATTCAGTCTCAGGATACAGGCCGTACATGAACTGGTTCATGCGCACGCCGACGAACACCCAGCAGGCGCCACCGCTTTCACAAGCTTCACGCGAATCGCCGAACCAGTCGGCGTCGATCAGTGCCCACTGAACCAACGGAGGGATGGTCAGGTACAGCAGATAGGCAGCACCCAGGGTCAGCAGGGAATTGAGCCAGGACGAAAAAAGGTTGGCACGCAACCATGCGATCGCCCCGATACTGGTCGACGGCGGTGGCAGATCCGGATGTGGGACGTGCGTCGTCATGCCTTCACCTTTCGACCAGCTGATTGCGCTTGTTGTACCAGTTCATGAACAGCGAGATGACCAGGCTGATCAATAGATAGACACCCATTGTCATTGCGATGACCTCGACTGCCTGTCCGGTCTGGTTGAGTGTCGTCCCGGCGAACACGTTGACCAGGTCCGGGTAGCCGATGGCCGTAGCCAGGGAAGAGTTCTTGGTCAGGTTCAGATACTGGCTGGTGAGCTGCGGGATGATCACGCGCATCGCCTGCGGGATGATCACCAGTTTCAACGTCACACGTGGCCGCAGTCCCAGCGCGTACGCCGCCTCGGTCTGGCCGTGGCTGACCGACTGGATGCCGGAGCGAACCGCCTCGGCGATGAACGCCGCGGTATAGATGCTGAGCGCCAGCACCAATGCCGCCAACTCGGGGATCACCTCGAGTCCACCGCGGAAATTGAAGCCCCCCAGCACCGGGTTGTCCCAGTGCAACGGCGAGCCGCTGACCCAGTAGGTCAGCAAGGGCAGACCGACGATCAGGGCGAATGCACTCAAGCCCGTAGGAAACTGCTGCCCGCTCGCCTCCTGGCGTTTGCGCGCCCAGCGCGCCAGCACCACCGCACCGACGATTGCCAGCAGCAATGCCGCGACGACAAGGCCAAAGCCGTCCTCGGCAATCGGCCTGGGGACGAACAGGCCACGGTTGTTGAGGAAGACGGCATCGCCGATGCTCAGGCTCTGCCGTGGGAGCGGCAGCGGGCGTAGCACCGCGAAGTACCAGAACATGATCTGCAACAGCAGCGGGATATTGCGAAAGGTCTCGATATAGACGGTGGCAAGCCGTGCCACCAGCCAGTTGTGCGACAACCGCGCGACCCCAATGAAGAATCCCAGGAAGGTCGCGAAGAAGATCCCGAGCGCCGCCACCAGCAGCGTGTTGAGCAGGCCGACGACGAAGGTGCGGCCGTAAGTGTAGGTCTCGTCGTATGGGATCAGGCTCTGCAGGATCCCAAACCCGGCCGCGTTGTCGAGAAAGCCGAAGCCGGTGGTGATTCCACGCTGCTCCATGTTCTGCAGCGTATTGCTCAGCAGGAAATTGCCAAAGGCGAGGATGCACAGGACCAGCAGGACCTGAAAGACGATGGCCCGGAAAGTGGGCTGACGCCAAAGCGGGACCTTTCCCGTCGAATCCTGAGAAGAGTGCTCAGTGGCCATTGAGGTCAGCGGATATCACGCTTGAGGAAACCCGGGGCAGGTCCGGAGGCAAAGTCTCCGAACCTGCCGAATCGCCTTGGTTCAGCGAATAGGCGGTGCGTACTGCAGGCCACCCTTGCTCCACAACGCGTTCAGACCACGCGCGATGCCGAGCGCACTGCCCGCACCGACGTTGCGGTCGAAAGCCTCACCGTAGTTGCCCACCTGTTTGATGATGTTGTAGCCCCAGTCATCCGGCAGACCCATCCATTCACCCTTCACACCCTCGACGCCCAGCAGGCGACGCACATTGGGATCGGCGGAACCCGCTTTCATCTCGTCGACGTTGGCCGAGGTCACGCCGAGTTCCTCTGCATTGACCATCGCATACAGCGACCACTTGACGATGTTGAACCACTCGTCGTCACCCTGGCGCACCACAGGCCCCAGCGGCTCTTTTGAAATCACCTCGGGCAGCACCACGGCGCTCTTCGGGTCACTCAGCTTGATGCGCAGGGCATACAGCTGCGACTGGTCGGATGTCAGCGCATCGCAACGACCGGCCTCGAACGCATTGATCGTCTGGTCCGACGTATCGAAGGTGATCGGCGTGTAGTTCATTTTGTTGCTGCGGAAATAATCGGCAAGGTTCAACTCGGTGGTCGTACCGGCCTGGATACAGAAGGAAGCACCGTCCATCTCCAACGCGCTCTTCACGCCAAGGTTTTTGGTGACCAGGAAGCCCTGCCCGTCATAGTAGTTGACGCCGGTGAAGTTCAGGCCGAGCGAGGTATCGCGCGTGTAGGTCCAGGTGGTGTTGCGCGGCAACATGTCGATCTCGCCGGACTGCAGCGCGGTGAAGCGTTCTTTTGCCGTCAACGGGTTGTACTTGACCTTCTCCGCATCGCCAAAGATCGCTGCAGCCACTGCACGACACATATCGACGTCGATACCGGTGAACCGGCCCTTGTCGTCGGCGCTCGAGAAACCGGGCAGCCCGGTACTCACGCCGCATTGCACGAAGCCCTTGCTCTTG
>Ga0116164_10002222_pt1 | contig 14043 bp, 7 predicted proteins | sample AD_UKC109_MetaG_FD_89888 | JGI IMG/M metagenome (GOLD analysis project Ga0116164, IMG submission 89888) | Active sludge microbial communities of municipal wastewater-treating anaerobic digesters from Hong Kong - AD_UKC109_MetaG | ecosystem: Engineered > Bioreactor > Anaerobic > Digestate... | reverse complement strand
GATCATTTTGTTGCAGTATCTACAAATACGGAAGCAGTCAGCGCATTTGGTATCGATACCCGGAATATGTTTGAATTTTGGGACTGGGTAGGCGGGCGATATTCCCTGTCTTCGGCCATTGGCTTATCCATCGCATTGACAGTAGGATTTAAAAATTTTCGATCGCTGCTGGATGGAATGCATGCCATGGATGAACATTTTCGATATGCTCCATTGCTTGGAAACATGTCGGTGTTGATGGGTCTTATTGGAATTTGGAATATCAATTTTCTGAAGATGAGTACGCTGGCGGTATTGCCTTATGACCAATACCTTCATCGATTACCGGCTTACCTGCAGCAATTGGATATGGAAAGCAATGGCAAATCCGTAGATCGCAATGGAGCCCCGGTACATTATGCTACCGGACCCATCGTATGGGGGGAGGCTGGGACAAATGGTCAACACGCATTTTACCAGTTGATCCATCAGGGAACCATTGAAATACCAAGTGATTTTATAGGTGTGGTTAAGCCCTCTCACCCGCTTCCTGGGCATCACAACTGGCTATTAGCCAATCTAATCGCCCAATCCCGTGCTCTGATGCTGGGACGTACCAGGGAGGAGGTTTTGGAGAGCGGTGAAAAGGTATCGGAAAATGTGGTACCACACAAGGTATTTCCGGGAAACCGCCCAAGCAATACCTTGTTAATGAAGTCTTTGTCACCCTTTGCCCTTGGCCAGTTGATTGCCCTTTATGAACACAAGGTTTTTGTTCAGGGCATTATCTGGAACATTTATAGTTTCGATCAATTTGGCGTCGAGCTTGGTAAAAAATTGGCGGTCCAGATCCATCCTTTCCTGGAGGATGGACGGACAGACGGATCGCTTGACTCTTCTACGAACGGATTATTAGCTGCCATTTATGACTGGAAGTAAAACACCTCCCATCCCGATCCAACCGACCATACAGCATTATGCCTGGGGTGGTAAGTCCCTGATACCCTCGTTAGCTGGAATACAGAATGACCAGGGAGAACCATTCGCTGAGTGGTGGATAGGCGATCATCCAAAAGCCCCGTCCCTGGCTTTCTGGGAAGACAAATGGCAGCCATTGGACCGGCTGATCCGGGATGAACCTGGTTTATGGCTGGGAGAGCCTCTGCAAAGCCGGTTTGGAGACCACCTTCCGTTTCTGTTTAAGGTTCTGGATGTTCATGATATGTTATCCATTCAAATTCATCCGACCAAAGCAAATGCAGAAATCGGTTATGCCCGTGAAGAAAAATTACGCAGACCCCTGGATGCTTACGACCGGGTCTTCAAAGACTCCAATCATAAGCCTGAGTTAATGGTGGCCATTTCAGAGTTTTGGCTTCTGCACGGATTCCAGAATGAGAAGGCGCTTCAGCAGGTGCTGACCAGGATACCGGAATGGAAAGAATTTCCTGGAATCCTGCGCAAAAAACAGGTCAAGGGATTGTATGCCCATATCATGCAATTATCGGATGCCAAACTTTTCGATTACCTCAGTCCATTACGCGATCGGATATTACCCGCCTATCAGCGAGGAGAGCTGACCCGCTATCAACCGGAATATTGGGCAGCCAGGGCTTTCTTACAATATGGATTGGACCGGGGCATCTTTTCTATTTTCCTCCTGAATCTCGTTTGTTTGTTGCCAGGTGAAGGCATTTTTCAGGATGCCGGAATTCCGCACGCTTACCTGGAAGGCCAGAATGTGGAGATCATGGCTAACTCAGATAATGTTTTCCGGGGCGGACTGACTCCAAAGTATGTGGATGTAGACTTGCTGTTGCAACATGTGGATTCCCAGTCGGTTGAACCGGAGATTTTAAGAGCAGAAGTCACTCCGGAAGGGCGGATTTTCCCGGTTCCGGTACCTGACTTCAAATTATTTGAATACCGGTTAGAACCCGGGCAGACTTCCCGGATACCAACGGGAGCTCCCGGAGAGTTGATCATCATTTCCGGTCAGGGGAAGATTCAGCACGATAGCCGCAGTAGGGCTTTGCGTCCGGGTAGTGTGTTTTATTTATTGCCCGACACACAATGTCAGATCCAAGCTGACGAACCTTTATTGGCCTACCTGGGAACTTGTTGAAATTCCTGCAATAAAAAAAGCCAGTCTGTCAGGACCGGCTTTTTAAGTCTTCGGGGTATGGCACAAGATTACTTGTACATCGATTCTTTCTTGAATTCCTTTACCAACAGGTAATAAAAAATTGCGCGGTATTTATTCCGGTTGCTGGAACCAAATGTATCAACCACTTTCGCAATGGCTTTATCCAGTTCCGGTCCGTCTTTAAGACCAAGTTTTTTGATCAGAAAGTTCTTTTTAACCCGCTCAAGTTCCTGAGGATCTCCACTGGAAACTTTACTGGCATCATTACGGTAAATGGATGGACCACAACCTTTGGTAACGGATTTCAATAAAGCGCCATCGACAGTTTTTATGCCAAGCTTGTCTTTCATCTCCTTTTCATAAAGACTGACGCATTCATCAAATTTGCTCATAATTTGGATTTTTTAATGATTGATTGCAAATAGAGAACGCACGGATTGTCCTTGCGTGTATCAAATGTAAAGATTAATTAATACAATACCTATTTTTCCAGGTTTTGTGGGGAGTTTGGGTCGAATCGAGCCCACGTCATTTCAACTCGAGGACAATAGGACAATGGTCTGAACCCATCACATGAGGGAGCATGTACGAAGCATTGATCTTAGGTACCAGCCGGTTGCTGACGACAAAATAATCGATTCTCCAGCCTACGTTTCGCTCCCTGGCTTTAAACATATAGTTCCAATAGGTGTAGGCGATGGTGTCCGGATGCAAATGGCGAAAACTATCCACCCAGCCCGCATCCAGCAAATTTTGGAATCCATCGATTTCAACCTGGGTATAGCCAGCACTTTTGTTGTAATTACTTTTGTCATTCGCCAGGTCAATGGGCCGGTGGGCTACATTCAGGTCTCCCGTCAGGATGACCGGTTTTTTTTTCTCAAGATTTTTCAGGAAAGAAAGGAAATCCGTATCCCAGGATTGACGGTAGTCGAGGCGCACCAGTCCCCGGCCACTGTTGGGAACATAGGTGTTTACCAGATAATAGTCAGCAAATTCTGCAGTAATGACCCGTCCTTCCGAATCATGGTCCGTTACTCCCATATCATATGAAACACCGATAGGCTCTATCCTGGATAAGATGGCCGTCCCTGAATACCCTTTTTTGTCTGCGGAATTGATGTGGATGTGGAAATTATTCCATTCTCCCAGCTCAGCAAGAACTTCGTCGTCCTGCGCTTTGGTTTCCTGCAGACATAGGACGTCGGGTTCGGCCTGCTTCATGGAAGCATCAAAATCTTTTTTACGGGTTGCCCGAAGGCCATTGACATTCCAGGAGATGATCTTCATGATGAAATACGTTGATGGATACTCAAAAATATAAAAAGCAGTAGACACCTTCTGACTGTGGCTGAAAATCTTGTATTAATGCAAGGCTTGCGGGAAGCAATCTACTTTTTTCCTATCTTTTGCTTGAATAATCCAATACGACTTATGTCTTACATCTTAGCCCTTGACCAGGGGACAACGAGTTCCCGTGCCATCCTTTTTGACCAGAATGGCGCTATAGCCGGCGTCGCGCAGCAGGAATTCACTCAATACTTTCCTAAACCCGGTTGGGTGGAACATAATGCCGAAGAGATTTGGGATACCCAGTATCAGGTGGCTCAGGAAGTGATTCGCAAATGCAACGTGAAAGAAGGTCAAATTAAAGCAATCGGAATAACCAACCAGCGGGAAACAACGGTTATTTGGAATCGCAAAACCGGAAAGCCCATTCACCATGCCATCGTCTGGCAGGACCGCAGGACGGCAGAGATCTGTGATGAGCTTAAAGCTCAGGGGCTGGAGCAATATGTGCGCGAGAATACCGGCTTGGTCATCGATGCCTATTTTTCCGGGACCAAGATTAAGTGGCTCCTGGATCAGGTGCCGGGAGCAAGGGAGCTGGCGGATGAGGGCTCATTGTGTTTTGGTACGATCGATTCTTGGTTGGTTTGGAAATTGACGCAGGGACTGCATCATGTGACCGATTACAGCAATGCTTCCCGGACAATGATCTTCAATATTGATCAATTGGAGTGGGATGATCAACTTTTGACCAAACTGGACATTCCCAGATCGATCTTGCCTGAAGTAAGGCCGAGTAGCCAGGTCTACGGAACCACCTATCCCGGGTTGTTTGGTTCCGAAGCAATTCCTATCGCGGGCATAGCAGGCGATCAGCAGGCGGCCCTGTTTGGTCAGGCATGCTTTAAGCCTGGCATGGCTAAAAATACCTATGGTACGGGGTGTTTCATGTTGATGAATACCGGGACACAACGGGTGAGCTCCCATTCCGGTTTGCTCACAACCATCGCCTGGGGGCTGAATGGTCAGGTATTCTATGCCCTGGAGGGATCTATTTTCATAGCAGGAGCAGCTATTCAATGGTTACGGGATAGTCTTAAACTCATTGATGAATCACCGGATAGTGAATATTATTCATTTAAAGTGACCGATACCGAAGGCGTCTATGTGGTCCCTGCTTTCGCCGGCCTGGGAGCACCTTATTGGGATATGTATGCCCGGGGTGCGATCTTTGGATTGACGCGGGGGTCAACCAAAGCCCATATCATTCGTGCAACCTTGGAGTCACTGGCTTATCAGACCAAGGATGTCTTGGATGCCATGCAAAAAGATGCATCCATTCAATTGCATACCCTCAAGGTCGATGGTGGTGCAAGTGCAAACAATCTTCTGATGCAATTTCAGGCTGACCTGCTCCAGGTTCCGGTGGAGCGACCCAAGATCATTGAAACTACTGCACTCGGCGCTGCCTATCTGGCCGGATTGGCGGTTAACTTTTGGAATGCAGACGGTATACGAAATCAATGGGCGCTGGATAAAAGATTTGAACCAGACATGGATGATGCCACGAGAAGTACACTTTACAAAGGATGGCAAAAAGCGGTTACCCGCACCATGGGATGGGCAAAAGATGCATAAAAAAACAAAACAAACAATTAACAATTTGTAGTAATCTTCATTTGTATCAAATTCACATTGTTTGGGATAAATATTAGCCCAAGTTCTCACATAAAGTTTCTTCAATTTAAGGCTAAAAATTAACTAAAAAGTGCTCACAATGAGCGACTTAAATAAGTTACTTCGCTAGATCCTTCAGTCTTAACTGGAGCTTATAATCCCGTGATGTACCGATGATATGGCCACTAATGTGGCACATTCTTTGGTACACATTTCGTGAATTTTACACTTGAATCATGAACTCATATTCTTTACGTCTGAGTTTACTTCTACCGCTATACCTCTTTATGGTGTCCGCACTCCCGGCCCAAAAGGTTGAATTAACCAGACTATGCCAGCCAGCGAAAACCATTTATGTTTCCAATGGAGATACCTTGGAGAAAGCCATCAAGACCGATCGGTGCGATATGGTCGTTGGTAATGTTTCCAACTTACAGAAAGGCTTTTATCATTGCATTTCGGTAACCAAGGTGTTTCCAAAGGATCCTAAAATGATGGTAGAACTGTCATTAACACCAAACTTTCTGATCGGCTACCCGAATGACAAGTTTATCACAGGTCGTCTTTTGATTTTCAGCGGTGATGTGGATGAAACGATATTTACCAATACGTATTGTAATTCACCCAACCCAACCCCGCCTACTGCCCTGGTAGATACCCTCTTTGACAGTCAGAAGAACGGGAGTAAATTCAGCACGCTGCATGGATTTGACCGGATCATGAGTAAAGCCGACAATGGCGCATTGACCGTGGTCATTTATCTCTTGTCTCTTGACCTGGGCAATTTTGAAATGCGAACAAACCTGGTGTCCCGGGGCCCTGCCGCAGAATGCATCCTGGCTTGTCACGATGACGTGACCATTTCACTTAATTCCACGTGTAACCGGATCGTCGAACCGGGCGATGTCCTGGCAGGTTACGATCCGATTAGCTGTCAGGATCTTATCCTGATGCTCGAATATCCCTATCCCCATTACAAAGATTTGTATCCGGCCCGGAACATTGTGGATGCTTCCCTGGTAGGCGAGACCATGATTTACAAGGTTATTGACCCTTATACCAATAATTATTGCTGGGGAAACATAAAGGTAGAAGATAAGTATCCGCCCCAAATGCTTTGTCAGAACGTCACCGTGAGCTGTTTGAACCTGGACGAACAAGTCCATGCGGTAACAACGAGCGACAATTGCCGACTTTATGGCGATCCACGGGTAGATATTTTATCTATGAAGTGGGTAGGTTACGACTGTGGCGTTGATTCCACATTTTTGGGCTATGTAGCTCGTCAGACGCGCGTCACAGATGTATGGGGCAATTATCGTCTCTGTTCCGATACCTTGTTTGTATGGAAAGAGACCCTGGATTCGCTGGTTTGCCCTCCGGATACACTCATCGATTGTACGACGGAAGTAGTCCGCAATGGAAAGTATGTGGAATTGTTGTGGAATACCGGCAAAGATGGAGACACCTACCTGGATACGGAAGGATTTGCCCATCCCTGGCCGACCAAGGATGATGGCTACTTTCCTGCGCCAAAACTATCCAGTGTGGATATTACGCAGCCGGATGCTTATTTTCTGCCGGAGCGTACCGATGCGGGGCCGGTTTTTAATCAAAAATCAAAGTGTCAGTTCATCGCGGAATACGAAGATTTTGTCATTCCGACATGCGGAAAATCCTATAAAATCCGTCGGGTCTGGACCATTTACGACTGGTGCACTTTGACCGATACACAATGTGTTCAATGGTTTAAAATGGTGGATACTTCCGGTCCTGCGCTGGATCTGGATTACATCTCTAATCTCGATGGAGGGAATTGCGGTAACCTCGATGTATTGCGCTATGCCACCCTGGTAAACAAAGCCATCTCCTCTCCGGCATATTTGCTTTGTGAAGTTATTGAATCAGGTAGTGATGCGCACGACTGTAAATCCACCGTTACGTTGACTGATTCGCGGAAATATGTTGAAAAGGATTGCGATGATGTCCTTGAAGTGCTTTACGAGGTGGAATATCTGGATCCTTCTCATCCGGGAAAAACCATTTTGCAACAAGGAAAGATTACTCCTGGCGGCACTGCGCACATTTATTTACCGGACGGATGGCATTGCGTTACTTATACGATCCGGGATCGATGCTGGAATGAAACCCAGCTCCTGCAAGGTGTCAGTGTATTTGACAATACACCTCCTACACCTGTCTGCGATGAGATTACCCAAACTACACTGGATCCGGATTCTTGCTGGGCACGCATTTATGCAAAGGATCTGGATGACGGAAGTCACGATAATTGCTGTGACCAGCTGCATTTTGCAGTTGCAAGCATGGATTCCATAACGTATTGGAGGGACCACTGGCACGATTACATCGTCAATTGTGTAGGGCACTATACCTACCTGGACAATAAGCAATATTACGATGACCTGATCGAAGAATGGATAAATGTATTTGTGTTCGATGACTACATTGATGTGACCGAATGTGGCAATGAAATGCTGGTCATGCGCGTCTACGAAGCTTGCGGACAACCTTTATACGACAACCATCTTTTCTACGGTGGTGAACACGAATGGTACTGGTGGAATTTATCATCTGATTTTGCTTCTTTCTACTTGTGGCGCTTAAACGATTACATTCATTATGGCGATCCACGTCCGGGATTGATCTGTGATGAAAAGTTTCAGGGTGGAATTGGCTGGGATAACCCGTTATATGGTCTGGGCTGTCCTTATCAGATCAATGAGCATGCTCCCTATCTGGAACCATTGTGTTCGATTGCATTTAACCCGACTTCGGCCCAAACCGAATGGGAGAGTCGTGTGGCACAACCTTATGGCTCTGAAACTCAGGTAACCTTAACGTTGATGGCTACAAGCCGGTGGCATTTTCCGCACCTGTACAACGACTGTATGATCGAAGTGCTAAAGGATGATAAACAACCTCCAGTGGTGCAGGCAGCGCCGGATATCACCGTTTATTGTGATGGTGTCCCTTATCAAGGGGTGATCACCGTTGGTGGAACGCGTGTACATTGGGACGGAGCTTCTTTCGCACACGACATTTGTTCCGAACCGGACGAATTACTGTCAAGTTGTCCTTCCGTCTCGGATATATATGCTCCTGCCATTTATTGTGTCAAAGTCCCCTGGGATAGTGAATATGGCTATTACCATGGTGCGGCATGTGAAGACAATTATCAATATACCGGAAAGCCATCCTGTGATGATTATTCCGACTGGTACGATACCCATAGCTGGCAGCCTACTTATTGCAGGGTTTGGCTGATGCTGGATATTTATGACCGGGAAGAAGGAGCCAAGCCTAATGCCCGTGAATATTTTGACGCAACAGCAAATGACTGGTTGATCAGTGACAATTGCTGGTATCCGGATGTTGAAGAAACCGTTGAAGGCAGCTTGAATGAATGCGGTGTCGGTACATTGTATAAAACCATTACGGCAACCGACAAGTGCGGCAATCAATCTTCTGACCGTCAAACATTGCACGTGGTGTCGAGATCCGATTTTGAAGTCGTCTTTCCGTCCGATGTCCTGGCTTACTGCGATGAAGATGGCTTGAATCTTGCAGCGACTCCGGAAGGTGCAGGCTATCCGGAAATCAGCGACGACGACTGTGAGTTGATCGGAGTGACTTTTTCGGATGAGAAATACGACATCGTGGAAGGTGCATGTTATAAAATTCTCCGCACCTGGAAGATCGTGGATTGGTGTGTTTACAGTCCGGACCTCCATCAGCATTATCCGGATATCATCGTCGATGACCGCTTGGTTGCAAGTGAGGACCGCTGCTGTGTCCACCGTAACCTGAAAGATGATGGAGATGGCTATATGACCTATCTGCAAGTTATTAAGGTGATCGATGACAATGCTCCGGTGGTAACCTGTAATGAATTACCCGAAGGCTGTATTTACGATGCAAACTGTGATGAAACTCCGGTCACTTATGATCTGGGCAGCGCCACCGACATCTGTACTCCTGCCAGTGATCTGCGTTACCGGTATTTTGTAAAGCCTTACGAGAAAAATGTCCCGGCCGCTTATGTTTACGGGGAAGGCCATGTACTGAGTGGTACGTATCCGGTGGGCACACATGGTGTTTGTCTGATCGCTTCAGACCTTTGCGGAAATGAAGATACCTGCTATACCACATTTACGATCAGAGACTGCAAAAAGCCAACACCTTATTGCTACAATGGAATAGCAACCGTAATCATGCCTTCTTCAGGATCTGTCGATATCTGGGCGATTGACCTTGATGCCGGTAGCTATGATAACTGCACGCCAAAGGATAAATTGCGTTTTACCTTTGAACCGGTAAATCCGGACGAAGATCCACTTTACGATCCGGAGATGAGGAGTTCCTATCGCACCCTGACCTGTGACAACATTGGTCAGATCAGTGTGACGATCTATGTCTGGGATGAAGAAGGTAACTACGAATTTTGCGAAACCTATGTGCTGGTCCAGCCGGGTTCGGATGCATGCCCTGATATCAGCCTGACTACGCTGGAAGGTCAGATTACCACCAGCCAGTCTGTCACTGTGGAATTCGTCAAAGTTGGCCTGGAAAATTCCAGCAATTCCTATCCGGAGTTCAGTACCCAGGTAAACGGCAAATATGTTTTCACCGGATTACAAGGGCAGAAGACTTACCGGATCGTGCCGGAACGCAATAACGATTTTACGAATGGCATCTCTACGTTGGATATTCTGGAGATTCAAAAACACCTACTTGGGGTTAAGCCACTGGTTGGACCTTACAGTCTGATTGCAGCGGACATCAACGGAGACCGCAAATTATCCGCCGTCGACCTGGTTCAACTCCGAAAAGTAGTCCTGGGTGTGGTGGAAACCCTACCGAATGATAAGAGCTGGCGGTTTTTGCCGGCCGGTGAGACCTTCGCCGATAATCAGAATCCCTGGGATTACCAGGAAACAACGGAAATTGCGATTGAGGATCAGGATCGGATAGAAGCTAATTTCATAGGAGTAAAAATCGGGGACGTAAACAATTCCAACAAAGCCAATAGCCAGCAACTCCAACAGGCCGAAGTTCGGGATAACCAGCCGTTGGTCCTGGAGATCGCAGACCAGACGGTGGAAGCCGGACAGGAAGTCGCCATCCAGATTTTGGCCAGGGAATTTAAGCATATCGAGGGATTTCAATTCACCCTGTTAGGACGTGATCTGGAGATTTTAGGGACTGAGCCCGGAGCATTGCAGGTGACACCCGATAACTTTGGGTTGAATCGCAGTAAAGCCGGTATTCTTACGGCAAGTTGGAATGAAGTTTCACCGGTAACTGTGACGGACGGAGCCACGTTGTTCACCATCATGGCAAGAGCGACAAAGGATGTTAAATTGAGCGAGGTATTGGCATTGAATAATAGCGTTACCGTCAGTGAGGGTTATCAGAATGATGCGATTATCAATCTGGAATTGAAAGCCAACGAAGCGCTTAACGGCATTGATATGCATCGTTTTGCTTTACTGCAAAATAATCCTAACCCGTTTAACGGTGAAACATCAATAGGATTTGTTCTGCCGAACGCTGGCACAGCGACCCTGCGCATTATCGATGTGAATGGAAAAGAAGTCTACCGTGAATCCGGGTCATATACCAAAGGATATCACCGGTTAACGATCAAGCGGAAGGACCTGCAGGCGAGTGGGGTCTATTATTACCAGCTGGAATGCGGTTCCGATGTTGCCATCAAGAAGCTAGTGGTTATCGACTAATACAGTTTGTTTCTAATTTGTTTTGGGAAAAATAAAGGGGATCTCCGTAAGGGATTCCCTTTATTCATTGAAGAGCTTACGATACGCCAAATTGCGATATATGCTTCATGTCACCAAACATGACTAAAATGTCATCTTCCTCGAGAACAGTTTGAATATCTACCACACCCAATACACTCCTTTTGACCGATTCGCCCCCTAATGCTCCACGTATCTTCTTATAACGGATAATGGTCAGGACCAGCACCCGGTGATTATGCCTCACATCAATGTCGTGGAGTGTTTTGCCGATGTATTTGTCCGGAACCTTGATTTCAACAATATTGAACCGATCTGACAGATAAAAAGAGTCGATAACACCCTTTATGATCAACCGTCTTGCCAAGCGGTCGGCAGCTTCTTCTTCCGGATTGATAATCTCTTGTACGCCCATCGCATGCAAAATGGTTGAGTGTACCGGAGAAAGGGTTCTGGCGACAATCCGTTTGACTTGTAATTCTTTCATGATAGCTACCGTCAACAGGGAAGGGCCCTCCTCTTCTCCAATAGCTACAATGACTACATCGGCATCCCGCAGTGGTAACGACTCTGCTGCCGATTTGTCGGTCGTATCCATGGCCAGTGCCAGGGTGACGCGGTCTTTGATCGAATCAACCTTCTCCATCCGTTTATCCACGGCTACGACTTCATGGCCAAGCAACATTAACTTTTCGCATAGCGCCAGGCCAAAGTTTCCGATTCCTATGATAATGTATTTCATGATTGCTAAATCTAATATACGACGAGTTCCTCAGCAGGTAGTTGATAGCGCATCGACACGGCTTTAGGGATCAGGCCAAGCATCAGGGAAAAAAGTCCGACCCTGCCGGTAAACATGGCAAAAATAATGATCACCTTGCCGATGGTCGTTAGATGTGGAGTGACATCAAGGGAAAGCCCTACGGTGCCAAAAGCTGAAAATACTTCAAAAATCAGCTGATTCAACGGGAACTGTTTTTCAGTAAGCGTTAATAAAAAGATGTAAATCCCGATGGCTAATATGGATAATCCGATCACTGCAAATGCTTTGCGTATGCTGCTTTCTGCAATGACACGACTTTCGATCTCAATGTTTTTTTTGCCCCGCGTCAAACTTACAATATTCAGGATCCCAATGGCAAATACCGTGGTTTTAATGCCTCCCCCGGTTGAGTTGGGAGATGCTCCGATATACATCAGCAGCAAGGTTATCATGATGCTCGCCAGGCTCAATGTATTCAGATTCATGGTGTTAAATCCGGCCGTCCGGGTAGTAACGGACAGAAACAATGCCTGGAGCCAGCGTTGACCTTCATCCAATTTTCCGAATAGATGGTGCCTTTCCAGGATGTAATACATCAAGGTGCCAAATAGCAAGAGGCTTCCGGTAGTTATCAGGGTAATCCGGGTATTGATGTGTACTTTTTTACGAAAAGGCGGCAACTGATCGCGCCGGGTCAGTTCCAGATATATCCGGTGCAAGCGGTTGATCACAGCGTCGTAAACGTCAAATACAATGTTGAATCCCAAACCGCCGAGGACGATGAGTGTCATTATGATCACCAATACGCCTCCAGCTTGCGCGATGTGCGGATCAGCCAGGCCATCCGTTATGGTCGAAAATCCGGCATTGCAAAATGCTGAAACCGCATGGAAAACAGCGTATGGAACGGTGCGGTAACCGGAGCTCTCCGGCATAAAATAATACAGAAAACAAGCACCGATGATCTCAGTTATTAGTGTGATAAACAGGATTTTCCGGATCACATTCATTACCCCGCCAATTACCTTTGCATTGACCATCTCTTTTAGAATAATCTGATTGCTTATTGAGGTTCCGCCTCGAAGAATATAAGCAACAAGACCAGTATAGGTCATAATACCGATCCCTCCGATCTGGATCAGAAATAGGATGATCCACTGACCAAGCTCTGAAAAATCCGTTGAAGTGTTCAAGACCGTAAGTCCGGTAACACAGACGGCACTGGTAGCGGTAAAGACCGCGTCGATGAAGTCAATGCCTTCTTCTGTCGCATTTGGTAACATCAGCAACAGCGATCCGATCAGGATTATCAAGGTAAAGCTGGATGTGAATAGCAGGTTTGGGTGAATTTTAAAGCGCTCCAGATAGAGGGAATGCTGAATGGATATGAGTCCGGCAAAGAATAGAATCCAGGCTAGGCTAAAACTACCAAGTGCATGCTGATGCCATATGGTGATGCCTCTGAAAAACAGGTCGTAAGCAGTATAGCATATGGTCAAAAAGCTGATAAAATGGATGATAAAGGAAAACGTTTTAAAATAGCTCCAGTGAAATGACCTCCATTTTTCCCGGTCACCATAAAAGGAGATGGGCGCAACGATAAATAAGTATAAAAAGTACACCCATTGGTAGGAATACAGGACGCCGTGCACATGCTCGAACCCAAAGTCCCAGATAAAAAAAGCGATTATGGCCATGCTCAGGAACATGGACAATCGATCAAACCATTTTGTAAGAGCGGACATCCGGAGATTTAAAGGCGGAAAGTTATAACCTTCTGACCTATATTTGGAAATTACCTTCGGAGGATATTTTATAGCGATTGATCCTGTTCGAATGACCTAGGCACCGGGAATTGAAAAATATACAGGACTTTACCGCCCTCCTGGAGCGATTCCAGGTAAATTTGAAACAGGTCTACTACGAGTCGTAAGGGCATGAAACGTGCACTACAAAATCAGTTTTTCTGGCTCTTATGGGGAGCTGTCTTTTTTATCATCGGTACGGGCATTGTCGAGCCTTATCAATTGCCGAGAGCATTGTTCATGCTATCATTTGCCTTAGGTACCCTCTTATTATCCCGCAAGAATCTTTCCTCCCGTTGGGTTATTCCGAAGCCATTTCTCTGGATAGGCGTCGCCTTTATATGGTCAATGATTTCGATTGGATGGGCCTATAATCCGGTAGAGTCATTTTGGAACCTGTTCCTGTACCTGGTACCTGTCTTAAGCATTCTGGTTGTTGTTCAATACGGATATGGAACAGGGGAAACGAGTAAATGGGATGCATACCTGGCCTGGACCTATGTGATCTTGGTTGGTGTTATTCTGATGCTAAACGGTATCCGGTACGGATGGACGAATCAGGATTTGTACCGCATTCATTACCCGGCTGGACACAAGTCAATGATT